>Ga0325414_1007871_pt1 | contig 11270 bp, 7 predicted proteins | sample PopdelMetagenome_8_FD_206183 | JGI IMG/M metagenome (GOLD analysis project Ga0325414, IMG submission 206183) | Populus deltoides microbial communities from Bellville, Georgia, United States - Leaf-PdKOR-R3 | ecosystem: Host-associated > Plants > Phyllosphere > Phylloplane/Leaf | place: USA...
GGTAAAAAACAAAAGGAAAAAGAGAGAAATCAAAAGGCATCAAGAAAAGAAGAATTCATTAGACATCATTACTCTTTTATTACGAGAAACAAATGGTAAACCACTCCAAGGATAAGTTTAAGATGGGCAGTAGTTTTCATTTACTTCAGGATACATGAGATTATACATGAGATTAGTTGAGGTACGTGTAAATTAACTCAAATATTTATTTTAATAATAATAAAAAAGGGTAATAATTATTTTCTAAAATATTTTTTGTTTAAAAATATATTAAATAATATTTTTTTAATATTTAAAATTTATTTTTGATATGAACATGTTAAATTAATTCAAAATCATAAAAAATTTAATTTAAAATAAAAAAATTCAAAACATTTCTAAAATACTTTTAAAACACGAAAATAAACATGTTATTGATATTTCTTAGAACCCTATAATAAAGTAAAGAGAAAAATACCACGTTAAAATTATTCTATACTTCTAAGAACATAATCGCACTCTAGCCTGCAATCTTATAATGTCAAAAGGATATTTGAAGAAAAAAAAGAAAAAAAAAAGAGACTTCTCTAAACCTCATCGAAGCATTTCGGGGTTTGCCCAGACAATTGTTATGAATAATTTACTATAAATAAATAAATTACAAACCATGCCCGTGAGATTCAAAGAGGTTTTTATACTTCGTATATTTGTAGAAAACAATTTATTTTATTACTGTTATAAACATTTTATTCAAAAATAAAATACTTTTTACCTCTTGATATTGTCATTAAAAAACAATCTGGAAGATGTTTTTAAAATATTGGATGGGTTATGAAAAATAAATTTAAAATATCTTATTAAATGAATCAATATAAATTTACAGGTTATGTTGTATTGTGATTGGAATTAATGTAATTGTTTTTTAAAGTATTTTTTTAAAAAAAATATATTAAAATAATATTTTTAGTTTTGTAAATTTATTTTTGATTTCAATTTATTAAAACGATTCAAAAACACTAAAATAATTAATTTAAAATAAAAAAATATTTTAATAAAAAACATGTTAAAACTCAATGAAAAATATAAAAAAATCTGGAAGATGTTTTTAAAATATTGAGTGTGTTATGAAAAATAAATTTAAAATATTTTATTAAATGAATAAATATAATCTTCATGATTTCACAGGATATATATTGTGATGTGATTGGAATTAGTATAATTGTTATTTTTTAAAGTATTTTTTATTTAAAAATATATTAAAATAATATTTTTAGTTTTGCAAATTTATTTTTGATATATTATTAAAACGATTTAAAAATATAAAAATAATTAATTTAAAATAAAAAAACATGTTAATTATATATATATATATATTATCAATTTACTGCATGGAAATGGATCGAATAAATCCGTCACCATCATTAGGATTTTAACAAACGAGAGACCTTTCCTGTTTATTATTATTATTTTTTTCCTCACCGTCCGTGGGGGCCATTTAAGCACCGTCCCGATTCTATGGATGAATATCAAGATTCATAACATAATTTTGGAAAATCAAGAACTCCAATTTCCAAATGGGTAGGCTAATCTTCCACTGTAATTGAACATGATGAGCTGTGGGTCCTTTTCTGTCGAGCTTCTTGATACCGACTTTCATTCTCCGAGCACAATGCCCGTCTCTCATCATTAAAAGTGGAATGGGTGTCTGCCCTTTCTAAAGATTTGGGGATTCTATCAATTTCGACTTTATATTGTTGGTATACCTCCCTTTTCTTTTCTTTTCTTGTTTTATATTTAAAAGTGTAATAAAAATTATTTTTTTAAAGTATTTTTTATAAATATATTAAAATAATAAAAAATTAAAAATGATCTGAAAATACTAAAAAAATAGTAATTTAAAATAAATAAAAATTTTAATTTTTTTAAATATTTTTGAAATGCAAGAACAAATAAAATTTTAATGCTTAGATTTTTTTTATTTTTTATAAAAATACATTTTAAAAAAACTGTCAACCAAGTAAAGTACTAGACATGTAATAAAAATATGTTTAGTTCCAAACATATAAAAACATTGTAATCATTATAAAAATCTAGAACCCATATTAAATAAATATGTAAGTTGCAAAAAATATAGGAAAAAAAACAATCATGTAAACTAAATAACTATTGAAATTATATGTAAATAAAACTAGTATATAGTACTTGTTGAAATCCTTAAAGATATCTAATTTAAAATTTTCAATTTTTATACTTAAGGTTTTATTGGTTTTAGTCCTCAAGAGGCGTAGCGTGATGACAAAGGGTTTGAGATTTGCACAGCAGGTCTTGAGTTCGAGTCAGGGCGTGCATCTCTTGTAAGAGCCTGGGATAGCCGGGGTTTTACTCCCTCACCTGGGCCCACAAAGTGCGCTTTTTCGGGAGGGTGAGGTTTCCTCGAATCCAAAAAAAAAAAGTTTTATTGGTATTAACTTGGTGCAAAATAATTTTCTTCAACAAGCCGCCCAGAATTTTAACAATACCTTTTTATTTAAATACATTTTTAAATAAAAACTATTAAACTCAAAAGAACAATACTCAATATTTCTCTCTGCAAAAAGCGAACCTAAGCTTTAGAGTAAAAAAAGAAAATGAAAAAACAAGTTTTTAGAAAAACCAATAATAATGAGAGAAAAGAACAAAAAAAAAATACTATGATTTTTTTCCACCCATCTAGAACACTTATTTATAAGACTTGAAAATAAAAATATTAATACTCATAATTCATGAATATTTTATTAATTATAATGAATGTTTATAGTCATGAATTACTCATAATCCATGAATATCCACAACTCATGAAAGAATTTATGAATCTTTATAGTTAATGAATTACTCATGTTTAATGAAAGAATTAATGAATTATTTATAATAACTTTAATTCTCATTACATAATTAATATATTAGTTTATATATTAAGATATTTTAGAAATTAAAAAAATACTAATCAAACAAAATTTAATAACAACTACTTTTTATTAATCAAATTGAAGCCTAAACTTATGAGCTCAAAAGTTCATTGTCGAATTCACAAATGTATTTTATATTTGAAATTCTTGTTATCTAAAGGTTTTTACAACAATTTTTTATTTATTTTCAATTTATTTTTAAAGAACATATTAATATTTTATAACAAAATATTCATGTTGGATTATAAAATCTAACATGATTTTAATTAAAAGGTGAATAAACCTCACATATAATTTAGTCTCAAAACATCTTTCATAAGCAAAATTCAACACATTTTGGATGAATTTCAAATTTTCCAAGGCCATCAACCGCAAACAATCTAACAATTCAACGATTTAGAGGACAAAATAAATTTAAATTCTAAATCATTATAACGAGTAATTAGAAGAACCTTCGTAGGGCCAGCTCCAAAACCTACCCCATCGACCTACAAGACGAGAAATTTCTTGGGCGAAGCTTGGGACTGCGTAATGTTCAAGAATGGTCGTGGCCTCCAGCTTCATTCAATGCCTTGAAGTTTACTTGAAATGTTCTACACGCCGCCGGTGGCTGTTATGTTTTCTGTAGCAATATATTTTTTTTTAATGTTAAAATAAAGATTTGTATTAGCTTGCGTATAATTTTAAAATTAATAATTATATAAATTTTTAATGATAATAAGACTTGAATCGGTAACATTTAAAAAATAAATCTAATATTTTACCCATTAAACAACATTTCTCATTATATTTTTGTTATTGGTTTTAAATTATTTATGTTATTGGTTTTAAATTTTAATTTATGAATTTTATAAGATTAGATTTTATTTTATATAATCTAAAGGGAATTTCTTATTTATCAGCCTAGGCTTTCTTGTGACACTTTTTTATTCGATCCTATTATTGCTCGTGACTTTTGATTGCCAAGCAATGTCATGTTCCTGATATTATACGTGTCGGATCATTCAAGGCACCCTAACAAATGACGTGGCAATCATTCTGGAGTTTTTGGATCAAACGTTAAGATTTGAATTTAAAAAAAATTAAGGAATGAAACTACTAAGTTAATTCCTTAACTTTATATTAATTTCTTACTATATTTAGATAGCATTTGAAAACACGGGCTTATCTATATTTTTTAAAAATTTTAATTTTTTTATATATTTTAGATCGTTTTGATACACTGATCTTAAAAATAATTTTTAAAAAATAAAAAAATATCATTTTAAAATGAAAAATACTTTAAAAATAATCGCAACTACATTATCAAACAGGCGATTAAAAGCTTATGTATAACGTAAAATCCATGAATCTATATATATATATATATATATATATATATATATATATATATATAAAAGCAAAGAAAGAATATTTCTCAACCTTTCTCGCAATAAAAGAAAAGAATAACTTTTTAGTGCAATCCATGAGTGGAAATTATGATAATTTTGTTCAGTAAAATGATATCCATTCTGAAGACTGTTTTCTTCCGCTTATTCTCGGATTCTAATTTATCCACTCGTTGGCTTACACAATTCAGTAAAATGATACATTAAATTAAAAAAAACCTAAGTCTCTTCTTGAAATTACTGTAGACTATTTCAGTAATCATTGTGGATTACAATTTTCTTTTTTGTTTCTTCTTGATTTTTATTTTTTTATTGTTAATTATTATGGGTCCTTTCATGAATTTTTTTTTCAATTTCATCATTTAATTTTTAATCAAGTTCTAGTTGTCCTCTCATTTTTTTTTCAAACTTGTTACTCGTTCTTTTAATTGCTATTTTTTTATTTCGTGTACATTTGTAAAATTAATTTTTTTATCATTCAATCCAAACTAGTAAGTTGTCTTCTTAATTGTTTTTTCAAATTTAGTCCTCATTCTTTCATTTCAATTTTTTTTTCTTTGAGTCATTTTGTAAAATTGATTTTTTTATTTTATCGTTTAATATTAAATTGATTGAAAATTAAATTTTGTTGTTTTTCTCAATGGGATGATCTTGGTCTCAAGGCCTAGGTCATAAGTTTAAAAAGTAAATTCGGGTTGACATCAGTCTTTTTTTAAGGTTTGTGTTTTTGCATTGATTTTGTTATTTAATTTTATCATTCGACATTGAAATTTTTTTTTGAAATTGAGCGTTGTCATTTTCTTGGATTTACTTTTTACTGGGTAATCTTAATGTCATGACATGACTCGTGAGTTTAGCTGGTTAGCTTAAGTTTACTTGGGTCTTATTTATTTTTTTTAAAAAATAATATTATTTCAATTTTATCTTTCAATATTGGATTGATTTTAAAATTGAGCTTCATAATTTTTCTTATTATTCCTTCTATTGCGCTATCCCACTGGCATGAAAAGTCATGGGGTTTGCAAGTTTTTGTAATTGAGTTTTTTTTTTATTTCATCATTATACATTGTTTTTTTTTAGGAATTGGGCTATGTATTTTTTTCTATTGGGTTATCTTAGTCTCATGATCTAGATTGCAAGTTTGACATGCTAACTCATGTTAACTCCCATATTAGGTTGACTAAGAATTGAGTTTCGTCATTTTGTTTTCTTTTGGTATGGATTCTTTTTTTGTAGATTATCACGATCACTTTTCTTGGTTTAATTCAGTACATTTACTATCGTTGTTTTATTATCATCAAATTAAATAATACCATTTTATTTGACCCAATTGGGTTTATAACCCAAGTTGCAGATTTTTCTTCTTCAAAACATGCTTGTGTCACCTAGTTTAACTAGAACTAGAAACCTTAACTGGTTTTCATAGTTCTAAATAACATGTTGGTTGTCTAATAGGAAAGATATTTATCACCCTACATATCCTGCCGAAGATAAGTTACTTTTTTCTTTCATGACTAAGGTACTTATTGTGCTTTGTTAAGATTTGTCTAAACTAGTCCTAATCCTAAGATAATAGTCTAGGACTTGGGCCTGACAACGAGGTCCAATCTTTACTTTTAGAATATGAGTGTTGGATACGAGACAATGACAATGATCAATTTAAGCTTTGGCTCTTTATACTTAAAATAGGCCTGAAGATCTTTACTCACACTCAGATTACCTTAATGGCTCATATTAATCCAACCTAAACTCAGTCACAATGATGGAGGTGATATTTTGACACATGAAAAAAAGAGAATGAATGTTTACATATAAAAAACCATGTTTTCAAACATATGCCAAAATAAGATTTAAATGTTATATATTTTATTTTGAGAAAAATAATGTTGTCATCTCAAAGGTATTCTGCTAGTAGGAGAGCGGTTTCTTGTATGATACAAAAGTGAATAAAAAAGTGCCTTTTAACTCATAAATCAAGTTCACATTTCAGAAAAATAATACACGTATGTATGTATGCATGTATAACTTAAAACATATCAATTTTATTTTAGTTTTCAACATCCAAAGAATAAGATTAGTTTAATGATCTTACTATTTTTAGTTTGAAAATAAATCATAAAAAGTAATTCAAAAATATTTTTTAAAAAATAAAAAGCTTTCAACATCCAATTGATGTAACTCATTTGAGGATTTATCAAGGGGTCAATCCTTTGATAAAAATCCCCACAAACCTTTATACACACATATAAAAAAGAAAATTCCATCATATTTTTCTTAATAATCTTTATGTAATTTTAAAATGTTTTTAAAAAATTAGTGCATTCATGCCCTCAATATTAACATTAGAATGGTTTGGAAGAGGGTCGATGTTTACAATAGAATTATTCACATTTCCCTCGAAGGATATCCAACCATGTTTAAATAGCATAATGACATATTTTATAAAATGCCCTGCATGTCTCGATATTATATCCAATTGCACTAAAATGATAAATCACATTTCTCCTTAAGCTTGTACTTGTAGGGGTAAGTCTAATTTGACCAGTTGTTAGTATAACTCTCCTAAAGGCATTGAAAAAGGTGATAACTTTTCTTGATTTCAGATTATATATTCTAGGTATTATGATTATAAGAGTAAGGTTGAGTATTCCAATGGTATGGACATTGGTTGTGGTTAAAATGTTAGGTGTTTTGGTAATAAGGTTATTGATTGTTTGAGGTGGTGCTTAGAAAAAAATGTCAGTATTAATGGTATTTGGGTTATTTGAGAGTGTAGGGTAAACTTGATAAGATGGAGTATATGATGGAGGATTGATATTTTGAGTGAAGTATGGGTGATAAGGTCTTTTATGATGGTCTTTATAACCTTTTGGCTTATAGGTGTAATCATCCATTTAATGTACTTCAATCTTTCTTTGTTTTTACTAAAATGTCCTCCTTTACTTGGTTTTGACTTAATCATTTCATCAATTCTTCCAACTTTTATGGCCTGTTATATCCATTTAGCTATGAGCACAATTTTAACTAAACTAGTAGATCCATTTCCTAACAAGTACTCATAAAATGGACTATTAAAGGTGTTGATGAAAAGTGAAATTAATTATTTTCCCAAGAGAGATAGTTGAATACGGGCTATAACTTTTCACCAATGCTAGGTATATTTTTTTACAAATTCCTTACTTTTCTTATCCATCACTTGTAAGTTTGACCTGTTAGTCATGACTTTTAAATGAAACTTGTATTAACATATGAATTTATTTAGATATTTCAATTTCTTGATTTTGCTTCCATCCAACATCATGCACCATAAAAGAGTAGTATCATTAAAACTCTTGTGGAAGAAATATATGAGTAGCCTATCATCTTTAAACATTTCTGTCATCTTACTATAAAAGATTCTCAGATGAATCTTCAGGCATTCAACTCCTGTATATTTGGTGAATTTAGGCACCTTGAACTTTTAAAAGACTACTACATTTGGCACAAAGCATATCTTTGATGCCTTTATAGAATCATCAAATTCATATCATTAATCTTTTTTAGGTATTCTTCCATTGCCAAAAATACTCTACCTCTTACTTCTTTTTAGGCTTTTCATTATTAATTTTTTTTGTAGTTAGCTCTAAAGTGAAGGTAGATATAACTTGTGAAAATACTAAAAAATGATAAGGAGCTTTTGGAAATCCCTGGTTTATTAGTTCAATATGAACTGTTTCTTGACAGGCAATCCTTTATGGATGAAAACTTGGAGTTACATATGAAGATTTTGGAGCAATTGAAATGTGTTGTAGATATGCATTCCTAATAAATTTTCTTAGTTGAACTGAATTTTTTTTTTAATCTATTATTGACCTTTTAATCTAATTGTATCAACTAGAAGCTATAGAAGCTGACCTAGATAGTGGTGGCACATGCTAGTCATATTTAGTGCAAGACTCATATGTTGAGGATTTTGTGTTGCTAAGCACGTGTGCTTAATGCTCTACCGTTGAAACTTGCTAAATAAGACAAGAAGACCTGGTTCTCAGGTGGAAGATGATGAAGATAGTGACTAGGTTGATTTAGGAGCAATGTCTACTGTTTTTAGGCAAATTTAATGATTGGGTTCGTGATGTTTATTAGTGTTTTGAGTCTTTTTGATATGGGTTGAAGGGTAGTTTGAGGTTAGTGGATTGTGTTTTAAGAGGTGATTGAGTGGCAATTTGAGAGGTGGCAGTGGGTTGTTATTAAGGAGAGATTGGGTGTTTGTTGTTTGAAAGAGGAAGCTTTGGTTCGAATGAGTCCAATGGTGTGTTCCATGGATTGACTTGGCTGGAAACTAAATAGAGATGTGGGATACGACAATTGAAAAAGACAAGTGGATTTAGTGGGTGTTTGTTTACGTGGTAGCTTTAGCTTTTAAAGCAAACCGTGTAAACTAGGTGTTTGGTAACATGAAAAAAACAGTTTATTGTTTGGTGGGCCCTATAATTTTTTCATCAAACTGGCGTTTTGCACACAACAGCTGGGAGTTGCTTCTTTTGTAATTCACCTGGGCACTGTTCATAACAGTGCTCATGCTAGGGGATGCCAGGTGAATTAAATTCACCTGCAACGCGAGAAGCATTCACCTGACACTGTTCGCGTGAACAATAAATTTAACCAAAAGTACTTTTTATAATTTTTTTCAAACTACAACTACAATAGCTACTATAATACCAAACACACTCTTAGAAATAAGAGTAAAGAACATAGCTAGGGTGTTTACCTTGGGAGAAAGGAGGAAGACGATGAATAAAGGTTGCTTGTGTAATTTAGGTTGCTTGTGTCTTAATATATTCTCTCATTATTTTTTCTCCTAATATTTTTTTCTAGTGCCTCTCGTACTTTTCTAAATTTTTTCTATGCATTGTGATTTATCCTTTTCACCGTTTATTGTCTCCTCATCTCTTTATCTTATAGTTGTTTTGGTGAGGGACTTAAACTTCTATATTTATTTTGATGCATATTTATTTACTTACCTCCATTCCACTCCATAATTTTTTATTCATTTTTCTCAAGATTTTTTTATTTTTTAAAAAATATATTGGAAAATATATAGTGGTTAAGAATCGGTTACTTCATTGATCTTGATCTAACTTTTATTCCGCCAAGGACACAATTTAATTAATGCTGCTCATTTGTTCTCCACCCGGCCACGTCATGGAGAATGTTCCTATTCAAATTTTGGAGATTCCCCGTAGAACACCTTATGCATTAAGTTATCTGGCTCGTGACTCATTGTTTAGATTACAGTGCTTGTTTTTATCTTCCAAAGCTCGTAGTATCTGCTCGCACCATTTGCCGTCTTCGACTATTTTATTTCTATATATGCCAACGGCATAGAAATTGTTAAATCATATTATATATGTGGGCTGCCTTGATAATATCACCATGAAGCTAACTGCTATAAATTGTATACAAGCTAGTAACTATTTGTTATAGTTGAAATATTAATTAATATTATTGTTAAAAAATAATATAAATTATATCGTGTGATTTTATTTAATAATTTAAATTATTAAAATAAGATAATTTTTTAATATGGTATCAAAGTTTTGATCACTTAGCGGTTTTGAGTTTTAATTCTACTATTTTTATTTATTTAATAAAAATTAAATATAAGATATTGTGGATATGTATAAATTTTAAGATTAAAGTGTTTTTATTTAAGAAGATATATTAAAAAAATAATATAAATTATATTTTGAGATTTTATTTAATAATTTAAGTTAATGGAGTGAAATGGTTATTTAAAAATAAATAATAATAAAAGGATTGTGTAGTTATAACTTAGAAGCCTAGGACTGTTCTAAGTTATCGAGTCAGAGTAGAAGCTATACTTGACGTACCAAACTGTGAGCTGCTAACCATTTTGAGATGGAAAATGCTATATTGTCCTTGGAGGGGTATTATTCTGATGTTGAAGAAAAGTCAAGTTCTGCAAATAAAAGTTCTGAAAGTGTCGATGGAGGGAAGACATGGAAGCAAACTCCGTTCTATTGTTCTGAGGGATTGGGACTGTCTGCAGGTGTTGATTCTCTTTGTTCCGAGGATGAAGTGCTGTATCAAGACGAGCAGGAATTGCAAGATCAAACATTGTTGGGTTATGCAACTTTTGATGATCTCAAATTTGATGGCTTGTCTCCGTCTAATAAAATATGACCTCTCCCCTCTCAATTCTAATCAGATGAAATTTCAACTTGTGTGCAACTGAACATTCTGCACATTTCTTCTCCATTCTCAAACAAAAACACTTCCTCTACCGGCGGGCTTCTCTGGGCCAAACCATAAGTACAGAGATTAGTAGCGGGAGTTTCTTGTGCGCATAGAGGAGGCTTAATATATGACAGCACCAACCTCCAACACAACCATAGCTATTGTACAAAGCTTCCTCCTTGTACACTTAGGAACCTTTCTGTCGTGGGATCAAATCATGAACTTCACACTTGGAACAGATTTACCACGTACCGATTCAAAAGGACCATATTTGTGGCATAGAAAAGATTACTCGAGCAATATGACAATATCTAAATTTCATTTATCTAATAAAGACACTACGACATTTTATGTTTAACCTGCCTCCTTTCTGACACAAGAACCTTCAAGTTTCCACAGATTAACCTCACCCCTTTCCCACGATGACAAGCGCACAAAAAAAATTATGAACTGCCAATGGAAATACAGAAGTTCCCAGAAAGTTTTCTTTTAAACAAACTTAAGACTGATAGTGATAGAGATTTTTCTTTCCAGGAACAAAAAAGCAGTGAACTCTACCAGAAAATAATCACAGAAGGAATCAAGGTAATATCCTCAGTTATCTTTTCTTATTTTGTTTTGTTTTCTATCCACACGCCACATAACCAGAAACCTTACAATCTCACAATTATCTACCAAATCATACCACCCGCCACCCTCCAAAGACAACTTGATGTGTTGT
>Ga0325414_1007875_pt1 | contig 11268 bp, 7 predicted proteins | sample PopdelMetagenome_8_FD_206183 | JGI IMG/M metagenome (GOLD analysis project Ga0325414, IMG submission 206183) | Populus deltoides microbial communities from Bellville, Georgia, United States - Leaf-PdKOR-R3 | ecosystem: Host-associated > Plants > Phyllosphere > Phylloplane/Leaf | place: USA...
AACAATGAAGCGAGTTGCAATAACAATAGTGATGTCTGTTACCACGCTCGTGCAACATCAGTTTCACAGAAGATCAACGCAACCGAAACTCTTTGGTCTCCGAAGTCCAAATTCCTGAGGGGTAGTGTTGCTGCATACATCCAAATACGATACTCTTTCCTGTTTTTGATGCCTCTTAACATAAAAACTTCTAATGAATCAATAATTACGCCAGCAAACTTGGACGAGTTGATTGTTAGATGTTAAGGTGAATCCAGTAAAGGTTAATCCACGTATAATTATGATACTCTTCTTTCGTGAAATGACAGTTCATACAATAATCATCAATATGACCATCTTTTTCTACCATCGAAATGCGACAAAATTATCTAACCCTAGCTAGAACCATGTCATAACACAACTTTTCTTGAGTACGGCCTTTAAGGAAAATAGAAAGACAGAGAGAAATGATAAGAGAAAGAACAATCTTCTAATTAACATTTGCCCTATTGACGCCACAAAAGATTACCTTGAGAATATTAAAAAATTTGAGACATGATTGCTACCACAATCTCAACAGCCAAATACGAGGCTCCTCGTCTGAAGTAGTAAAATTTCATCACCAAATGCTGATCCAGTAAGAAGCATTCGATTTTACCATTTTTGGCAGGGATTCTCAGCATAGTGTTGGCACAACTTCAAGGCTTCCCCGTATTTTTGAATGGGCATGAAACAGGACCGATCCTCTTGGACTGTCTATAATCAATCAAGTTAAAGCTTGAACAGCATTTGGACCCAGCATCTTCCCTAGACGTCACTCTACAATGGCTGTCCTCTTTTCAAACAAAGATTCCAAAAATGCTGAACATAATTTGGTAAGGGGTGGAAGATTATGTGATGATCCACTAAATATGGTCTCCCAAGGCCTCTCCAACGGTGCAGATGGAACCCGTGAAGCCTGTTTCCTCTTTGGGTCAAACTGTGGGAGCTCTCCATAGATAGACTCATACCCAAATTTCCCTACATTAAAGATGGATGCAATTTAATTTTTATTTGTGAAATAAAATTTAGCAGTAGTCAAGTGCAAATTAATGTAAAGATAAATAAATCAAAAAGGTTGACAACTGTTACCAAGAAAGGGTAAAACAATAATGAGATAACGAACAGATATAGTTTCAGTACAAACAAAAAGATTATGAACAAACATATGCCTCGACTATTTACTGATATAATCGCACTTCAACAGACTTCGTTAATTGCAGATAATCCATACACCATAAGCAAATGTAAGAATTCTTGAAACTTTTCACCTTATGCACCTTTTAGATTTCCTAATCTGTTTAAGCTTTTCCAATATTGCAATAATAATAATAAAAAAAATTTAAACTAAGCCTCAATCACAAACTAGTTGGGGTTGGCTATGAGATATACAAATTTATTCCTCCAGAAATATTGAAATAACCAAAAAGAAAAATAAATGTAAAGTTCTATTGTAATGTATCAACTTCAATGTTTTTTTTTTTAATGAGAACGGAAAAAAAAAAGTTTTTTTTGTGATAAAGTAAATTTAATGTGCATTGCATGTGCCATTATGATTAAATATTAGAAAAATAATGGATGATCATGTTAAGGGAACCCACCTGATTCTTCAAGGTCACTGAGACCCTCACGTCTAATGGCGCTAAATTCATTTGTTTCTTTCCCTTCTGGGTCAAATAGTAAATACTCACGATCACCATTTATATATGCAAGCAATGATTGAGGTGGTTTTCCATCTAGTTCATTTTCATCAATAGATAACTGATTTCCTTGAATAAAAGAAAGAGCCCCTCCCTTGGCCTGTACCAAAAATAAAGAATCAGAACACCAAACCATTCTGGTCTCATGCATCCAGTGAATAACTAAACCTTCGGGCATTAGTTCATTATATCATATCCAAAAAAAAAAAAAGGAAAGGAAAGGCAACAAGAAAAGCAACAGCAAGTCCTTTCTTTTCTTTAGTTTTTATTTACTAATCCAAAGTTCTTGATCCATCAAGGACACACGAAGGGAAGAACTGCTGTTGCAACAACAGTATTTGATATTGCCAAATATTAAATCAAACTAGCATTTTCTGCTAGATTCATGGGGGTAATCACTACAAAGTTTATCTTTTTGGCTATAAAACTGTTAAATAACAGGATTCTACATAAGTGATGAGTAAAAGCTTCATCACCTGGTGTCATATGTAGCTTTTCTGTTTAAAGTTTAACGACCATCCCAGAACCATTTGAGGGTAGTTACCACACCAATATCATTTTCCATCAGAAGAACTGCTTCTAATTGAAAAATGCATACCATCACTTTTTAAGGAGCGGCAAATTCCATAGGTATCAATATTTTATAGTATGACTAACAAAAAACACAAAAAAAAGATACAAAAAAAGTCCTATCTTTATTGTTGTAATAAAATCTAAAAATAATTTTATAGCCTAGAAATTATGCCAGTACAAAAGGTTTGTGAAAGAATTGATTAGAAAACCTCACATGTTGAACTGAATTAAGCAAATTTACCCTAAGGCTTTGACAAAACAAGTCAACAGACCACACTCAATCCCAAGAAAAATTTTTCAGAAGAAAAAAGCATTTTATGATAAACAAAAGGTCTGATTGGTCCGCTCAGACCATGAGTTTAGGTTTCAAATATGCTGCCTTAATGTAAAGGCACCATGAAGGCAATAGTCAATTGGATTCAGCCAGGTATATGGTAGGGACAGAGACAGATACCCAGTTGAGGCAATAGGTCAATTATATTTAACCATGCATATGGCTAGAGGACTAGGACAGGTCTTATCTTACCTTATTCACTGACCAGGTAGAAACAGGAACAGGATCGGCTGCATTGAATAATAAAATTACACCATCTCTTCCTTTAAATGATGTTTCATTGCATTTTGATGATTCAGGAAGAAGTGCAAGAACAGCAAAAGATGAAAGGTGTTCTGCACTAGCTATAGCTGCACAAGACAGAGAACATGACATCAAACACATGATAAGAACAGAGCTGAAAAGTATTGCTGCTCCATTATCAGTTGCAAACAAGAAAAAATGGAAGTCATTTAAATTACTCAAGAAAATCGAATTTGGCAGGCTGGGGCATTGCAATTTTAAGGATTATGCAATGAAAAACACAAAGAAAGTGTTACAAAAAGCAGGCATCGCAGTTTAGAGTTGCAGCATCATTGAAAACAACACTTGTAGGCTTGTTTGAAGCTGTGGTCATTGTATATACTACCACTAGTCAAAGCAAGAAACATGGCGAGAATCAATTAGCATAGCCTTTAATTTTCATATCATGGTTCCTCGTATAGAAATGGTTTTGAAGCACTCATTGGCAACAATTTAGCAGTTTAAAGCAAGAATGAAGCAGCAGGCATCATATTTTAGCAATAGCAGCATCCTAACGTTTATGACCAGTTTAAAGATGTGGTTACCATATCGTAACCAGTAGCCAAAGCAATAAATGCCACTAGAACAGTTACAGAAGCCTTTGATTTTCTTACCATGGTTCCTCAAATAGAAATGGTTTTGAAGTACCCATTGCAACAAATTAGTAGTTTGAAGCAAGAATGTGAATGTGAAGCAGGCATCATATTTTAGCAATTCAAGCATCATTAAAACACAACTCTTATCGCCTGTTTGAAGCTGTGGTGACTTTATTGTAACCAGTAGCCAAAGCAAGAAATGCCACTAGAATGAGTTATTTTAGCCTCGAGTTTTCATATCATGGTTCTTCAGATAGAAATGGTTTGAAAATGCTCATTTGGACATAAGAACAAAGCAGCAAACAAGCATGATCGAATTTTGTGGACATCCATCAGGGGAGATAGAGGAATATAAAAACACTTGCTCATCAGCATGTGCAACATGCATGCATTTGCGTGTGGTCTTGCATGATTTTTACAATATTTTAAGTAAATTGAATCATGCTACACATCAGAATATTCCACGTTATGAAATGAAAGGGTAGCTTTTATTGATGGTGCAGCTGATCAGGAAAAAAACTATTGAGCTAAGTTCAATCATATAGAACATCCTCTTAGAAAAAGACAGGTCAGCCTATGGCAAGAAGGAAGGCCGAAGGCATGCTATTTATGTTTTATTTACAGTCATGCAAGGTTAGCACGACCTCTGACTCAAATACAAAAGATTGATTATGATACTTCTCATCCAGTTGTAAGATCACCAAGTTGTGTCCGGTTGAAAATGTTGATTTTGTTCATACTCTATGTATTGCAAGGTAAATGTGCATTCCTAACTTATTTGCCAGTTAATACCGAAATACTCTCATCTTTATATATCAGTGTACTAAAACTTCAAAAGCCAACTGAGCTTCCTCAACATTAGAAGGCAAGCAATTTCACCTTTCCATGAAACCATATTATACAATAACTTTAAAGGTCTCTTTGAAGTTTAAAAACATTATGAAAGAAAATGAAAGGATAATTCATATCAGGAGGAAAAAAAACTTCAATCTTTTTGTTTCTAAAAAAGGATGAATTTCTGCATGCCAATCACAAGATCAGGAAAATTCAAGGAAACTCAAACAAGAAAAAGCCCAAGAATCTGTTCAAGAGAAGAGAGGATTTTTCACCTTCTACATGAACCATGTATGACCATGCTATAGACAGCTTTGACATACTCCAAACAGATAATTGCGGCTTCAAACCCCAAGATGCAGAAACAAGATACTCTGATGTTCCAGCAAATGAGAGGTTCACAATAGGCTGTAAAAGGTTCCCGGCAAAATAATTAAAAATAAAACCACAAAGAGATAGGAGAGATTCGTGTATGCAGAAGCCATGCTAAAAAAATACATCATGAAACCTAAACATGCCCAGACTGAAGCATTTGTTATTTTAGCCTTTTTTTTGCTTTATTTGTTTTTACTGGGCTACTAAATTAATATTTCAGTTACTTAAAATTTTCTTGTTAAGCAGTTGCACAAAAGCAACAAAGTTCTTTTGCTCCACACTTATTTCCGCACAGCAATCTTGAACAATATAGATATGTTCATTATTTGTTACTTAAAGCAAATCAAAGACAGTCATAACTGGACACTAAATATCAAAACCATCGCAAAAGGGAACAGACCAATTAAAACAAATGACCTAATCCTACAAAGCCCTGCAGTTTTATCCTTTAAATAGTTATGCACCACAATATAAGCTTAAGAGCAAAAGAGAGTGGTAAGAGATATTTGTTAATTCCATAGTCTTGATACATAGCATATGCAGTCAGAGAATGGAAGTCAGGATTTCAAAGAATCACCGTCAGAGTGTCCCCAATCACAGCCACTAGAATATTCTTATCTGCATCCCACAATGTGATAACAGTTTCAGCTGCAACAGCAAGAACAGAACCGTCGGAAGAAAATGTGGCAGCTGTCATTGACTTTTTTCTGCAAGGAAAATTATAAATAATCTAAATAACCACAAATTTGTGAGTTTAAATCACAGGCATAATACCAAGCACCTGATTTCATAGGGCTTTAAGTTTCACACAAGTACACATATCCAACGAACAAAGCTCTATTAATTTGAAGGGGAAGAAAAACAGGCATGAGAAAGAGCGAAATTTAGGTATAACTTAAGGTGTTGAAAATTCAGATAAAAGTAAAACAAAGAGACAGAAAAGCCAATTGAAATAGTTAGGACTAAATAACATGAAATTATTCACAATACTTCCGTATTCACCAGAAAATTATTTCTTTAAAAGCCCACCAAGGAACAGTGAATCTAACAAGAATTATAGTATCAGTAAACCAGGATCGTACTTGTATGAGCCAACAGCATGACAAGTCCATCCAGAATTTGGGAGTGGTTCATCCACCTGCCGAATCCCCTTGTTGCAAATCCAAACCTGAAGCATCCAAAAGGAAATGTAAATTTCATAAGAAACAGAATACTAAAAAATTAAAAGTTGTGTGTTCCAAACTTACCTTGAAGTCCCCACCATAAGAAGAACTGACAGCCATGGGGCGGGTAGGATGAAAAGCAATAGCTGAAATGCCAGCATCCCTATATAACAAGGAATAACATGATCACCAATCCTGTGCTTAATAAAAGTATAATCATATCTGCACATTCCATGTCAATGAAAATGTGTAAAAGCACACACATTGAGAGATAGTAAATAAACAAATAATGAGCCAAAAAACAGGTTCACTAGACAGTATGAACTTTACATGTGATGCTTAAAAAGGACTGCCCTTTATTATATTTTTTTCTCTTGCAATTCATAAAAATTGAAAACAATTCAGTGTTTAACTTTACATGGGGTCAGAGTGCCTGGCACTGACTAAAAATTCTTCATATCTCATTTTCATTTCCCCTAACAAACTATGTCAAAGGTCAAACCTGTGGGGCTCATAAACAATGGTAGACAAACTGAACTCCTTTTGTGATCCAAATGCCCAAAACTTCAGACAAACTAATCCTCCCAAACCCTCCTCAGGAAGCTTCACTTCAGCAGTACTCATCATCGAGCCATCTAAGGAGAGAACAGCTAATGTCACTACTACCTGTAACCAAAATATTCAAGATGTGTTATGATTTTACATATTTCAGAAACTATTAGTAAATGTAACAGAATCAAATTAGTAAAAAAAGAGTGTCAAAATATAGATGATCAGAAATGTAATCTGAATAGGCAAAATTACAAAAGAGTAACTTGATTACCGTGACTTCATCACCTGGTTGATGGTTTCTCTCACAAACTTGAACCTGAGAGGGAGAGGAATTCAAATTTCACCTCGATGCAATTTATAGTCAACAAGTTTCTAATGAAATATTTATTCCCACCCAAAGCACACAAGGTGCGCATCAAAATGGTCTGGGCACACTATGTGAAATAGCATGCCCAATACCAGCAAATTGAAAACTATAGATCTCATCAAACAAACTAACGTTGTAGAAATGGATTAATTTACAAAATAAATAGCAATGATGAAGTTGTTACATTGCTTGAATAAAAAGTTGCCAAAAATTTCCAGCACTGAAACAAAACCACCTCCAGTAACATTCCACCCCAAAGTGGGGGACCAGAATAGGAGAAAGTACTGTGCAAGTCTAACAATGAACGCAACCAACATTGTAACTCTGTAAATCGAAAACCATTTCCTGGGGAAACATAATGGTCCTTTGATTACTACAGCATAGAATATGAAGCTGCGAGCATTGGAAATGAAAACCACCTATCAGGTGAAAAGACTGAGAAAACAAGACAATAAGCTAAACAAAACTCAAATAGGCTCACTAAACTAAATAGAGATTAAATGAAAATTAAAAAAAAATTAAAGAATTCTTATTCTTCAAATTCATCCTTGACATTTACTTCTTCCAAGTAATACATTCTCTTCATCTAGAAAAAAAAAAATTATTACCTCAGAAATGCCTCGGTCATCAAATAGGCTGTATAATTGGATGCAATAGTTTTCTGTAGGCAAGGCAACTAACCCTGCATTACGGTCAAAGGCAATCCCACTTCGTAAGCCATTGTACATCTCTGGAAATGAACAAGGAAGCTGAAATATACAACACCATGATTTTCAATAGATAAGAACTAGTTTCCAGATAAAACAGCATCAGAACATCGAAAGCAGCTTATAAGAGGATTTCATTCACATAAGAATTAGATGAAGCTTTTAAGGCCTGACTCAAAGCAAACCAAAGTCATAGATATCAGTCCAATAAAAATTGGATTGGAATTTTCCTCATATGCTAACATGCCAATGAATTGTCACAGCAAGCTGCAAGCAAATCTTTACAGCTAAGGGCATGAGACAGAGTAATTTACACCTGATATTAACATTTCTTTTTAAGACTCACCACTAAGCAAGGCAGTTCTGAAACTTAAAGGCTAAACATGTTAACCAAGGATTTCATTAAGAACACCTCTCAAGGGCACCAGCTGCCATGATTGATATAAGACTCAAAGAAGGCAACTTTCACAGCGTTTAAATTTGATTTCCTAATAAAAAATGGTATCTGACTTGCTAATAATCACCATATACTTAAGGTTAGTATTAGTGGTTTTCCTGGTAATTAGGGTTTTTTAGTGCTTATGCATGGGATTAGACCCTCAGGATATGCTTAAAAAATTGAAAATCTCTACAAATCCCTCTCTCTATATATCGATGTGCTGTTCTTGCTTCCATAAATTCATACACTGGCCATTCTTTATGATAGTAGGAGTTGAAGAGTGAAGAAGTTTCAAATGCAAAAATTGGTATGGTTGGCATAAGAATAATTAAAATGTACATTAGAAAAACAATATACAAAGTTTTTGAGAGGCTGATTCAAAAACAACGCAAAGGTGACACCTGTTCGAAACTCAATATAGACAAGATGCAATGGTGAAGTGAACTGGATCAAAGTAGTATGAGCAATAAACAGGAAAAGTGGATGGAAATTATGCGATATAAAGTGGTAAATGATTTATTATCACAAGACAGTTGGCCAAAATGAACATTATGGAGGAGAAAGATTGGCTGACATAGAACATTATGAAGGAAAGGATCAATGCAGCCAACTCTAACTCGTATGTAACTAATGGGATTATCATTTCAAATCACTTTGTTTATCATGGAAAGCTCATCTGACTTGTAGAAGATTATAAAATTTCATACTCATTACATTATCGTTTCAAATCAGCTGAATTTACTGATTAAATGGCCAAGCAGAAATAACAATTTGATGAGGTTCACAAAATGCAGATATACTGATCAAAACTAACCTTGATCCCTGAGATGGATTTCAAAATTTCCATTGAGGGCATTTTGAGTAGATGAATTTGATTATCTGCACAAGATACCTAAAGATCCTTGCTTTAGTAAAACTGGTAATGATGAATTAGATTTTAAAATTAAATTCTATTTCCCAGCAAACATACTCCACTTACAGAGGAAAGTGAAGGATCTGGAGAATTTGTAAACCATAAGAGTGGAGATCCAATTCTTGGTAAAAATTTCTTCTTTCCTGTGTCTAGTTGCCAAACCACAAGAACTCCTTCCTTTCCACCTAAATGCAAACAAAAGCAAGTGTCATGAACAGGACAAAAATCTCTGCATGTGAATAGAGCAACAATCTTCAGGAGCAAGCCATGACAATAAAAAAAATATTCTGAACCAATCATCAACTGATGCTGGTGGTGATATTAGCTCTTAAATACCTTCGAAGTAATTGTTAAAAGGTGGGACATTTTCTTTGATACATGAATTACATGGTCGGATTACATCTACTAGCAGAAAAGTTTACAGTATGCACAAGCATTTAATAAAATAGGACATGCCACTAATTCAAGGTCCATATACTTATGCCAAGGTCATATCCAGTCGCCTAATTTACTCATATATCCAAATTTATTCTAATCAACTCCAAAAGCATCTGATAGGTGGTCTGCCCATTTTCTCATTCAAGTCTAATCTAGTCCCAGGCCACACTCAAACCAACAATTCAAAGCATTTATTCATTCATATTACTGTTTCTTTACCTGAATACAAATAGGCTCCATCCAGAGAGAAAAAAAGAACATTTACTTCAGCAGAATGCCAATGCCATGTGGTGCACGAATCAGCATCATCATCACCCCTCACCCCAGGTCTTTCTTCCCCGTTATTCATCGACCTTACACCCACTAATCTGTCATCATCAACAAATGTTCTATCCCCAAATCCCCTCCAAATCAAAATTCTTCCAGTCACATCCCCTGCAGCAATAATTCTCTGATTTGGGTGGAATGCAAGAACTGTCATATTCTTTGTATGATGCAGCGTAATCTTCTTAACCACAGCACGCTCAGATTCTGTAGTTGGAACTTTCCATATTTGAAGCTTGCACTTGAATCGGATACCAAAATATTTTCCCGAGGCGCTAACAGTTATAATCTCCGGTTTCTTTGTCTGTACAAAATGCAATCACAATTTTAATACAAATATTCCATTGATTTGAATAAAAGTTGCATTATTCAACAACTTAAGAGCTCTCCATTTCTTTAAAATCTCAATTAGTTGTCAATGAAATTAACCCTAATGGCTAAAGCAAACTATGCATTTCAATCACAAAAATGTAATAACACAAACATTATTAATAAAAAATATACAATGAGTTTTTTTTTTTTTTACCTCTGTAAGTGTCACTCCACCAGCCATACGGAAATCAGTCAAGTTACACTTTTTAATTTGACCACGTAAGACTTTAGTAGACTCCTTTTCTGCTTCTTTTGTGTTTTCAACAGACAAATAAGCGAAACTTTTAAGTGATTTCTCATTGTTCTCGGTTGTTTGACATAATAAAGATGGGATCACCTGAAATTATTATTAATAAAAACAAAAATTATTATTTCACATTCATGTTAAAATTATTTTATTAATAAAATTATCATAAAATTGGATGTAATTACCATGGAGATAATTGGAGAATTGACATTAATTATCTTAATCAACTCTGGCACTGAAAAATCCCAATACCGTATAGTTCCGTCAAGTGAGGCCGTCCAGCAATAGCATAGTATCTTACTTGCCGGCGTTGACGCCGGCACTACTATCACCGCCGTAACAAGCGCCCTATGGCCATCAAGTGACGCTACCTGCAAAACAAAAGGGAAAGATTTATGATAGTCAAATAATTGTAAAAAAAAAATAGACTAACTGGAGAAGAACAGAGGAAATAGCTAACCGGTAAGCCGGTGGCGGTGCTGAAGATGGAGACGGAGTTGGCAGCGCAAACGAGGAGTCGTTTGGCATCGTTGGAGAAGGCTGGTGGTGACGACACGTAGTTTCTTCCGCCTCTAATCATCTTTAGACTTTGATGATATGAGAGAGAGGGGCGGGGGTTTGAAATTGAAGACAGTGAGTGAAGTCTTGCAAGAGCACTAATAGCGGCGAGCTCCTAAAACCATAAACCCTCTGTTTTTTTAACTGGCGCGGCCCGTGAGAAGAGAAGAAAGTAGAGAGCGGGGGTTAATGCCTATATTCATCCCCTTATTCCTCATCTTTTGTTTTAATGGTCCTCTTTCTTTTCCTTATTTCAATTCAGACACTTTTTGGTATTTTTAGCTGAATTTTTTAATAGATACTATTGAAAATTCAATCTACTTGATTTTTTTTATTTTTTAGAAATTAGATATTAAATAAGTTGAAAAAAATAATAAAAATAAGATAGAGTGCTTCCAGATTTTTTAGGGCTCCCAAGAAAATAATATAATTTATTTGGGTAATTTTAGTGTGTTGCTCAAAATTTTTGCATGTAT
>Ga0325414_1007876_pt1 | contig 11267 bp, 5 predicted proteins | sample PopdelMetagenome_8_FD_206183 | JGI IMG/M metagenome (GOLD analysis project Ga0325414, IMG submission 206183) | Populus deltoides microbial communities from Bellville, Georgia, United States - Leaf-PdKOR-R3 | ecosystem: Host-associated > Plants > Phyllosphere > Phylloplane/Leaf | place: USA...
TCAACCATTGTTGTCGATATGCAAGCTAAGAACATTAAAAATTTCAAAGAAATGTCATACTTACATCCTAATTACTTTTTAAAATATTTTTTATTTAAAAATATATTAAAATGATTTTCTTTTACTTTTAAAATTTTATTTTTAACATTAACATATTAAAAAAATAAAAAAATAATTAAAAAAATACTCTTTAAAAAAACTTTAAAATATAAAAAAAAAGGGCTCTGAAAACCCTTAAACAAGACTAAATTTCTAGCTCGGGAAGAGGGTGTGCAAGTTGAAATGACATATGTGTCCCAGTTGTTAGTTGGCAGTAAAAGCCCTTCTCTCAGGAGTAATCTATCTGTACCTTTCTATGGGCCTCTATCTGATTTGTTATTCTATACTCAAAATCCTATAAACTGTATACAAACAAACCTCTTTTTGGGCCTCGGTTTTTCCGTCACCAAGATTCAACATGCGGATAAACACCACGCGTCTAAACTAGTAATTTACATGTCTGTTACTTACGGCTCCTTTTTACCGCGTATATATATACATATAAGTACATACAAGATGAATTAGAAGACTACTTGATGGTAAAAAAGTACACATAACGTATTTGGTAAAGTAATTACGATTGTTGGCTGATCAGGGTGTTTAAAAAAACCGGCTTATTTAATATTTGTAATTCGACTTAACCGGTAAAAATCTTATAAAATAGATATTATAAAGAATAATAAATTTAAAAAATTTAAAAATTAATATCACGGGTTAGAATTTTTAAAACTCGATAAATTCAACCTAACTTGTATATTTTATATTTATTTTATCTTTATATTTAATAATTTATGGATTATTTTTATTTTATTTAGAAATATTTCAACTTTAAAGTTTTTATTGGTGAAGTTATTGTTAAATATTTTTAACATAATAAAAAAAGACTTTATATTTGAGGGTATTATTATACTCGTAGCCTATATTATACATCCATTTCTAAATATTAACTCATGAAAATTAGTAATATAAACTTAATTTATAAAAATTCATAATGTTCATAAGGAAAAAAATTAATCCAACATGATATATTCAATTTTTCAAGTTCAAAAAAAATTAAATGAATTGCATTTATAAATTGCAAAATATCAAAAATTAAATTGATATAATTATAAATTCAAATCTAAACAAATTATATTTATAAATATCAAATTTTCTCTTTTTTGCTATTACCTGTAGTATTAGTTTTCTAGTCAGTATCAACAAGTAGGTTTTTTCAAGAAAAAAATGTTAAACTAATGATGTGAAAAATAAACTAGATGACTTGGATTTCACTTCAATGAATTCTTATTTTTTTTATAAAAAAAAAACTCAATGGCATGAGGAAAGTTTTAAAAAATATATAGTTAAAAATATGGAAAAAAAGGAAATAATTAGAAGGGGTTTTAATGTCATATTATAGTAGTTTTTATATTTCAAAATTCTTTTTAAATTGTTTTTTCTTAAAAAATATTAAATTAATATTTTTTATAATTCCAATGCATTTATATATATATATATAGAAAAAACAAAGACGAGAAAAATGGAAACATGTAGAAACAAGTACACTAATCCGTAGAGCGTAATTACCGCCCGCGGGACATACGTATCCGTATCGGTGAAAGTTGAAGGAAAGGTAAAAGAAAAGAAAAGAAAAGAAACAAGAGAGGGATCTCAAAAATCGCTCAACGCCTCCTCCTTAATAAACCAATAAGATCGAAGAGGCGAGGTGTTTAAGCAGCTCATAATTTAGATTTGCACCTTCTCTTTATACCTAAATAAATGAAATCTTGGGTTTGTATAGAAAAAAAACCCATAGATTAGGTTACGAATAAGAAATACAAAAAGAAGTATCGATCTAAGTATTGAGAAAATGGAGGGGTTAATGAGCAAGCTAAGGAATTTGGATGCATATCCAAAAATCAACGAGGATTTCTACAGCCGTACGCTTTCCGGTGGTGTTATCACTCTCGCTTCCTCTATCGTTATGTTTCTCCTCTTCTTCTCCGAGCTCCGTATGTTTACTATTCTTGCTCCTTTTTTATTTATGCTTATTATTCGTCTTTGAGTATGGTAGCTTTGATGATTGGTTTTTGAGAAATTGATGGGATGGGGTTTAGGTTTTTGTTGGAATTATTTTATTTTATTTTCAAACTTTGTACTGTTTGTTGTGTTTATTGGTGTTCTTATTTTTGTTAAATTTATTTTTGCAGGATTATATCTTCATGCGGTAACTGAAACAAAACTAGTGGTGGATACTTCGAGAGGAGAAACTCTACGTATCAATGTAATGTTCTTTTCAATGTGTATCAATTGGTCCTAATACGCTTGCTTGGATGAATTGCTCTAGTAATTGATTCATGTGATGCTTTAAACTGCAGTTTGATGTAACGTTCCCCGCTCTTCCGTGCTCTATTCTTAGCCTTGATGCCATGGATATTAGTGGAGAGCAACATCTTGATGTAGTATGTACCATAAGACCTCACCTTTTTTCTTTTTTTTCTTTTATACTTGCATGCATATGCTTCGCTTCATGCTCTTGACCTGGTTGTTTCCCAGGTTTTAAATTTTCTGTTTTTGATGCCTTGCAGAAACATGATATAATTAAGAAAAGACTAGATTTTCATGGAAATGTCATAGAAGCACGGCAAGATGGAATTGGTGCCCCTAAGGTTGGTATTCAGTTTTGCTTAAACTTTCTATGTTAAAAAAACCATTGTTTGTGATCTGTGAATTGATCTGAGTTTGAGCAATTAACTTTGATTTTTTTCGAGTGCTAATTTTTGTGTGAATTCATCATGTAATCAGCAGTATTTTGTCTACTCAAAGCTCATCTCTGCTAGTTTTAGGGTTATGTTAATTTGTGCCATGACTGATGTGAATGGCAGAAGAGAATCTATCTTTGTTTTTCTGAGTCATTTGAGGAACCGAGCTAGGGTTTAAAAATGAAAATAAATTACTAACGAAAAGAACCAATCCTGTCTTTTGAAAGCATGTATTGCTTAACACACACACACACAAAAAAGCATGCATAGCATGATAGAAGTTAAGGCTTGGTATCATTCAAGGGGGGCTCTGTTTTGCCATTGGCTCACTGTAAGCTTGACTATCTGACATTGGTGTCCTTTGTCGGAGATATAGATAGCTGATTGTAAGTGTTTTATTTTAGTCTTGTGGCTTTGTGGAGATTAGTTGGATCTAATCGTATTTTACGAGCCAGGGGTAGAAAAATAGAAATGTTAGGCTGTGCTTTCTTTCAGAGGAGCTTTTTCTCCTTCATCTCCTTGATCTTCAAGCAATGTTTATAATTCTCCGTTGTTTTCATAAGTGCAATTTGGCTATTTCTTTCTTTACTCCGCTGTTGACAATATCATTCTTGGACTCTTAACAACTTGTACCCCATCCCCTCCCCTTCCCTCTCCTCACTTGCTTGACTCCTTTTCATGCTTGGCACAGATTGAAAAGCCTTTGCAGAGGCATGGTGGCAGGCTTGAGCACAACGAGACATACTGTGGCTCATGTTATGGTGCGGAAGCGGTAAGTTTGTCTAGCATCAATGCTAAGAAATAACTGTCTCATCTCGTATTTATTATTAAACTGCATACATGTGGGACAATCTACTCAGAACTCTAATATTTTTGTTCACCTGAACACGTTTACTTTCTGGAATGCTTTTTCACTCTATTCTTGTATCATGCTTGTTAGCTAAATGCATCTTATAGAACTAGCTGCTTCTAGTAATAATTATTTAGCTGCTTCTGATTTTATTGGGCAACTGGCAGACCTTAGTTTCTCCATTATTTATCTGATGTGTTTTTTTCTTTGTAGCAGCCTGTATTTTGTCTTTCTAGTTCCTTTGGGATAAAATCAGAATTTGTCTCCTTGCAACTAGGAACAGTCAAGTGTCTATTATATTCTTTATCTAATCTGTAGTTTTACTCCCCTCCCCATTATATCTCCTTTTGTATTGCAGTCAGATGAAGACTGCTGTAATTCTTGTGAGGACGTTCGTGAAGCATATCGAAAGAAAGGTTGGGCAGTGACAAATCCGGATTTAATGGACCAGGTACTTTATTGTGTCATTATTTATTGGAGTTCTTGATTCAATTTTCAAGAACAAACTGAATGAATGCGGTTAAGACCCTTGCATATGTTAACTTTATGATTCTCTGATCAGTATCTTAATTGGCAATATTGCTAATGCTTCATCGTTGGCCTTTCCTGCTGTCGTTTACTTTGTACCTGTAACCAAGAAAAATTAACGTTTAGGTTACCATCTCCCTTTCTTCCTCCTTTTGGGATAATGAATGGTAGTATTGTAGTGGGCGATTCCTGCACAATTATTAGCTGCAACACCACTAACATGATAGAAAATCTATCTCTCGATGCTCTGAAAATATTCAATACATAGTCAACTATGAATTTTGAGTACTGGTGTTGCCTGGGAATACTTCCAAGTTTGAGCTACAGGCTATATTTTTGTGTTGTGTGGCTGCGTGTCTGAATGTTGTCTTGTGTTTGTCTGTCTTGAGATTTCTCATTCCATATGTGAACTGATGACTTCTGGTGGTGCATCAATCTAATGGTGCTTCAATCTAAAATCTTAGCATCTGCTCTCCTTGAATAACAAATGACAACAAAAATATTTTCATTTATTCTAATTATGGTTTTTTTTCTGATTTACATGTAACATTCAGTGCAAAAGAGAGGGATTTCTCCAAAAGATTAAAGATGAAGAGGGTGAAGGATGCAACATTTATGGATTCTTAGAAGTTAATAAGGTGGCTGGAAATTTTCATTTTGCACCCGGGAAGAGTTTTCAGCAATCTGGTGTTCACGTGCATGATCTGCTGGCATTTCAGAAGGATAGTTTTAATGTAAGCCATGATTCCACTTCTTCTGGCCATCTCTGTTGAATATCAATTACTGAACTTGTGTCTGCCAAGGAATATGAACTTATCAATCACTTCTTAATTGCTCATCATGCTATGTTAAACAAACCATCTGATTAATGTGAACAATGTGATACAGATAACTCACAAGATTAATAGGCTGACTTTCGGAGAATATTTTCCAGGTGTTGTTAATCCTCTTGATGGGTAATTTTCTCCATGCATCCTGGTTTCATCTACCCATTTGTTGGGCTTGAAGATTGACTTGTTTATCCTCTTTCCTGTGTATTAAATTGTATGTGCTGGAATGTCAAACTCATTTTTGTAACTTTCAGTGTGCAATGGACACAAGAAACACCAAGTGGGATGTACCAGTATTTCATCAAGGTTATTCTTCAGGACAAATGCCTCTCCTGTTTCTTGTCACCTCTCCTTTCTAGTGGTAATAATTAAGGAATGCAATCAGTTCTCCAGCATTTTACCCAAACGGGCTCTTTATTTTGCAGGTAGTACCTACTGTATACACAGATGTGAGTGGACACACTATCCAGTCAAATCAGGTGTGATCACAGTCCAATAAGTGTTCATTGATATGTTGTCTCAAATCATCTAAAGTGATATAACAAGTTTTAATTCTCTTTTCCAGTTTTCTGTGACTGAACATTTTAGGGGCACAGACATAGGTCGCCTTCAGTCCCTTCCAGGAGTTTTCTTCTTTTATGACCTTTCTCCAATTAAGGTAGGCTTTTTTTTTAGCCTACTAAATGAGCTCAAGAGTTAGCGCAAGTCACTGAATTTTTCTCTTCAGAGGTTTTTTGGTCTAGTGATTACATCTGATTTGCATTTTGCAGGTGACTTTCACAGAAGAACATGTTTCGTTCTTACACTTCCTAACAAATGTGTGTGCCATAGTTGGAGGTAATACCTTATTTCTTCTCAAAAAAGCCAATCGATGCTCCCACTCCCTTTTTTACTTGTGTTGGTCTTTTTCATAACTTGCGCTATAGGTTTGATAGAATCTAAGGTTAATAATGTATAGGAAAAGAAAAGTAATGTCCGTTTTGCATTTTGAAACAATGATATAAAGTTCTCAAATCTGTGGCATTTTTTATTTTTTTGTGCATTTATATTGATATATTTCATGATTAGGTGTGTTAATAATGGTTGACTATTCTTATACTCCAGGTGTTTTCACTGTTTCTGGCATACTGGATACATTTATATATCATGGTCAAAAGGCAATCAAGAAGAAGATGGAAATCGGTAAATTTAGTTGATGATGATGACATGTAAACAGGCTTGGGTTGTTGCTGTATTGCCAAGGACTGGCTTCTCATATGGAATTGGGTTTGGACGCCTATTTTGAACTGGCCAGTTTTTAGAATCATGTTCTTGCGATCAAGGAGTTTGATTTATTTCGTGGGTCATTAATTCTCAAAATGGAATATGCCCGTTTGCCTCTCTTTTTCTCGTTTTTTTTACCTCCCCCTTCAGTGGAGTGACAGCACTTCTGATGTGAGGACAACTGTTTCAAAGGTATACTGCCCTTTTGTGCATATGGCATTGCCCTTTCTTCTAGCCAAGAACTACAGGAGCCTCCTTGTGGGAATTAAGAACGATCATGAATGTTTAGGGTTCAATTTCACCATATAATTTGGGTAGTCACGGCTTAGGAAACAAAACCTAAGAACAAAGACTAATACTCGGAGCTGGATTTGAGTTTTGAACGCTGAGATTTTGGGACAAAATTGTTATTTAGGGGGAATTGTAACACTCTAAAAATTGATGAATGTATCACGATTTATACAAGTAATAAGGTGTAAAAATAGTAAGTAATGCAAAAATACAAAAGATATTTACATGTTAAATAATGTAGGGATAAATACCAAGTAGGTGAAGCATGATAAGCTCAAGCAGAAGAGATGCACATGATTCTCATATTTTAACTTTTAAAATTGAAGAAAAAAATAGACTTTTTTTTTCATAGATCTTTGACTAGTAAGTAGTTCATTAACTTTAAAATCCTTTGAATCAGTCCCGTGAATTTGGGCTAGATCCTTCTCGCGACAGGAATCTCTGCTTTCACACTAGATATTCAAACGAGAATATCTTGAACTTCTGATATTGAAATCAAGCGATTCAAAAGCCAAAATTTAACTACGTGTCCCGGACTACAACTTTGATGAAGAATTTCAAGTGAGATAAATTCGTTTTGAATAACAGAATTGCAACAAAACTTGGTTGGAAACCTTCTCGCGGCAAGATTCTATTTTTTCACGCTAGATTTCAAACAGGAATATCTTGAGCTTCTGATATCGAAATCAAGCAATTCAAAACCCCAAATCCATCTACGTGTCCCGGACTACAACTTTGATGAAGGATTCAAAGTGAGATAAAATCGTTTTAGATAACAGAATTTGACAAGGATCTAGTTGGTCAAAAAAGTTCTTGATCTGACAATGCCGAACATCCAAATCTGACTGAGACTCTGTTCTAAGAACAGTGACCCCTAGGACCCAATAAAGGTGTAGGTCAATTCTTCAACATGTCATGAGTGATAGAATAATTGGATGAAAAAGCATGGAGTTTTCTAAAGAATTTTAATAGGGACCGGTCACTTGATATTGAGACCGTTTCTTGGAAAAGCGTAGAGTTTTCTAAAAAATTTAAGGTGAGCAGGTCACCCGATATTGAGACCATTTCTTTACAACTTACGATTAGTTTTAAGTTAAATGATTTGAACTTTGGATTTAGTCCAAAACCTAGTTATGTAATTTTAAATTTGTATTACAAAGTTACACAAATATCAATATATTAAATTCATTTCCACACAAACAGTAATTTAACTGAACAAGTAACCAAATAATCAAAATAACTTGAATTATTCTAAAGAATTAATTTGACACTCTCATTATGGTCGCCAATTGTTTGATGTCGGGTTTTTTGTGTCTGTCTTAATTAATGAGACTTTACAACTTACGATTAGTTTTAACTTAAATGGTTTAAACTTTGGATCTAGTCCAAAATCTAGTTATGTAATTTTAAATTTGTATTATAAAGTTACACAAATATCAATACATTAAATTCATTTCCACACAAACAATAATTTAACTGAACAAGTAACCAAATAATCAAAATAACTTGAATCTAAAGTAAATTCAATAACTTAGAATATAAATACTTATATTCATAGAGTGACTCATACTCTGATTATATCTATGAATTGAAACTCCTAAATAATAGAATGTTTTTTTTTTGATATCTTTAGTTTATGTAATTAAAATTACAAGCATACATATTATAAAAAAATTCCAAGACTATTTGATTATCATATTCAGATTTATCATCTACTTTTCTATCGCCAACAAGTTTCATTTTTAAAAGATATTATTATTCTATTAGTATAGGATGGTTATGCCGGCTTGACTTGATAATTATAGTGTAAAGGTAGTTCTAGATTCTTTTTGGGGGGTGACTTTTCGATCCATACTGTCAGGTGATAAGGGATTCCATTCCTCCCATTTTTTTCGTCTTATTTTTACGTACCCGAATCTCTTGTAAACCTAAAAGGGATAGGAACTTGATAAAACTGTGATGCAATTATTTGAGTTTTTGTTGAACTCGTAGTAATGGCAATTGTTGATAACCTCTGTCTTCAAATTTTGTAACTTACTATACCTGCTGCTGCTTCTATACGCATTCCTTTTATTTGCATGGTAACTTTTATCTTCTAAGTTCCGCTTAGATAATCCTTCAATGATTTCTGTTCGCTATTCGATTATCAGTTAGATATCTTGGAACTCTTTATGCACTTCCCATTTAAATTGATAGTATAACAGTACCAACTAATCATGTGCTGCACATAAGCAGTACCATGACATGTAGAATTCTTTCCATCACACAAAATATCCATTTCACAAGAGTTTATACACTCTCGGGGGGAGCAGTGGTCATCAGGTATTCTCTGGCCTGAGAGAACTAGGTTCGCATTGGACCGTCGGAATATCTCGGGATCTGATTTAGATCAGTTTGAGAAGACATGCGGTCCGCAGCTGCCTAGCTATCGAGACCTGAGGATAAGGGGGCTGGGCTCGCTCCTGTGCATCCCCAGGCGCGCTATTCTCCTAGGCGTGTAAGTGTGTTTAGCAGTGTGTTTGCGGTTACTTTTCAAATAGCTTTTCGTGTTAAAATACATACTAATAATATTTTTTATTTTTTAAAAATTATTTTTGACATCAGCATATCAAAATAATTTGAAAACACTAAAAACATATTAATTTAAAATTAATAAAAAAATAAAAAAAATTTTAAATTTTATCAAAAACGTTTTTGAAACACAAAAACAAACAAAACAGGCACTTAAAGGCACCCAGAATCTAGAGCCACAAAATCACAACGCAGTCTGATAGGCGGTTATTCATCAAAGGCAAATCTTCACACTTGATCAAGCAAAGATACAATCAAAGTGTTCGGCGATTCTCTACATCGGGATAGTTATTGAAATTGCAAGCCTTCAAATTATTAAAAAAAATTACATTTCAAGTACAACAAATTCATAGCGATAATAAAGTTGAATTACATCATGACCAGCATGGACGGACATCAACGAGAAAATACAAGTTCCTCCATGATTGAGCTAGCAATAAAAGGAGACCAGCTAACCATGCTTGGAGATTTACCTGACTCCAACATATTATTTACCTACCACAGATAACTACAGACATGATACGAGTCCGACACTACCACAACTACAAGCTTGATACTGTGGCTCTGCTGCAACTGCCAAAAACTTCATTGCAGCAACCAAATCCCTAAATCTAAAAAGTAAATTAAAAAAAAGACAATAATACAGGACGGACAAATTTAAGATAAAATTGAAGCCCAATCAATCTCGTAAGAAGGATACTTCTGCAACATAAAATTCCCCGAGTCAAACTCTAACGGTGCTTCCTCAAAATCCGGAAACGTCAGATCAGACAAGGGCGAAGATCCACCCGACCCATCACTCTCCGTCAACACCGGAGACGGTGTCTCAGACTTGACCACTGGCTCCTCCTGTGTCTCCACCACCGAGCTGGTTTCCTTCTTGGTCGAGTTACTTCGCTTCTCTACTTTTCCTCGTTTCTGCTGCGAAGAATTCTCCAAGCTCTCGCAAATAGCTTGGAGTTTCGCATCAACCGAGGAATGGAGAGGCTTGTACTCGCCGATGTGGGACCCTTGGTGGCGTAGATTAGGGAAGTTCAGCCTCGCAAATTCGCCTCTGAGTTTGTAAGCTGCTTTGTCATAAGCCAAAGCCGCCTCCTCTGCTGTGTCGAAGGTGCCGAGCCAGAGACGGGTTCTATTCTTGGGTAAACGGATCTCAGCGACCCACTTGCCCCAGTGCCTTTGCCTTACTCCTCTGTAAAGCTTCGTGGATTTTGATGGTGTACCCATTTGTTTCATGGGGACTGGCTTCGGAGATAAAAATTTGAGGGTTTGCGGTTGTTGGCAAGTTCGAAGGTAGGAGTGGCTGTTATTTTGGTGGATTTGGGTTTGGATCTGGTGGATCTGGTTTGGGGTAAGGTGGTTGAGCCCAATTGAACTAGATGGCTGCTGGAGACCCATTGGGTCGTTAATCGAGAACCCAGTTGAAAATGGGTAGGCCGTCGATGTGGAGCAGCAAACGTCTGGGTACAAAAAGGGCTGTTGCTGTTGCTGTAGATGTGATGGTGTAGAGAAAGAAAAGAAGTAATCGTAAGAAGTAGAAGGGAGAGAAGGTAAAGAAGGAGAAGAAGGATAGTTAGGGGTTTGAGAAGGAGATGGGGTAGCTAGTGAGGAAGCACTTTTCATAAAAGGTTCAAGTGCTTCCATTAACTCGCCCACCAAGGGGTCTGATTGAAGCGATATGCTACTGTAGAGATCCATTGTAGCTGCCATGCCTTAAAGAAAAGCTCAAAATTACAGACAAGAAGAAAAATTCAAAAGAAGGAACAAAACCTAGTTCTTGATTTAAATTTAAAGAACAAGTTTGTGCTTTACAAAATAGAAAGTAAGAGGGGTATAGAAATAGACAACCTCTTTGGATTCAAGAACCTAAAAAAAACCAACCTTGAGGGAACTTAAAAACAACCCTTCAAGCTGATTCAGCTAGCAAAAGAAGAAATAGCTCAAAATCAACAGAAAATGAAAGATGAAAACGTTTAAGAAAAAAAAAACCTGGATCTCGATTCTGAAAACACCTGGCTTTCGTTAAAATCCTTCTTAAGTTTGCTTTTTAAACATTACTTTCATCAGAAAAACAAACCCAGAAATCACAACTTGAAAGACAGATGATTAACAGAAAGGGATTCAGCGAAGCGGGGCATTACAGAGAGGGGGGGG
>Ga0325414_1007877_pt1 | contig 11266 bp, 2 predicted proteins | sample PopdelMetagenome_8_FD_206183 | JGI IMG/M metagenome (GOLD analysis project Ga0325414, IMG submission 206183) | Populus deltoides microbial communities from Bellville, Georgia, United States - Leaf-PdKOR-R3 | ecosystem: Host-associated > Plants > Phyllosphere > Phylloplane/Leaf | place: USA...
ACTGGTCCATTTTTGTTGTCTCAATCCATCAAAATTCTAAATACATAGCATTTAGCGTTAAGAATTATACCCATTTAATTATACATATTAATTACTTGATGAAAAATTAAATATGACTAGAAAACAAATACAAATACAAATATATATATATATATATAGCATATTATGGTCTCATTGACTCTTATCATCCCTTTCGAAGAAACTCCTGATAGCAATGGTCTTACGAACCGATCTCACATTGCACTTTGATTATTCTTTATTTTCTTGATTCTTTTTATGTTTCACTACTTGATGATTTAAGAGTTATCCAATCGAAAAAACAATTAATTGTGGAATTGTATGGTAACTGCATCAATTTGTTTTGTTTTTTTGGTGTAATTAATTTAATTATTTCGATAAATAATTAAAACATGTATTTGGGTGAAAATAAAATTAATTATTACTAGAGAGGCACTGGAGCCTTTGATATTTTGCAAAGGCATGGAATTCGATGCCAAGGGAATGTAAGGTAGTTGTTGACTGCTGGCGTCAACGTGATAAAGCAATTAATTATAGTGAAAATCAAATAGTTAACAACGACAAGCTGAATTCAAGTTAGATTTAAAGTTGGATAATAATTGAAGTATTTTTATTTGAAAATAAATTAAAATAATATATTTTTTTATTTTAAAAAAAATACTTTTAATATCAGTATATTAAAAAATTCAATAAATATATATATAAATAATTTTAAATAAAAAAATCAAATTTTATCTGATTTTTATTTGAAAAACAATACCAGCATATCCAGGAAAAGTCTATCAAGAAACAAAGATATTCGGAGAATGACTGAAAATAAATCAAACCAAAGCCATGGAATTAGAAACCAAAAGATGGGCCAAATTTGTCTCTATAGTGAGCCATCAAAGTGGTGGGGCAAAAACTTGATGGGGAGATAATTATTTATTCATCAAAACAATTATTTATTCTGGAGGAAAACCCAAACTCAATTTCATTTGATAAAAGTCATACCATCAAAGAAAACAAGAAAAAAGGTATTTAATTAATATAATAATAAAAATTGATATACTAATATAAGAAAAATAAAAATTTACTAAAATGAGTGGCACTCAAACAGCTTGAATATTCATATATCTTATCTTCCAAGCAAGAAGAAACAATAAAAGCAAATAATGTTTTTTTCTCCGGCTATAAATAGATAGAGACATCAATACCAAAATAAATATGAATTAGTTATTCTGGAGGAAAACCCAAACTCATTTTCTTTTGATCAAAGTTACTCCATCAAAGAAAACAAGAAAAAAGTATTTAATTGATATAATAAAAAAAATCTACTAAAATGGTTGGCACTTGAATAACTCTGAATATTCACATGCCTTATCTTTTAGATAAGAAGAGAAAATAAAAGCAGGTAATATTTTTTTCTCTAACTATAAATGGATGAGGATATCAATACCAAAATAAATATGAATTAGTTAGAATAATTATAACTAACTAATATAATAGGTTTTAATATTTACTTTTAATATATATAAAATGAAAGATATTAAGAGTTATTGATTAATGTTGAAATTAAAGCATATTACCCCTTCTGAAGCTTATGGGGCAATGGTTTCATGGACCATCTCGCTAGCCTATATCGTGGAAAAAATGCAAATAGCAATAGTCTCACAAACCCATCTCACACTGCAAATTCCTATCAATCTTACGTGTTGACTATGTTACAAAAAATAGACTGATAAGAACCATAACAAGAAAAAAAGAAGAGACTTATTGTCATGACAATGACAAGATGCATTTTAGAAATATTATCATTTGTTGTACATTTCCATAAAGAAAGTAGTAAGTCTTATGTATCCATCATTGTCATGCAAAGTAAGCTTCGGTTAATTGCTTACTTTAAAAGAAGAATACAAGTTTTTCATAAAAAACTTTTATTCATATTTTTTTTCTATGATGTTGTTTGTTTTAATCAGCATTATTAAATTAAATTCAAGATTGATAAGTTAATCTCTAAATAAATCAATCCACAACCTAGTCAACCCAGTCAAAATCTAATTTATTAAACCACTTAACATATTTAAATATATGCAATGTGCAATGTGTATGTATTTTGAATTTAATATTAATAATTATAACTTTATAATATAAGTTTATTTAGTTAATAAAAACTGGTCCACATCTGTTCTCTTATCTATCTCTCACTATTGTTTCTTTTTTATATTATTTTTGGGGACTGCTTTATCTATTTTTTTTCTCTTATTATACTTATAAAACCTATAAAAAAATAAAATATACTAGAATGGATGGCACTCAAATACCTTTGAATGTTCATATATCTTATCTTCTAAGCAAGAGAAATCAATAAAAATAAATAATGGTATTCTGTAAATGGATGGAGATATTAATACCAAAAACTTGGATAACAATTGTTTTTTTTAATTTGAATATTTATTTTTATGAAATCTGATAAAATAAAATATCTTTATTTTCACAAATTATTTTCGAATAGTTAAAACTAGTGATATTTCTAGCTTGCTATTAAAACTATAGTTTTTTTTAATTTGTTTCTCAATTATTGAGGAAAAAACGCATGATGGTTGGAAATGGTCTGTCGGACCCATCCTGAGGAAAAAAACATGCATGACGGCTAAGTACTTCTAAAATACTTATTTCGTGTACTTTTGAGATTGGAGGATTGCCACCATACATTTCCGCTGTTGGAGAAATACAGTAGTTTAGGGAATTTTTTTAAATATATTATATTAATATAATTAGAGGTGAATCCTTAAAGTTATTTGGATCCATAGAAAAGACTTGACTTGACTTGGATCGACGTTTAGGAATATAAGTTTCGGTTAATTATTTTTATGCAATTCAATATTTTCTTTTGTACTCTATATGATCCTGATTAACATGACTTTCTTAAGTTAGTTGTAGTGTTTAGATTTAAACAAAAATTTTAAAAATATAATTCACATCCGAGTTAATACATTCACAAATTAATATAATAGATTTTAATACTTACTTTTAATATATATAAAATGAAAGATATTAAGAGTTGATTAATTGTTAAGCTATATATGTTTAAAAAAATCATTTCTATTAAACCACATTATATGTTTAAATATTTGCAATATGTACATATTTTGAATTTAATATCAGTAATTATAAAGTTTATTTAGTTGCTCCACTTTTGTTCTCTCCTCTCTCTCTCTCATTATTGTTCCTTTTTTTTTTGAACTGCCTTGTCTCTCTCTCTTTTTTTTTCCCTCCCATCTCTTAATCCTTCAAAATTCAAAATACATAGAAATTTACTTTAGGAATATTGATAAAAAATTAAATATAACCAGAAAGAAAATAAAAAAATAATAACTATTTTTTTAAAGTATTTTTTACTTAAAAATATATTAAAATGATATAATTTTTATTTTTAAAAAATATATTTGATATATGCATATTAAAAAATTAAAAATATATATATAAAATTTTAAATAAAAATTAAATTTTATCCAATTTTTATTTGGCCAGCCGGGGCATATCCAATTTTTTATTCAATTATAAGATAATAAAAACAAATATTAAGAAAAAAAACAGTAAATAAAATTATAAAAGAAAAATATATTTTTTCTATTATGTAATTGTTTTTCAAAACAAAAGGAGTTTTTATTAGCATTATAGTTTATTGAATAAAAAGTAACAATATTAACAAAAATTCTATAAAACTATAATAATATAAATTAAAAAAAAAACATATATTTTCAAGCAACCAAGAGGCAACCATCCTTCCAAGAAAACCATCGTTACTAACACCATCAACATTTGAATTAATAGCCCCATCTTAATATAAATGTTGATCAATTATTATCATTATATAAAAAAATACTAAGTGATGTTATTGCGTATCTATTCATAAATTACTATTCATTGTAATTGTATAATTATAATTTTGTTCTTGAAAAAAAAAAGAATTAAGCTTTAAGTGTATATATTCATATATTAGTATTCATTATAATTGTATAATTATAAATTTGTCCTTAAAAAACAACCACGAATTAAGCTTTGAGAGTAAGATTTTTTTTTTTATCATGAATAAAAAATTTTATAATTTTTTGAGGTTTGATTATATTAAGTTAACCCTTTATAGTTATTTTTTAATTTCACTTTTTATTATTTTTTAATCTATAAATAATCTATTAAATTACCAATGTTTTTTTAATTTCAACCCCCTATAATTTTTTAATCTTTTAAATTTTATCCTCGTTTTTTAAGTGTTATTTATTTTATATGGAATCATTTAAATTTTTTTTTTTTTCAAATTTCATCCTCTGATTTTGTTCTCTCAAATCTTATCGTTGTTAATTTTTTTTTTGATTTTGCAAGTTTTTTTTATTAATATTTTTCAATAATTTTATTGTTCAAAATTAAATTAATTGGGAGCTAATTTTTTTTATTAAAGTTGAGTCTAGAATTTAACGAGTTGTAAGTCTTAGATATTAGATCATGTTTAGAAGATTGACCTGAGTTTACTTATTTTTTTTTAAAGCTTATGTTTTTTTTTTAGTTTTGCTTTATTAATTTTTATAATTTTCCTTCTATTAGTATTGTTTGGATTATTACTTGAACCAATAACTCAGGATTTAGATTTTCTTTTACCCTAGTATTTTTTTTACATCAGAATTTTTTAACTCTAACCACTGTAAAGCATGAGTGACAAATCTAGTTATTACTAAATTGCTACTAGTATAAATAACTATCTCTTGCAAATGGCAGCCAGGAGTTTTAGGCTTTAGAGCCCCCAAGCTACGACCCCATCTTGTGGAAAAAAAAAAACGCAAAATAGTTATAGAATTAAGTTTTTAATATGAGATAGTTTATATAATTTTTAAATTTTATTAATTAAGTGGTTACGAGTTTAAATTTTATTATTTTTTTTATTTTATAAAAAATAAATATAAAATAATATAAACTTATACAAGTTTGAAAACCAAAAAACTTTCATTTAAATGGATGATGTATATTAAAGAATTATATAAATTTTATTTTGAAACCTTGTATAATATATTAAGCGTTTAGAATAAAATAATTTTTTGGAAAGTTTTCAAGTTATGAGATTAAATTTATAGCTCTTTTCTCTTTAAATATAAGAAATATATCAATCAATATTAAAATAACTTATTAATATTCTCTTTCAAGTTTATTAAAATAATAAGAAACAAATCTTATAAATTAAAAAGTTGAAAGAGAATGAAATTGAAAAAAAAATTAATTTTATAAATTATATTAAATAAAATAAATAACAATCAAAATAACTTATAAACTTAAATGTAAAAAGACAAATTCAAATGAACTTGATGATGATGAATGAACATAATAATGAAAGAAGTGTAAGAAAATATTTAGATATTTATATACAATGTATGATTTTATAATAATTTCATGTGATAATAACATGAAGGATTTTTTTCAATCAAATAAAAAAATTTATTTATTTATCAAAAAATTATTATGAATTTAATATTTGCAATATGTATTTTGAAATATACCACATGAAATGTTTAAATATTTGCAATATGTATTTTGAATTTAATATTAATAATTATATCTTCCTAACACAAGTTTTACTTTAGTAAAAAAAAACTGGTACACCTTTTGTTTTTTCATCTCTCCCCCTCCCTTTTGTTCTTTCTTCTTCTTCTTTCGGCTTTGTCATTCTTTCTTTCTCTTTCTATCTTCCATCTCTCAATCCATCAAAATTCATAATACATGGCAATTACAATAAAGCATTTAATTGCATTTCCATTAATTAATCGGTGGTTACATTTTTTTAATGATAATTGAAGAATATATTAAAATAGTTATTTAAAGAATGATAAAAACAAAAAAAGGAGAATTAAGTTAGTTGAAATTAAAGCATATTAAGCATTAATGGTCTCACGGACCCATCTCGTAGACAAAACAATTGATAGCATTAATGGTGAGAGTATTAGCGTGGATTTTTTTACTCGACAAGGCTTTATTCTTCAACCTCTCGTATAATATAGAAGAACTGTGTAAAATTTATATTTTTTTAATTTAATGATGAGAGTTTATATTAAATATTTTTTTCCTTTAAATTCATGAAAACATAAAATATTGTTTTTTTACCTTAAAAAAACATGATAAGTATTTTATTTTATTTTATTTTATTTTTTCAACACCATTGATCACTTCTTTGAATATACATTATTGTTGATGAATGAGAATTTAAGTGGATAGAATTTTAGGATTTCTAGAAAAAATTAATTATCTCAAATTTTGTCATATTTTTTGTTTTTGTTTTTATTAATTTGGCTTTTCTTTCCTACTTTTTAATATTTTTTGGATGAGAATGAAATAGTTTATATAAACTTTAAAAACAACTCTGAGATTTATTCATATATATTCTGTGTTACTATTACTTGTATAAACGGATGAAGCATGAAAATTATAGAAGGCGATTGTTACAAACTAAACTCTAAAGATGAAATTGAGAAATCTGGAGGAGCAAACTAAAATTTTAACAAAATCTGACCAAGTCGTTTCAGAAGCCAAGAAAGAACATAAAAATAGATGGAATCACATCAACATCACTAGTAGTATATAACCCTTTCTTAAATATTAATTCATGACTTTCTTAAGCTAGTTTTATTACATAATTCACAATATCTGAATTGATACATTTAATATTTATCTTTATTATATATAATCTTTTTGTTTTATAATACTTTTAATCTGAATATCTTTTAGAAAAAAATGCATGATGGCACCCATCCAACGGGCCCATCTCGTGGAAGAAAAAATGCATGATAGCAAAGGGCCCATCTCGTGGAAAAATGGATGATGGCAATGGGTCTATCAGACCCATCTCGGATGGCAAAGGACGGCAGTGTCCTCTTCATCACAATCCTTTTCGTTTTGGTATTAAATACTTAATTAGATCATTCGACCAAATTACAGGAAATTAATCATAGTAATAATTAAATAAGAATATATATAAATTATCATTTGTAAATGAGAAATTACTTAGTCAATTCAGGTTCAACTCCAAAAATTGATCATGAGAGTGTATTTTTTTTTTCATGAAGCTAGCTCTTAATATTCTTGTGTGAATGAATGGCTTGTTGATTGTGTTATGAACAATAGACTTATTGTCAAGAGAAGGCATGATTCATTTTACCAACCATACTGTTTCGTCTAATTGCCAACACCATTAAAATTAAGGCATGATTTTCCACACATAGAAAGTAGCAACTGATCCTCTACATCGATCCATCATCGTCGTGGAAAATGAGTTGTATAGCATTGACCTGGATTTCTCTAATAAAAGTAAGGTTTACTTAAGGTAACTATGGGATGATAAAAAAAATTATCAATAAAATCAATTTATATATATAAAAAAAAATCATAGATTTAGTTTTCCTGAATTTTAAATTTAGTGTGAATACATTCCGAGCGCAAGAAAAAATAGTGCAAAATCAGCCTTTCAAGAAATAGAGAATCTTCCTCTTGAAGGAATTAATTAGTGGGTTGGAAAAACGTCTTTTGCTCTAATATTTTCTTCACTATGTCTATATATTGCCTTCCATTATTATTGTCACAATGATATTGTATACTTCTTCTGTTATCCTTCAAGATTTCAATAATTGAAAAGGAGGGTCCTAAAAAATTTAATTTTTATAAACATACCCTTAACTTTGGATGTGGATAATTGTTTGCAATATATTTACATCCAATATAAACAATTCATCAATGACCAAGTAGGCATTGGTTAGCTAAAATATTGAAAATACTTCCTCGTTTTTTTTTGGCCATGCAGTTCCTATATATATATATATATATATTAGTTGAAATTTCATGATGTACATTAATCCTTTTAAATTAAAGTCAAGTTATTAATTATATCCTATAGATTTTCAATCCTCAAACCAATTTCAAACAAATCACTTCAAGTGAGTCATCATAGTTCTTGATCAATTCCTTAAAACCTATAAATAAGATCGATTGATCATCAAATTTTATAAAAGAAGATAAATTCATTATTCTTATTTTTTAATAATACTACTAATAATAATATTGGCACATTGACAAAGTTAACTCTCACATTAGTATTTCAGTAAGAATAAGCTATGAAGGATCAGATAGAGAATGTAAGGGATATCACATTGACAAAGAATTGTAGGATTTCTAGAAAAACTAATTCTCTCAAATTTCGTCATTTTTTTTTTACAAACTATAGAAGGCGATTGTTACAAACTAAAATTTCAAGATGCAATTGAGAAATCTGAAGGAGCAAACTAAGAATCTACCAAAATCTGACCAAGTCGTTTCACAGGTGGTTTCAAGATAAAATAAAAGGAATCACATCAACATCACTAGTGGTTTCAATTAAACAGCTCAGAGGCAGGCAATTTCCCACAAACCCTCTTGGACCCATTAAAGAAATAATGAAAAATGACCGGCAATTTCATCAGTCATGCTTGACTGATAAAGCCCAAAAGCTAGAACCTGAGCGGCAATTTCCCACAGCAATAATGAGAAACTGCTTTTTACATTTTAAGGAAATACCTTTGATTAAGAACATAGAGAAACTGCTTTCTACATCCTCAGCACGGTTGTTCTTCCACTTAGCAGATTCATTTGTATCATAAAATAAATTTATTTTTAAAATAATGAAAGCATGCTTGACTGATAAAGACCCAAAAGTTAGAACTTGAGCGGCAAATTTCCCACAGCCATAATGAGAAACTGCTTTTTACATTTTAATGAAATACCTTTGATTAAGAACATAGAGAAAATGCTTTTTACATCCTCAGCAGTCAGCACGGTTGTTCTTCCTCTATTTGTATTTTCAAAAACTAAAAACATATCTGATTAAAAATACAATACAGAAAATTGTTTCTAAAATTATATACTTTTAAAATAAAAAATACATATAAACACATCTTTTTTGTCCTTACTATTTTTGTATTTTATATCACGATAATAATCAAATGTTGCCTAATTAAAAGAGCACCAGATCATAATAAAAATTGCTCCCTTTTTAATCTAGTTTTTTTTTTGTTAAATTGATAATTTTGATAAATAACACATTTATTTTAGGGAAAAAAAACCTTATTATTAGAGAGGCATTGGAGCTGGTTTTAATTATTTCAATAAATAACACACTAATTTACTTTTAATCTTATTATTAGTGAATTTTTTTCTTAAATATTTTTGATTGATAAGAAATGGCAGCTGGTTCTTAATATTCTTGCTGATAGCCTTGCAAGAGTAATGAGTGTGTTTTTTCTTCACATTCCTATTTTTTGTTTTTGAGTTATTTTTATTTACTGGTTTCTTGTGAAGAAATTGAAACCTCAATTGCTTCAATATATCTTAAACATTTCCATGAATTAGACGTACGGTGGTTGTATTCTTCTTCTTCTTCTTCTTCTTTTTAATGATAATTGAGGAATATATTAAAATATTAAAATTAAAGCATGGTTTTCTAGACGTGATTTCCATAAAGATAGTAGGGGGGGCTCTATATCCATCAACTTCATGGAAAGTGAGGCAGCTTGCCAGCGTCAACCTTTTATTCATGTTTTTCCACAAAAAGAATTTAATTATTCTTTCAATCTTCCCGTGTGATTCACTGCTTGGTACAACTAAATTTATTCTGAAGATATTATTCCCAAGAGGAATTCTTTATTTATTTGGTAGGCCAGCAAAGTCAAAAGGGAGTGGTAGCTCATCATTTCCAAGAAAATTATATCAAGGAAGGAACGAAGATATTTTCGGAGAATAACAGAAAATAAATAAAACCAAAGCATTTCCCAAATTTGTCTCTATTTATTTGGTATAGAACCATCTTAATGGTTGTGAGAACATCAAGGCCACAGAAAAAGAGGAATTATTTAGGGGGTACAGTTACAGTAGGGGTGATTATTTTTTTTTGTTTAGTTTTTATTAAAAAAATAATCAATTTTTTTTTAAACCGAAACCGGTTAAAACCGATCAGGTTTGGTTCGGTTATTTTAGAACAAAAATCGGTTCTAGTTGGTTCGGTTTTTTCAGTTTGACTCAGTTTTTTCTGGTTTGGTTTTTTTTTGTTTAGGTTCAGTTCGGTTTGGTTTTTTTGATTTCAGGCTTATAAAACCGAAACCGAATCGATCAGTTTTTTAAAAATTCTAATATGTTTAATCAGTTTTTTTTCACGGTTCAGTTTTTTCAGTTATTTTTTTCCAGTTTTCTCTATTGAATTAATTTTTTGGTTTTTTTCTCACCTCTACCTCTAGTAACAGACATATCTAGAGAAGATACACAGTTGAGTTGAAACTTGTTAATTCACCTTAACAAGATATAGAGTCCCTGAGTTATGGCAAAGACTGACATTTTAGAGAAGGTGGTGCTGAAGGGCTTAAAGGGAGTTTTCTCCAGAAAAAAAAAATTCCATAAACAACTCAGGTTATTATCGTTTAATTTTTTTTTATATTAGAAAAAAAATTGATTTTAACAATGAAGATTATAGAAATGTATAGTTTACCCTCGCATGAGTATGTTTCTGTAGAATGAAAATGGTTGTTGGATTGTTACATGCATTTGCTGTAAAACAATGCAGTTCATTCCGGAAAGAATGCTAAAACTTTTTTTTTTTTTTTCAGAACATAGGGAGGGAATATTGGTGGATTGAAATAAAATGCACTTGACACCTTTTAAGATTTTAAGGATGCCATAAATCATTTTCAATAGTCCTCTAAAGCCAGAACGATGTTTAGTTTCTGAACAGACTTCACTTGGAATCTGACAAAACCCAATCTACGATTAGAACTTATGCAGAAATTGCCTCATAACGCAACTCCATATCTATTTGTCTTTCCCTAGTGGGTCCTTGTAATTTCAATAGTTGATGTAAATGCAGTGTAAAATGTTTTTAGGCCTTGATTGTAGTTTCTGCTTGGAAAGTAGTTTCTATAAAAAAATAAATTTTTTAAAAGTGAATTATTTTATGATATTTAGCAGTGTTATAAAAAATAAGTTAAAAAATATTTTTTTTCGTGTTTAACTATATCATAAAAAATAAGTTTTAATTATTATTTTTAAGTTTATCTAATATATATTATACGTTAGATGTAATTGTAATACAATATGGATGAGCCCTTAATTAGACCCATCCAAAGCTAGCATTTTCATCGGTTCCAATAACATGATATTTTGTTGACAATCTTAAGAATTGAGTTATATACATTTAAATGCAGTGTACTCC
>Ga0325414_1007879_pt1 | contig 11265 bp, 6 predicted proteins | sample PopdelMetagenome_8_FD_206183 | JGI IMG/M metagenome (GOLD analysis project Ga0325414, IMG submission 206183) | Populus deltoides microbial communities from Bellville, Georgia, United States - Leaf-PdKOR-R3 | ecosystem: Host-associated > Plants > Phyllosphere > Phylloplane/Leaf | place: USA...
AGAAGAAGAAGAAGAAGAAGAAGAAGAAGAAGAAGAAGAAGAGAGTGTTCTGACGTGATTTGCTTCCTTTATTCCTCCCTCAGCTACTGTCTTTCGTTAGGATTCTTCTCCTGACCAGGAGTCCTTAATATTACTTATTCCTTCTTCTTTATTTGGCCATTAAGATTGGTTAAATCGCTCAGAATTTGTGTTGAAAACTGAGTCTGCTGCTATAATAATTCTGCTGCAATTTAGACTCTACTGCCGCTTAGACTTTGTCTTCTGACTTGGTTTCTTGTAATATCCGGTCATTCCAGCTATATTCTTACATTCATGGAATGTTAGAGGCTTGATTTGCACTTTTCTTGGGTCCTAAGACCCTTTGTTTCTATGTCAGACTCTCAATCATAGTGCGATGCTCCCCACCATTAGTTTCCTTATCAGATCAGGAGACAAATCTCATCATTTAGCTTGTGCCTAAATGTTTGCCTTCAAAACGATTTTATCTGACTTGTCATCCCTCATAAAAGTTGTATTCCTAGATGTGTAGATGATTTTAAGCTTTTGAATCGCATGATGTTAATATCCATAGCTCTAGATATGCTCGTTTGAATCTGTAGTGTGAAAACAGAGAATCCTGCTACAAGTAGGATAGCGGCCTGATTTTGCAGGTCTGATTAAAGGTCCAAATGAACTCGAATTTCTGCCCATGATGCCTTCCTGGAATGCCTTATATGTGTGCTTTAACTTTTATACATCAAAAACTCGATGAAAAACTTGTTACAAGAAGCAAGTTCTGAAACGTAAAACGCAGAAATTCTTATCTTTCAGTAATTAATTACTTCACAAAATCTCTTATGCATGCCACACTCATAAGAATAACTTTTATTAATAATAAGCTCAAAATACATTAAAAAAAGCATAGTGTAAAAAAAATAAAAACATATGTATATTTTGCACTTATCATCCTTATATTACAAAGACAAATTGAAAAAACAAGCTGAGTGCTCAAAATAAGCACTATGTCTATGCCGATACCACAAAGAATCAGTTTAAAATGAACATGTAGCGGTCACAAACTGTCAGAAGCAGGACTGGGTGCTTGAATTCGACACTCGATGGACAATTTGAAGCAAATATGATAACTAAAATGAGATACAAATTAATACATATAGAGCATGAATACACCTGTAAATGAACTTTGAGAAGGTAACAAAAGCTTCTTAGGATCTTAGCCAAGAGATTCACCTCCAGCATTTTCACATATTTATAAATCTTACTGCCAAATCTTCCAAAAACAATCCCTTCAGATGCAGCGAAAAATGCTAGCACATGGCTTACAAAGAGTTTCTTCCAAAACAATCTCCACTTGGTTTTGATTGAATAGTGTGTGATTGCATCACAACAAGACGAAAAATGGCTACAAAAATTGGAAAGGTTGTAGCTGTCATTGTAGACATAGAATTGAGGACTCCCCTTCAGTTGTCGGGTTTGAGAGGAGAACCTACCCCTTTTTTTATTATTTACAATGCACATGAAAATCCATGAATAAAGTTCATAGTCAAAGTAATACATATTTCCACTGATTACCAAACCTGAAATCAATAAATTTCGGTCACAAATTTACAATGTGATGATTTCTACTTTTATATCGATTAACATTAAGCTATGAAATCATTTCAGGATTGAAACAATATTCTACGAAAAAAAGTTTACAAGAATTCTGATTCGTAATTACTTGACCATGGAGTAAACTAAACTTGAAATCAAAATGAGATAGACCCGTGTTATAAATTGATGGGAGAACAGCCATGTATTCTGGATAAATTAAAAGCAACTAGATTATCAATAACAAATTAGAGACTGAAGACAAGGACAAGCTTGTGAGGTGATTCCCAAAAATAGGTGTTAGGTTCTTCTAATGTGGATGGTTAGAATTGGAATTCTATTCCACTCATATATTTTCTCAAGGCTTCAGGAATCTCTACACCATTGTCCGTCGGATTGTTCTCAAGTCAAAGACATTTTCAAAAGTTGAAGCTCATTTCTTTTAATTTTATTTGAAGTTCTTTTTTGTGATGAAATCCTGTTTTTGGAAATGATATATTCACTTTTTATTAGGGTTTGCGGAGAGATTAATTATCTATGAAATATACTTTTGGAGTAAAATGTGCTCTAAAAAGTGACTTTATTAAGAGATTTATATGTAGACATACATGCACAGTTGCAGTTGCTCGCCAACAGATGTCTGAGCTCCTGCGATTTTATTTCAGAATAAAAAAGAAAAGGTAACCTCTGTGTTCATGGCAAGCTTTAATTACCTTTCCCTCCTCCATATCCAGAGCCATAACCAGACCCGCTACCATAACCTGAGCCAGAGCCAGAGCCAGATCCTCCTCCTCCACCCCCACCACCTCCTCCTCCTCCTCCTCCTCCACTTCCATTCCCACCCTTGCCACCACCGCTTCCGCTTCCGCTTCCGCTTCCATAGCCTGACCCACTTCCTGATCCAGAGCCCTGACCTCCACCACCACCACCACCACCTCCACTGCCGCCACCACCACCACCACCTTTACCGCCACCTATCCCACTACCAGAACCATAGCCCGAGCCGCTACCAGACCCATAGCCAGAACCTGACCCGTTGCCTCCGCCACTGCCACCACCTCCACCTCCGCCGCTGCCTCCGCCTCCGCCTCCTCCACGACCACCAGCACCATATCCTTCACCGCTCCCGGATCCAGACCCAGAACCATAACCTGACCCAAGTCCTGATCCGGATCCACCACCACCGCCTCCTCCCTGCCCTCCACCTCCGCCTCCACTAATTGATTGCAGTGTCCTAGCAGCAAAGGTGAGGTCTACAATAAGCAAGACCAGGAAAGCAGTCCCTAACACTCTTGGACTTGCCATTTCCAGATTATTCCCTCACGTACGGCTCAATGTATATGTTTAATATGCGTGTCACTCAGTGTATGAGAAACAAGTATGCTTTGTTGACTGGAAATGCTTGAAGTGGTAACCCCTATATATAGGCATTGTAAAGGTAACAAGACAAGATTTTTGAAAAGTTTGGCGTCAATTGTAAAGGTGACGAGACATGGTTTTTGAAAAGGTTGTTAAATTTCTAGTGCCTCTCATTTGTTAATCTTGACGTTTACAGGAGGGCGTCGGTGGTGGGGTGGCGGTACTGCGAAGGACCGTCTGTTTCTGTCTATATGCAATAGATTACAAGCTTTATCCCCACCCTTTTTTTTTTTTTTTTTGACTTAGAAGTGTCATGTAATATTTGACTTCGGCAACGGGACCAACAGCATGCATTTCCCACTCTTTATCATTCTGTTCATATTTGAGCTCCACTTTTGAGTACACGTATTTGTTTTACATGTACTGGTAGCTGTCCTGCGGCGATTTATGCTAACGATTGTCTCCTTGAGCATAAGTTGACCCGCTAGCGGTAGATATCTTTCTACTCTGCGTGTATGCTAACAATGGGCTAAGCTTGCACAACAAACTGGGTTGTTCAGTCAATATTTCTTATTTCTGGTACCCTTGGAATTAAATTTCTTTTCCCACAATATCATAGACATATTCCACCATTGAATATAAATAGATCTGTGCTTAAAAACCGCGTTCGAATGTCTGACTTATAATTAAAAACCTTGGTGCCTGTTCTGGTGTATGAAAGCACACCATCCTTGCATCACTGCTAGCAGAATGTTAGGCCATCTGCGTGGTTGATATACTGAACAGTCTTCTATTCTTGCACAGATTGGATTTCAGTTCCATATATATGCACAGATCATCACATCCTTTAATGGCACGCTTTAATAAGTCTATGTAAGAGCACAAGAACATTTATTTTAATTTTTAATTTTTTTGTTATTGGGATCTTCTATTCTGAATTATCTCTACTAATTAATATAGTTTGTGCCCTGAAACATATCCTTTTTTTTTCTTCCACTTTTTTTTTTGAACAAAACATGTTAATAGCAAATGCCAATAGTTTTCAACTTTGGTGCGCGTGTTGATGAGAGAACTATCTCCAACGGAATTTTCTGTTGATATTTATACTTATAGTGTGACGGCATGAATTTTCCCGATCGGCTCACTGGCAGAAATCATCCATCAGAAAAACTCTCGTCTGTTATTTGTTGCATGTAGACAATAATTTTAACGATGAATTTACTGACAGACAAAGCATGCAAAAAAAAAAATAAAATTTGCCCGCTTCATTCCATCAGGATTTTCAATTCTTTGTCGATGAATATAACATATCACCGACATAAAATTTGTATGTCATTCCATCGATGAATCTTTTTTGTCCGTCGGTATTTTCTTTGATGAATTTGATATATAATCGTCAAATAGACCATCTGTTATTCCATTGGTGAGTAAATAGTGGCAGTGATAACTTTCTGGAATATACCACTAGTCTTAGACCATCGATAACCATGTTGGTAATAATTTAAAAATATATGTTTAAAAAAACTATTAAATAGAAATAGAAAATAATTAAAATAAATTAAATCAAATATAAGAATCTACCCCAGATGCCATGTTTTAATAAGTCAGTATTTCTTATTTCTGTTACACTTGGGATTAATAGAATTAAATTTCTTCTCCCACGTTATCATAGACACCTTCCACTATTGAATATAAATATATATCTGTACTTAAAAACCGTTTTCGAATGCCTGACATATATTTTAAACCTTGGAGCCCGTTCTGGTGTGTGAAAGCACACCATCCTTGCATCACTGCAAGCAGAATGTTAGGCCATCTGCATGGTTGATATATTGAACAGTCTTCTACTTCTGCGCTGATTGACTTTCAGTTCCATATGCATAGATCATCACTTCCTTTGATGCCGTGCTTTAATAAGTCCATGTAAGAGTGCAAGTACATTTAACATTTTTGGTTATCGGGGATCTGCTATTCTGAATTACATTTACTCTCTTTCTTTTTTTGGTAATAGTCGAAATTTTATTAAGAAAAAAGGCTACAAAGATAATAGGCTAACTTACATCAGATGAACAAGTAGAGGAAAGGAAAGCACAAAAACTGTTGCATGAAACATGGGAGAGCAACAAAAGGGGGAACAAACAAATCATAAGAAACCAACTCCTCCTGACTAAACATTCTCTATATTAAGCTCTAAAGAGTTGGATTCAAGCCTCAGCCATAAAGCAATACTTTGGCGCACCATGGAGAAACAGATTTGAAGGTTAGGGGCAGCGTCATTAAAAATAACATCATTTCGGTGAAGCCAAAGATTCCAAACAACGCATGAGAAAAGAAGCTGCCATGAGAGATTTTGCTGCTTGCCTTTAACCATAGAAGACCATTGGTAGCACATATCATCAACAGATTTTGGAAAAACACTGCAAAAGCCCCGATTAGAAAGAAATTTCATCCATATATTCCAAGTGAAGTGGCAGTGAATTAAGAGGTGACTTGAAGATTCCAAGCTTTTATTGCAGAAAGCGCATCTTGACTCCTGAAGGGTTAGGTAGTCATGTTGAAATAGAAAATCTCTTGTGGTTGCTTTGTCTTGGACAAGAAGCCAAAGGAAAAGTTGCACTTTTGGTGGGGTTAGTTTTATCCAAACAGAAGATTGGAATGGTTTGACACCACCGTAGAGCAGCTGGTCCATCATTTTGGAGCAAGATTTTACACTGAAGAGGCCATCGCTGTTTAGGGTCCAGATTTTCTTATCCATCCTGTGGCAGAACATTGGCTTGGATTCCAGTAAGGATGATAAAAGTGATAGTTGTTCTTGTTCAAAATGAAATAGAGGTCTGCGCCATTGTAGGGACCAGAGCCAGATTCCATTGCTCCATCTACCCATGTCAGCCACCAAAGCAGATTTAGAGGAAGACAAAAGATATAGCCTAGGGAAGGCTGTTTTGAGAGGGTAGTCACCTATCCAGCTGTCTAGCCAAAAGGATGTTAATCTGCCATTCCCCACCATGAATTTGCAATGATTCGTGAAGACGTGGTGAACGTCGGTTTGAACAATGGACATAATATCCTTCCACATCTTGGAGGGTTGGTTGTAGAAGATACTAATTACTAGAGTGGCTGTGCCATGAAACATATCCTTTGTGAGAAAGGGGGCTGAAAGGGGTGTCTCTAGTTTTTGTTGGCTGGAAGGTAAAGGGGAGGCCAGGGAGGTGTGGTGGCTGTTGAAGGTAGTTTTGGTGACTGGTGGTTGGTGGCACTAAGAGTGCGGGTGAGGCGGTAAAGAAGAGAGGTTGTGGCGTAAAGAGTAGATCGAGGGCAGTCGGTAAAGAAGAGAGGTTGTTCAATTTGGTAGGGAGATTGGTTGGCAATATGGTACGGTTTGGTTTTGATGGAAAATTAAGGTTGATGCTGAGGGGTTTTTCAGTCTGCTCCTTCTCGGATCTTTTGTTGATTTCCCCCCAGTTTTGTTCTTGTTTTGGGTTCGTGAATGAGAGGCTTTGTTCGTCCTTCTCCTCTCCTTCTTGTGTTGTGCTGGTGTTTTAAATGGAGAGCGAGCTACCATTCTGGAAAATCAATTTGGGCTTGATTTGCTAGAAAATTGATTGAGAACAATCAATCAGCTGGGATTTTGGACCATTAGAGAAGCTGAATCATGAATTAATTGGGGATTAAATCGAATTAATTTGACAAAATCATTGGATTAAATTGGGCTGAGTTGAGATAATTTTAATTCAATTGGACTGAATTGAGGTTAATTGGACTGAATTGTTGGACTGAAAAGAATGGGACTAAAAAAAATTTATATAAAACAAATTCAATTGATCCTTGGAATATTTCCTTCTTTTAATCAAAGTCCTTTTATTTGTAATTTGTTTCAATTCTAATTGAATTTGCCCTAAATCATCCCTTTTCTTTTCAAATGTGTCCTAATTGAATTAATTTAGACCTCCAGATTTAACTTTTATTGCAAATTCATCCTTGGTTATTTCTAAATTGGGCTATTTGTTTCAAACTCATCATTGCACTTCAAATTTCTTTCCATCCTAGCCAAATTAAATCAAATTAAGCTTCTTTTTTATTTATTTTCCTCTCAATTTTCTCTTCAATTCAAACCTCAATTACGGGCCAAAAATCTCAAACGTTATTTTTATCTTTGATAATCAATTATTGGTACAATTTTCATCCTAACTGTGATTTTATATATATATATTTTTTTATTTTCTTATCTTCTAGATTTTTTCTTTGTTTTTTATGATTTATTTTTAACACACAAAGATTTAAAAAATGATGAAAATAACAAAATGATTAAAATTAACTAAATTTAATGAAAAGATATATTTTATTTGTATTATTCTAATATATACAAAAAATGAGGTGAAAATGGGTTATGACAATTATTGTTGTTGTTTAATGTATAGCACTCCGTTTTGGCAGAATAGTGGAGGTTCGGTAAAAATATCAGACAGGTGTGATTTGATGTCTGGAACAAATGATAGGCATGGGAATGGATTTTGAGTGAATCAGTTCGCTGCTAAAAATGTGTTTTGAAGAGGCGAGGGTTTTAATTTTGTTGTTTTCCGTACTCTTTGGCAGGAAAATTACAATCACAGAGGGCCATCCATGCAGCTGAGGACATGATAATGCGGAAGGAATCCTAAGCTTCTGAGAGGGAGACAGATTAGCCTTTGACCATGATCTGAACTATTTTTTGTTGCAAATTTCTCCGTGGACCCTGCAATTTCCTAATTTATTTGGTACTGTTTCTCGAATTTGGGAAGCAGAAACTGTGATGGAAGGAGAAAGAAGGAAGGGAAATTCTTCAGTATAGAAAGTATAGGAAATTCTTCACAGGGTGCAATTTTCTGTTTCTGGAAACAGTTGTTGGATTAGGCTCTATTGGCCTGTCATAATATCAGATGTAACCATGTTTATCTTCTTGATACAATTATTAATAACTTTTAAACTAATACATGTTTTACGTCTGAGCTATGCTTTCAAACGATACTTTGCCATAGTTAAAATGGAAATTTGCCGAAATATTTTCTTCGATCTGAATCTTGTTTAGTTAATCCTCATCTTGACATTTCAGATTTTGCAATCTCTTTCTTATAAATGGGCGATAAATCCGGTAGTGCAGGAAATAATATATAGCTTGTCTTGTGACTGGAAGCATCGATTGCCGATACAGGATGTGGTTGTCATTCTATATCACTTTTACGTTTCTGATTCGAAGAATGGCCTTTTCATGAAATACTAACAGGACTTGTCTACTGGTGGTTCTATGGTTGTAAAGCTCACTTCGCAACTTCTAATGGCCTTTTGGCCGCCTTCGGTGAGGGATCGAAAACTCCGTGTGACATTTTCGTAGAGAGAGGTAAGTAATTTTTCATACCGCAGATGACTGGACTCCATTAACCAGGTCAGACTTTTACTCAGAAATTCTTTTTGACAGTCATGTATCGAGGTTGAGTATTTTCACTTGTGACAAGGCTTTTCTTACTGCATTCAAAGTTAGCACTCCTGAGCTCTGGAAGGAAAATTTCAAATTTAGAAAGTACAAGCTCTTTTCTTTTAATTTTATTTAAATTCCTTTTCTTGTGATGAGATCTAATTGTTCTTATGGAAACGAAACATGCGCATTTGATTTGGTTTTGCGGAGAGATTATCTATAAAATATATTCTCAGAGTAAAATGCATGTGTTCTTTTATTTATAGCATTTGAAAGGTGACTTTATCGATCGATAGTGATACACACATGCGTAGTTGAAATCACTCGCCAACATGCTTATGTGCATGCATGTGTGAGCTCCTGCAATTTTATTTCAGAATACAAAAGAAAAGGTATCCTCTGTGTTCATGGCAAGCTTTAATTACCTTTCCCTCCTCCATATCCAGAGCCATAACCAGACCCGCTACCATAACCTGAGCCTGAGCCAGAGCCAGATCCTCCTCCTCCACCCCCACCACCTCCTTCTCCTCCTCCTCCTCCACTTCCATTCCCACCCTTGCCACCACCGCTTCCGCTTCCGCTTCCGCTTCCATAGCCTGACCCACTTCCTGATCCAGAGCCTTGACCTCCACCACCACCGCCACCACCTCCACTGCCACCACCACCACCACCACCTCTGCCGCCACCTATCCCACTACCAGAACCATAGCCCGAGCCGCTACCAGACCCATAGCCAGAACCTGACCCGTTGCCTCCGCCACTGCCACCACCTCCACCTCCTCCACTGCCTCCGCCTCCTCCACGACCACCAGCACCATATCCTTCACCGCTCCCGGATCCAGACCCAGAACCATAACCTGACCCAAGTCCTGATCCGGATCCACCACCACCACCTCCTCCCTGCCCTCCACCTCCGCCTCCACTAATTGACTGCAGTGTCCTAGCAGCAAAGGTGAGGTCTAAAATAAGCAAGACCAGGAAAGCAGTCCCTAACACTCTTGGGCTTGCCATTTCCAGATTATACTCTCACGGCTCAACGTATCTCTATGTTTATGGGTGTCGCTCGCTATATGAGAATCCAGTATGTTTTGTTGACTGGAAACGCTTGAAGTGGTAACCCTATATATAGGCATTGTAAAGGTAACGAGACAAGGTTTTTGAAAAGTATGGCATGAATTGCAGAGGTAACGAGACACGGTTTTTGAAAGGTTTCTTAAATTCCTAGTACCTCTCACTTGGTAATCTTACATCTTATAGAGAGGAACGCGTGTTTTGGGTTTCTGTTTCTGTGGAGGGTGGCGGTACTGTGGAGGACTCAATTGATGAAAACAAAAGTTAAGGAACCGAAATGGAAAAAAAAACAAAAAACACACTTCTCTAATCCACCCTCCATTGCGAGTACGTGAACATGTTTAACGCTGCCCCCAAAATGTTTTGGTATATTTGTTAATTTGAAGTCCACTTTGACGGCGCCGTACATGGAATTTTCTTACACAGCGCTTGTTTAGTGATTTGTTTATCTTTACCTTTGTCTCCTTGAGCATATGTTCATCAACTACTACGAGGATTTATGTACACACAGATATCTTTCTACTCTGCGTGTGTGCTAACAATGGGCAAAACTTGCACAACAAACTGGGTTGTTCAGTCAATATTTCTTATTGCTGTTACACTTATGAATTATCAGATTTAAATTTCTTTTCCCACAATATTATCATAGACACTTTGCATCATTGGATATAAATAGATCTGTACTTAGAAACCGAGTTCGAATGTCTGGCTTGTAATTAAAAACCTTGGTGCCTGTTCTGGGGTGTTAAAGCACACCATCCTTGCATCGCTGCGAGTGGAATGTTAGGCCATCTGCATGGTTGATATACTGAACAGTCTTCTATTCTTGCACAAATTGAATTTCAGTTCCATACTCACAGAGCATCACTTCCTTTGATGCCATGCTTTATTAAGTCTAGGTGTAAGAGTGATCAGCTATTCTGAATTACTGGTGACCAGCATACTGTATATTCATTAGAAGTGGACATGGAATTTCAGATTCCTTGGTGAAGATAGCAGTCAGTATATTAGAACCACTAGAAGAGCTGTACATCTAACAGTGGCTCAAGTGTTAAAGCCAACAATTAAAATATACATAAAGAAAAGAGAACAAGAGAGAAAAATCTCACCTATAAAGAAGGCATGCAAATTTCACAACGCAGCCCCTCGTCTCTGGATCAGTCCATTCGACAATGTCAAACTTGGCATCAAGGCTCTCTTTTTATGCCAGACGACAGCGCAGAAGCAGAGACCGAAAATACACAAACACTGTATAAAATCTTAACATGCAATATATATATATATATGAATGCAATACGAGGAAAAAAGAAAGAAAGATCAAATATCACAAATAACATATAACAGTCTTTTGTTGTTGTATTTAAAGAACGCTACCTTCCTGAGAAAAAAGATACTACAAGCAAAAGCAACACGTCTCTCTGCAAAAATCTCGGAACTTAAAATGGAGAAGAGTGAGAAATCGTTAAAAGGATGTGTTCCAACGGGAACACAGGCCCAGACAGTACTTCTAATCCTCTTAGCAAAGTTTTCATGTACCGTTTAAAAGAATCAGAGAAGAATGGTGTACTCCTCTGAATCCAATTCAGTGTCCACTTTGCCTTATCAGCAACACAAGGAATGGTTTCAGTAGTATCGAACAACCTGTGCTTCTCCCTTGAGTCCTTAATGTACGTCTCCAAAAGCAAACTATACATCTCTGAAGGTGAGAAGCAAAAATTTCCCAAATCAAGAGATTTGCAATGCACCATAAGAGAAAAAGTGTACCAACTTCACTCACAAAGCTCTACCAGGATGCATGT
>Ga0325414_1007881_pt1 | contig 11265 bp, 5 predicted proteins | sample PopdelMetagenome_8_FD_206183 | JGI IMG/M metagenome (GOLD analysis project Ga0325414, IMG submission 206183) | Populus deltoides microbial communities from Bellville, Georgia, United States - Leaf-PdKOR-R3 | ecosystem: Host-associated > Plants > Phyllosphere > Phylloplane/Leaf | place: USA...
GATATGGACTTGGTCTCCCCAGTCCTATATGCACTGCTCTCCAAGGGATGAACTTGGTCTTCCTAATGCTATATGCACCCCTCCTCTATAGGATGGAAATGGTCTCCCTATTGCTATATGCACCATTATTTATGGGATGAACTTGGTCTTCCCAGTGCTATATACACCACTCTCTAAGGGATGGATTTGGTCTTCCTAGTATAAATAACAATATCATGTAATCACCACTCTTAGTGGAGGGCTCTCATTCTGCAAGCTCCTACTCTCCGAAGAACCTTCGAAGAACCTATAATCACTTAAAAATTTCTAAGCATAGGTTCATCCTTTTTGGGTTCCCACTATCCGCTTAGAAATTCTCTAAGTATGGGCTTCACGCTTGATGAGTTTAGAGATACGAGTTCCTCCAAAGTGAGTTGACTTCCTCTGATGGGTTCCCCCCAGCCACTTAGAAATATTTCTAAGTACAGGCTCCCTCCTCATATTTTTCTCTTACCCTTCAGGGAAATTTTTGAAGTATGACTTCCTTTATGCCCCTCAATACGGGCTCTTTGGTATATCACCCGAGGTTTTCACCCTTTTCTCACGCGATGAAAATTCAATGAACTCGTTATATTAATTGAGTATTTTTACAAGTCTTTGCGTATCAATATCACAAAGACTTGAGGAGCTCCTAATAAACCTATTTTTAACGTGTCTAAAAAACCCTTATGACTCTTCCCCTTTGGGAACGCCCAAAAGAATAAGCATGGCCTGAGTAGGGGTTTGGCAGTGTGCCAAACCTAGCCATGCGGGGGCTTGGCAGCGTGCCAAACCCCGGACATGTTATAATGGGATTAGAGTTGAGAAAGAATATGAAAAGAGATGTAGATCCCATTGACTTCAAAAGTTTAGTTGGAAGCTAGCTTGAGGCATTTGACTTGTACTAGACTAGATATATTATATGGAGTTTGGCTAGCTAACAAAAACATGGAGACCCTAAACTAGTCTTATTTGAGTGCATCAAAAAAGGATATTTTGTTATATCAAAGGTATTGTTAATGATGGTATGTTCTAATCATCATCTAAAGGTGGTAGACTTATTGGTTATTTACATAACAAATGAGGAAGAGATTTTGATGAAAGAAAAGGCACAAATGGATTCATATTCTTGGTAGATACATCATTTACATGATCATAAAAAACTAACCTAACATAATGTTGTCATCATATGAAGTTGAGTATATAATTGCTAACTTAGTTGTTTATCATGATAACTAGATTAGAAATATTAAGTACTTATGATTTCCATAAGAAAATCTCATGAAGCTCTACATTGATAATTAATTATCTATTTTCCTAGCAAAGAATCCAATTTTTTATAAGAGAAACAAACATATAGATACACAATAATATTTCATCATAGTGCATGTCAAAAATAGAGAAGTGAAGTTAATCTCTTATAAGACTTATGATCAAATTATAGATATTTTCACGAAGCCTCTCAGACATGATATTTTTGCAAGATTAAAGACAATGCTTATAATGATTAATCCTAAAAATTCAAGTTTAAGGAGGGATGTTGATGAGTAAACTTGACTAATAACATAAAACGAGCCTATACTTTCTAGAAGTGGATGGTTGTCATTGTCAAAGAAGAAGGCAACCACTAATTTTAAAGAATGCAATAGCCAGTAATAAAGGAGGTTCGATCATAGTTATCAAACCTTGCACGGGGGTTGACCCAACCAAGGGGTCAAGTCCCGAGTTTTATGGGTCAACTTGGGTCGACCCAAAAAATTAAAAAAAAATATTTAAAATTTTAATATTTCATATGAAAAATTAAGAAAAAAATCATGTGAATATAAGTTATACATGTTATAAATAATGAAATTTAAAAGAATATTTAAAAAAAAATTTATCCCACATTGAAAAAACATAACTTTTTTCTTGTGAACATTGAGTATATATACGAAATGACTTCAAATCCCACATTGAAAAAATAACTTTTTTTCTTGGGAACATAGAGTATATATATTAAAGGGTTTCAAATCCCACATTGAAAAAACATAACTTTTTTCTTGTGAACATAGAGTACATATACGAAGGGTTTTAAATCCCATATTGAAAAAATAATTTTTTTCTTGGAAACATAGAGTATATATACTAAAGGGTTTCAAATCCCACATTGAAAAAATAAAAAACTTTTCTAATATTTATATAGTGAACTTTAAAAAGTGTTAATAACCAATTAAAAAAATTATAGGGGTAAAGGAGAAAAACCAAATTTGAAAAAAAAACATCGGATCTCGCTCGGGTCACAGGTCAACCCGCCAGGTTGACCGGGTTTGGCCGGGTCGTTGTACCGGCTGGTCTTTTGACAAACCCAGACCGGTCCAGTCACCGGATCGACCCGCTAGGCCAGTCCGGGTTTAATAACTATGGGTTCAATAATAGTTGAAAAATAAAAAGATAATAAAATGAGTGATGTAGTCAATGATGTTTTTTAGTGTTTTTTTTTTTATAAAAAAAAAATAGGCATCTAGTTTCAGTGAATGTATGGAGTGATAAAGAAAATAGAGTAAAAAAAAACATTATGAGAGAGTTGCGATGTTGTGTATCGTTTCAAAGAATTCTGAATTTAGTGCTTGTTTGTGTGTATTTATCTCCACTAGTAACCTTAATCTTCTACACCACCTACCAAGTAACTTATTCATGTTTTAATAATCATCATCCTCGTAACATCCTTAAGCAATATCTCCCATCTTGAAATCACAGAATTATTGTAATCATCATTATCATCTAAAAACTTTACCTGCCATATTTTAGGAAAGAATTTCAAAGGTCCATCACTCCGAACATACACCACTGTATTAACAATGGCTGTGCTCTACTGCTACTGTAAATGATCTATTTTTGTCCCTTGTATATATAATTTATTCCTTTTCCATTGCAATTCTTTATTTCTTATTTGTGTCTAATGGCAATGGATAACTCTCATGTCTCATGAAATTTGAGTTGGGTTTTGCCTTGGTTAACTATGAAGTCAAGGACCTGACGCCTATAAAATAAGCTAGTGAGAATCCATCATTCTTAGGTGAATATATATCAATTAATAGTCCTAAATATATTTTTCTACTAACCCTGACAAATAATCTTGCTTATCTTTACTGTTGTTGTCACACTTGTAAACACAATTTCATACATAATAAAAGATATTAATTGAGAAATTGAAAAGTACATTCAAACGTTGTTATTGCTAACTACAGACTAAAGCAATAATTGAAAGATAGATGCACATGATGATAATTGAAATTGTAACGGGTGATGCTCTTCTAATTTTTTTTTATTTAGTTATATGACAATAAAAATGGTTTTTCATAAGAAAAATAATAATTTAAATTCTTTAGACAAAAATAATTATTAGTATAAATTCTCTTTTAGTTAAATGTATATTTTTTAACAAAAAATCTATCTTCTTAGCTACACTGTTTATTGCATGGAAATTGTAAGATACTAAAATCAATAACAAGAAAACAATTTTAAAATAAGTATAGAAAATATATCTCTTTAATCAAATCCTCTTTTCCTTATTAATGAATTCATTTTATTTTATTTTTTGGATAATTATTTTTTCATAAGTATTATTTTTTAAACAAAAATTTATCATAATCTTAAAAGAAATTTTAAAAAGAAAAAATAATAATGTAATCTACTGAAATCAATAACCAGAAAAAAATAATTTAAAATCAGTATAGATGTAAACCTCATGTATAAATTCGGTATAAAATTAGAGAAATGTTTTAAATTGAGTAAAAGAAATAAAATGAATGATGTGTGAATTTTGATAAATGGGACACAAATATATGTATATATGTAAAAGGTAAGAATACAAAAATTTATCAAAAATCATTTCTTGTAAATATTTGATTAAGAAATGTAAACTTGGTACAACTCAAGAGTTCCATAAAATTTCTAAAGAAAGTGTATAAAAAAATTAAGCAAATAAAATACAAAATTGAGGATTTGATACTTGCAGTAAGGGAATGGATATGGACCTTTGAAATTAAAAAAAAAATGGTTACCAAACAAATTTTTAAATATAGAAGTGTGAAAATGCTCGAAAAATAAAAAAGGTCTAAAATGTGAATTAAATTTTAATGGAAGTGATTTATAAGGAAAGAAAAGTACTAGGGTATAAATTAATGAATTTTGATATCATCTGTTGAAAATCAGTATTTAAAATATACTGGGACGAGGGAAATAATACCTAATAATTATAAAAGTTACTATTTGAAGGAACATAGTGGGAATTTGATAATGTTTGCCTATAAAAGGCTTGGGGGTAGCCGAGCATAGGGGGATTGAGAGGAGAAAACTCCATCTTTACTTGAAAAATCCTTGAGAAACCTAGAGAAAAACAAGGAAAAGAAACGAGTGATACTAAAGGATTTAGGCACCAAAATCACTTAGATTTAGAGTGTTCTTGAAAGAAAATTTTTGGGAAAGAGTTAAAGGGAAGGGGCGGCAACAACAAACAAGAAAAAAGAGGTGGAAATCCTTGATTTCTTAGCAATTGGAACCTAGATTACTCCGTAATAACATGTCACAACATCCATTTAATAAGTTCTTACAATATTTGTTAAGTTGCCGTTGATTTTTCATTAAATTGAGGTTAGGGTTCCTGTTAAATTTTAGGGGAAATAAGAAATTGAATTAAATTAATGTATGTGACATGTAATATGATTGAAATGAGTTGAAATATCAAGTAATTTTGAAAGGAAATTAGTAGTCCCTTTCTAGGTGTGTGGCCAGCCATTGATGTAACAAGAGGAAGGGTGTTTTATTTGAATCCTTAACTTAATGATATGTGTTTATATGAATTAAAATGATGAGAGTGCATGAAGGAATAATAATAAAGGTGTTAGAGAAGATTGAAAAGAGTGTTCATTGATAAGTTAATAAATTTGGGAGAACAGTCTACAATTGTGATAAGTTGTAAAATGATGATAAATTAGGTAAACTAGTTCTTAGAATGTGTCTTCGGCAATATTATAGTGTATAACATGGAAATGAATTGATTTTGAAAGAGGATAAGTTAACATGGTAGTGTGTGTATGTTATGGAATTTGTTGACGAAACTGGACAGTTTCATCTCTTGATCTTCTAAAGGGAATTCAAGCATGAAAATAGGGGAATTTGGATTAGGTCTCTCATACAAATGGTAGCCTTGGATGTCAGATATCTAAGAAAGTTGACCTTGATTAATTTAGAGTTTTAGAACTTTAGCTATAAGCTAATAACTTAGAAGGGATCAAGACAGACCATACTAGATAGTTGGTTATCTTCTCGATAACGGGTAATTTTGAGGGCTTTAAAAGAAGAATGGGGATCTTCTCCCTTCAGTGGACTTATAGCCCTATGTCTTAGCTTTTCAAGGGATTAAGTCATGCCTTAAACCGAACCCTATAATGTTAGTTATGGATAAAACACAAAATAGTGTTTGAATGAGGGATTACCCTGATTGTGATGTTGGTCTGCATTCTTAGTTAAGAACCTAAGGAAAAGGATATAATAGGAACATGAGATGTAAATTTAAGAAAAAAAGGGTAATAATGAATGAGATGATTAAAGAGAAATTTGTATAGATTTTAGATTTATAAGAAATAAATGCTTATAAGTAATGACGTGGTGTATTTATTGATGCAGGGGAAGCCACAAGACCTAGACAGCAGCTCAGGACTACCATTCAAGCTTTTATAGGAGGTAGGTGTCCAACATTTATGCTTTTAGTTTTTTTGTTATTTTAAATTGTTTGGCATGTTAGTGCTTTGAACTTAGTAGCCCATATATATGATGTTAATAAGAAAAATAAAAAGGGATCGGTATGAATGGTAGGTTGCGATGTCATTGATTAGCTATCCGGGTTTGGATAGCTAATGGTATCAATGGTGTTCCATTGGTACCGACATTTCAGATGACATTGATTAGTTATCTGGGTTTGGATAGCTAATGGTATCAATGGGGTTTTATTAGTGTCAACATTCCTTAAATTGATTAGTTGATCCCGGGTAATTGGGTGACTAATGATGTTAGTAAAGATTATTAACATTGGCATGGTCACTCCCGATGAAGGGGAAAAGATAAGTTAATTAACTATTCCAGATCGAAAATAGTTAATGATATCAATGAATCGTATTGGTATCGGCAACCATTTATAGTGTGATTAGCTACTCCGAGTAAGGAGGCTAATGATGTTAAAGGTTTTTGACATTGGCAACTTTAATGGTAAACCAGATGTGGATAAGAATTGATTAACTATTCCGAGGTAGGAATAATTAATGATATTAATCGGTTGTATTGATATCAACACTTGAATGAAATTGATTAGTCTAACTAGGTATTAGGAGACTAATGATATTCATTAGTGTCGCCTAGTACCTTCTGGAGAATGGGAGAGAAAGTATTGATTAGTTATTTCGAGATGAATATCTTGGTATCAAGTGATAATTGATTCATAAGGAAATGGTTTTCAAAACCGTTGAGTTGAGATTTCCAAGATGAAATCATTCTCGGAAAATTGATTAGGATATTAGATGGATATTGGTAATAGATGAAAAATGTATGTTGTAAAAGAGATCTATGCCTGATTTTATGTATCAAAGAAATACCATGGAAATTATTACATATCATTGTTATTGTTTGTTACTACCTTTTTATTTATATGTACATGTTAATTTCTGTTTTTAAGTCCATCGGGGTCACGTCAAAAGTGATATTAGTTTAGTCACCTTTTGCTTTTGGACATGTAATTATTTTGTAAATTAAGAGACTTATCTCCTAAAATTTAAAATGTAATATTAACCTGTAAATTTGGATATATGACTTTAATGTAATGTATGTAATTTTAAGTACCTATTTAACCATGCATGTTTATAGTTGAAATTGAATCCTTCACTTGAATTACATTATATGATGTTATTATGCAAGATATAGTTTATGTGATGATATTATTTAACAATTGAATTATGTATTGTTATTTTGTGAAAGTATAATTGTATGTTGTTATTGAATAAGGTGTGTTATATTGATGAGGATGAGTTGAGTTGAGATTCAGGATGATTGGATTGGGTTGTGAAATGAAATTCAAAGTACAATATGATTTTGTTGATAACTTAGGACATCCTGGTATAAAGAACACTCCACCAAAATTTTGGTGGATCCTGTATAAAAAAACAATTCTGAAATTTTCAATTACTTGTTGTGTGTTTTCCTAGAGATTGAGAGTGTTATAATAGAAAATATATCTCTATAATCAAAACATTTTTCCCTTATTAATGAATTCATTTTATTTTATTTTTTGGATAAATTTTCTTTTCGGAAGTAATATTGTTTTATAAAAACCTTATCATAATCTTAAAAGAAAATTTTAATAAGATAAAAATAATTAATTGATCATTGTATTGTAAATATATTAAAAAAATATAACAATAATAAACTTGAAAAAAATTATGTAAACAATTTATAATAAAAAAGATTAGTTATTTTGTCTGCATTTGAAAAATTATACATAGTAGGCTCATATATAATTATTTGAAAAGAAATAATATTACCATAAAAGACATTAATATTATTTAAAAATAATGGTATAATTGGATAATTTTAAAAAAAACATTTAAATAAATTTATTTAAAACAAATCTAATTATAAAATATGAAAAGAGAACGAGCTTGAAGAGCCACGAGTGCATGTGCTTGAAGAATGAGCCAGCGCCCCTAGTCGACATGAAAACTCAAGCATTTAAGCTTGGAAACCTAGGACCATGTCATCCACCTAAATTTTTTTAATTAGATGTATGATGCATCACCTGCCTAGGCAAACGATGTATCATTCATTTACCATCTTTTCTTGTCATCAAAGGTGGCTTCAATGACTAAAAAATTAGGGTCCAAGTTTTTAGACCGCGAAAAAACCCATGTTCCAACTATTTTTTCACCTAAAAAATATTTTAAAAGAATTCATGAACCATATAACCCTGTTTTAACAACCAAACACATTGTAATTGATCTAAAAATTCAAAATCAAATCAAATAAAAAAATTATAAGTTGCAATATATTTTTTCCTGCATCATTTAAGGTGGAAACAATCTCCATTGAGTTTTTCTCTTAAAGACAAATCCATAACCATCAAAATCAAAGTTGGTGACTAGAATCCGGCCACCCAACAACTCTCTTTTCAAAACTTTTTTGGTAACTTTTCTATCCTCTTTCAAAATCTAGGGACTGAAACTAAAAAAAATCATCTTTAGGAACTCAATAAAAAATCTAAGAATAAAAGGGACTAAATGTTAAAAATACAAAAATTGAAGGACTAAAATGTAGATTTACAGGCTTATATATGCATAGGGAAAAGGCTACCAAATTTTTCAATATCAATTTGATCAATATTGTTCCTTTAATTATTTTTTTTTGAATTACTAAAAATCCTCTATGTAAAATTAATCTAACATTTCATCTGAAAATAATATCCAACATCTTAGACACGATATAATATGTAATCTAAAGAGTAATATATTTTAGGACAATAACAAAAGAACTTTTGGAAACTAAATTGAAAGAAAATAAATTTGAATGATTAAATTAAGTGAAGTCAATATAAGATTTGAGAATGCTAAAAAAGAAACTTACACAACAAATTGTGCCATGAATAATAAAATATAAGATAACAAATAATTTAAGACAATCATGATTTGTTGTGCCCTTTAAATTTATTTGTGTTGTAGTTTGTGACTCATAAAAAAATGTTGGAGTTGAGCAAAGGGATAAAAGTGTGTCGAGCGAAGCGGAACAAAATGAATATGGCATGTTTCTTGAATATAGGGTTTGCTAAAAACTTCTAGGAAGAAGCAGTGAATATGGAATGTTTCTTGATTAATAGATCACCTAGGACAACACTAGATAGGAAAGTAACATTAGGAAAGTAACATAAGAGGTATAGATAGGCAGTCTAGTAGACTACTCTGGTTTGAGAGTGTTTGGATGTTTAACCTATGTGCATGTTTCTAGTGATAAGAGGTCAAGATTGGATGCGAAATACATACAATGTATCTTTTTATGGTATCAGAAAGGGGTGAAAGGTTTTAAGCTCTAAGATCCGAAGGCAAATAAGGTGGTGATTAGTAGAGATGTGAATTTTTATGAGAAAACCATATTGCAGCACACTTAGGAAGAAAATAAACAAGTGCCAGAAAATTACAGTAACAATGACCATAAGGTGAGGGTGGAGCTAGATACTCATATTAAGGAAGAAACCATTAAGAATTCAGGGAGTTCTAGCTCTAAAGATCAACAACATCACAGTATAGCTTTAGGTAGGCCTAGACGTACTATTAGACACCTATTTAGTATAGATGGGTGTTATGCAAGAAGAAATGGAGTCTCTGCATAAGAACCAGATATGAAAGTTGGATGAATTTTTAAAGGAGAAGAGAGTGATAGGATGCAAATGGGTGTTTAAGAAAAAAAAAACAATATTAGAAAAAGAGGGTGAGAAGTTCAAGGTTCGTCTAACAGCAAATGGTTACTCACAAAAGAAAGGGGTTTACTATGATTAGATATTCCCCCTATAGTCAGACATACCTCCATTAGAGTAGAGTTAAGTTTGGTAGCACATCTTAATATGCAGTTAAAGCAAATGGATGTCAAGATCTCTTTTCTCCATGGTGATTTGGAGGAGTAAATTTACATGGTATAATCAGAAAGGTTTAGTCAACCTGGATAGGAACACTTGTTTTGTAAATTGAGGAAATCACTTTATAGACCGAATCAGTCTCCAAGGCAGTAGTATAAATGATTTGACTCCTACATGATCAAGATTGGATACAAAAGATGTGAGTATAACTATTGTGTTTATGTAAGAGCCTTGATGATGATTCTTTTATTTTATTTTTGTTACTTTATGCGGATGATATATTCATTCCTGTAAAAAGTATAAGTGAGGTCATCAAATTGAAGTCTTTGTTGAGTAGAGAATTTGACATAAAAGATTTGGGTATTGATAAAAAGATTCTTATGATGGAGATTTGCAAAGATAGAACTACCAGGAGATTATAGTTATCTCAACATATCGATGTTGAGAAAGTGTTCGAAAGTTTCATCATGAATAATGCAAAACTAGTGAGTACACCTTTAGTGAATCATTTCAAATCATCTATTATATAGTGTCCAAAGAAAGATGATGAAGTGAAAGACATGTCAAAGGTCCCTTATGCTAATGCAGTGGGGGTGTTTAATTTATGCTATGGTTTGTACAAAACAAGATTTGGCACACGTAGTTAGTGTGGTAAGCAAGTTTCTATCAAATTTAAGACAACAACATTAAGATACAGTCAAGTGAGTCCTTAGATACTTCAGGGGTACTACAGACTAAGGTATCATGTTTAGCAGATAATACGGTAATCATTTAGTTGTGAGATATATAGATGAAGACTATGCAGGGAACTTGGATGATTAAAGGTCTATCACAAGATATGTATTTACTCTAGTAGGGAGGATGTTTGTTGGAAGTCTATGGTTCAGTCTCTAGTTGCACCATCTACTACTGAGTCAGAATATATGGCAATAGCTAAGGTTGCCAAAAAAAGCCTTGTGTCTTACAAGTTTGGTAAAAAAAGATAGGTATTCAGCAAGGCAGAGTTCAAATTTATTGTGATAGTTAAAATGTCATTTCTTGGCAAAGAACCAAGTGTATCATACAAGAACCAAACACATAGATGTAAGGTTTCACAGGATTAGAGAATCGGTTTCTTCTGATGAATTGTTGCTTGAGAAAGCTCACACTTCTTATAATGCAACAAACATGTTGATAGGCTTGTTACCACATATAAGTTCAAGCATTATTTGAACTTGATTAATGTCTCCAGATGCTAGATGAGAGACATCCCAACCTATTATCCCAGGTGGTGTTTTTCCTACTTTTCTCCTAAAGGATGGATATTCGCCAAGGTGAAAATTGTTGTAATTTATAGCTCATAGGCAAATGCTAGAGTGGAGTGGAGCGGAGCGTATCAAGTGGAGCAGAGTGACTAGGATACCTTTAGCGGTTTAGGGTCACTATTATAATGTTTAGATTTACCAACTGATTAGTACTTAAAAGTGCATTATCACTAAGGCTTTATATCATCATATTGCACTTAAAGTATCATTAAATTCCCTAACTTAAGCATGTTTTATAATAACAAGTCTGATAATATAAGATAGCTTTAATTTATGGTAAATGCTCATTTTAAA
>Ga0325414_1007884_pt1 | contig 11264 bp, 12 predicted proteins | sample PopdelMetagenome_8_FD_206183 | JGI IMG/M metagenome (GOLD analysis project Ga0325414, IMG submission 206183) | Populus deltoides microbial communities from Bellville, Georgia, United States - Leaf-PdKOR-R3 | ecosystem: Host-associated > Plants > Phyllosphere > Phylloplane/Leaf | place: USA...
GAAAGAAAAACATGGGAGAACTGGAAAAAATGAACAGAGAAGAGGAACGAAAAAAAAGGAAAAAAAACAAAGAAGGGAAAAGAAACAAAACAAAAGAGAAAAAGAAAAGAGAAAAACAAAGAAAAAAGAGAAAGAAAAAAGAAGAAGTTCGTGTCTTTGCACAGAGAAGAAGAAGAACTACAACTGCTACCACCATTCCTCCTCATCGCCACCATAACAACACCACCGAGAGCCATCGTCAATGATAGTACAACCACCGTCAAGTCAGCCTCTCCTTCTTCTTCTCCTTCGCCCAACCATCTCCATTGTTCAAGCTACATGAACAATGGAGAGCCATTGTTCCTGGGCCAGACCAGTGTCGACCCAGACCAAAATGTGTGGGTCGGGTCCGGCCCAGTTCCCCTAAAGTAAAGTCTGTTGGGCTGAAATTAGCCCAACTCTTGTTTTGGGCCAACATCGACCCAACCCCCGTTGGGCCAACCTTGGCCCGGTTTCTTTTGGGCCGAATCTCAGCCTAACTAGGGTGGGCTCAACCCACATAATTGGGCTGGGCATATCCCAATTGTATAATAATATTATCACACACACACACACTCACACACATACACATATATAATTAAAAAAAAACCTTTCAAAAAATTTGTGATGTAAAGATACAAATCTGGTATTAAAATACTTGATTTTCTCCAAAATATTGCAAAACATTATATAGAAAAACAACAAAAAAAATATCTTGTTTTCATGCATACAATCAAGTCTCTCAAGCTTATAAGAAATTTTCATATCATATTTTCATATAACAAAAAATTCAAAAAATATGTATTAGGATGCATTTTGAGCTTTAATAACTAGTTTATTAAAGCCGTGAAAACTAGATCAATATTTCAAAAATACAAAAAAAAATTATTTTCTTTTCTTTTAATATCAAGGATTACGAACTTATATGTATGATGTATTTCTAGTATTAAATAAGAGTTAGTTCTTCTTTTCTTCGACATTAAAATGGTTAGGTTTTACCAGAAAAGATAAGATTCTCCTTACCGAAAAAAACTTTTCTTAAACCTTAGACAAACCAACTATTAGAAAACACGACAATACCTTAGTTTATATCAAACAATTAAACAATGCAGCTTACCTTAGGTATGATGTATTTTTGTTATTAATACATTCTATTTATGCAATCAGTCATCATGCCCGATCTCTAAAACTAGTTAGGGTTTCTAGTGATCAAAATACTAGGTGGCAATTCTTATTCCCTCTTCCCACGGATAAAAGACAAGAAATCTTTGTCTTCCCTATTTCTCGATTTCCATATCCTAGAGAGGACGCTAGTCATGACGTCGCACATGTACGACACTGGTAATGGTGGAAGCTGAGAGGGAAGGGTAAAGAGCTACTGGGTCTTTTTGTTTTTCTTTATTTTTGGTTTGAGTGAGGACCAGTGATTGTGGTGGTTTTGGGTTTTGGAGGAGGTTGGTGTGGAGGCATACAACGAGTGTCTTTTTTTGTATGGTGGCTAATGGGAGGCATACCGTGGTGTGAAAACAGTTATCTTTATTGAGAGTTAGGGCAGATAAAGAGAGCTCAAGATAACTTTTATTATTCAAGTGGTTGCTGGTGTTTTGGGTGGAGTGATGGGCTGATGTTGTAATCATGTTGGCCGGCGACTGAGTTTTGTTGGTTTCAAGCTAAGAAAAATAAGGAGAAGGTTGTTGTAATCATGTTTGAGAGATGATGTTTATTGCAGTGCTCATCTCCTTCCCCTCTAGCTGTCTGGATTAGGGTTTTATAGGAGAAATGAATAGGTTCTATGGCTCATGGGTTGATGGGATCTTGACTCTTGATGTTGAGGAATAGATCTCAGTCATTCATTAAATCTAGCTCTGCAGCTGATAAGGGAGGATGCATGGTTGTTTTTGCAAGCAGAGCAATATTGAGTGGTGTTTTTGGAAGAGAATTTGTAGGTGTTTTAATGCAATAAAAGCTTGAATTTTTAGCTTAGAATGAAGTAAAATTATCATAGTATAGGTTGGCATAAGATTTGTATGGTATGGTGAAGTTATAAGGGGAAAATTAAGGTTAAAATATAGGCAATTGGACATCATTTTTCTTTTATTTTAAGAGAAGAAGACAATGAATAATGAAATTATAGTATTTCTTATTTTAGTCCTTGAACCTTTGGCACTTTGCAATGGAACCCCCAATCAACCCTAATCTTTAGGATTCCTTGTAATTTCACCCTTAGCCCTCTTCAATTGGACCCTTAAGTTTTAGTGTTTTTTACAAAGTGGTCATTGGTTTTGAATTTCTTTAATGTAGTCCTCAATTGAACTTCATACTTCAAATTTCTTTCAATTAAACTTCTAATTGCACTAATTTAGCATTTCAAAATTTCAATTATGTCCCTAATATTTCAATCTTTGCAAATTGATCTAAAGTAGGTCTTTAAACTTGATTATTCTTCAATTAAGTCCTTGGTTGAATCCATAAAAACCATTAAAAGTTTAATTAAGTCCTTGAACTTAATTAATTATTCTAATTTTTACCTAATTGACGTTCAAACTTAATTCTTCTTCAATTAAGTCCTTAAATAAGTCAATTAAACATGTTAAGAGTTTAATGAAGTCCTTAGACTTAATTAATTCTTTTAATTTTGGTCAAGTTTGGATTTCAACCTCAATTTCCTTCATTTTATCATCCTATCTTGTTAAAACATCTCAATTTGGTTATTCTTTTAGTGTTTGGGTCTTTTACAACTCAAAAGCTTATATCCTCGTGTCCTGAAAATAATTTTAAATTTTTTTTAGGATTTTTTAATAAAAAAAGAAATATATACACTTTTTGTAAAAAAATTTAGAGGATCCAAAATTGGATTATGGCAACTTTGATGCAAAGTGTAATTTATGAAACTATAGAGAGAAAGTGAAATCTATATCAAACTATAAGAGGTTTTCTGTAACTATCTCTTTTTATTTTAAATAATTTATGATTTTTTTATTTCATCTTCTTTAATTTTTTTATCTGTTAGATTTGATACTCGTTTTTTTATTACTATTTATTTTTTAAAAATTAGATTTTGTTTGTCAATTACATTCTTCTTCAACTTTTTTATTTTTCAGTTTTGGTCTTCGTTCTTCTAATAAACTTGAAAAAAATTAAATATTAATAAGTTATTTTCTAACTTATTTTTCATAGCATAACCAAACAATAACAAATATTTTCTAACTCATTTTACAAACACTATTAATTTTTTAATAATTAAATTTTCATAAAAAAACTATTTTTAAAAAGAACCAACTTTTTTAGGACAAGCAAATACTAAAATAAGTTCTTTCAATAAATTGTCAATGTAATACGTTTCTAAAATGTAATACATTTCTATTTTTTCATATTATATACATTATCAAATGAATTGTCAATGTAAAATGTTTTTTAAAACTTGCATGTTATTTATATTATTATGTAATGAATGTAAACAAAATCAAACATCATTATTTTCAAGGCCTTGTTTGTTTGGTAGAAAGTGATTTTCTATAAATCATTTTCCAGACTTTCCTGTATTTGCTTGTCATTAGAAAAATTGGTAAACAAGAAATATTTTTCAGTTAAAAAAAATTTGACTTGGTTTTCAGGAAAGTGTTTTCCTTTTATTTTAGACGAAAAATACTTTTCAAAAATTATGAAAAAAATTTAGAAATATCATATTATTTACTGATTATAACAAATTTGGCCCTCCAACTTTTGATTGCTATATATTTTGTTTTGAATCTTTTTTTTTCAATTTCACCCTTTAGAATTTGATTTAATTTGATTTTTATATTAAATTTGGTCTTCATTTCTATGATTGTTATTTACTTTTCTCTTATTATTTTTTTAATTGAATTTTTTCATCTATCAAATTTGATCCCTATTTTTTTTATTGTTACTTATTTTTTTTGAAATAATTACGAAATTGTAATTATTATTATTTTAATTTCATCATCTTTCGATTTTTTTATCTGTTAGATTTGATCTTTATTATTTTAATTGTTATTGATTTTATTTGAGATAATTTATGAAATTAGATTTTTTTCAATTTCATTCTCATTCAACTTTTTAATTTGTAAGATTTGTTTCTCATTATTTTAGTAAACTTGAAAAAAAAATATTAATCAGTTATTTTCCAGCTCATTTTCTATGACATAACCAAACACTGGAAAGTATTTTTCAATTTATTTTTTATGACACTGTCAAACATCAAAAAATAATTCACTTTTCAGGAATTTATTTTATAAAAAAATCACTTTTCAAAAAGAAATTATTTTTCAGCAAACAAACGGATAAATTTCAAAATTTGAAACTGTATTCTAGAAATAAGGAAGAAGATATATGATATTTATGCATATATTTTGTATTCTAGAGGTAAGCTTATTAGTATTAATTCATTTTGTATTCTATAAACATGTAAACAAGAAAGTGTGTGTGTGTATATAATTGCTACTAATTATTTTAAATAAAACATGATATCTAGTTTTTAAAAACCTATGTAAATAAATGTGTTTGCAGATAATAGGAGTGATGAACTTAGAGTTTATCATTTATTGTAACTTCATTTTGAATTCTTAGAAATAAATATGTAAGTAAAAAATAAAAACAGATAGATAGATAGAAATTAAAATTAAAATAAGTTAATAAAATACACCACTGTAAATAGCTACAAACCCTTCCCATTTTGTAAACGCTATAAAGTGTAGTGTAAAGCCCCGCTCTTTGCCTCCTTCACTCTCAAAATTAAAAAAAAACACGCACACTCTCTCTCTGATTCCCCATTTATTTTTAAAAAATTTAGGGTTCTCAGATTACCATCAATCAACCATGTCGTTGAGACCTAGCGCGAGAACCGAGGTTCGCCGGAACCGATACAAAGTCGCAGTCGACGCCGATGAAGGTCGCCGGAGAAGAGAGGACAATATGGTGGAGATCCGCAAGAACAAGCGTGAAGAGAGTTTGCTAAAGAAGCGACGCGAAGGTCTCCAGGCACAACAGTTCCCTCCCGCTCTTCTCTCTTCTTCTAATGTGGAAAAGAAGGTAACTTCACTATACTCGCATGTTATGTATTTTTGAACTGTGGATCTTGTCGGGTGTTAGGTGTTTTGTTGATTAGGGTTTCGATTTTTTTTTTCTATTTGTAAACTTTTGCAGTTAGAGAGTTTGCCTTCGATGGTGGCTGGTGTTTGGTCTGAGGATGGCAATTTGCAGCTTGAATCAACTACCCAGTTTCGGAAACTGCTTTCGATTGGTATTGTTTTGGGTTCCTTTTCTTTTGCTTAAGCTTTTTGTTTCTATTAGTAAAGATTGGTTATTTATGGAGGGGTTGCTATTGTTATTGGCAGAGAGGAGTCCTCCGATAGAGGAAGTTATACAAGCCGGGGTTGTTCCACGATTTGTTGAGTTTCTTGTTAGGGAGGATTTCCCTCAGCTTCAGGTGCGTGTTCTATGATATTGTGATGGTATGTGTTTGCTGATTTGTTTGAATTGGAATGGGGTCGTGAAGTGTTTGTGTCGTGTCTTGGAACTTGTGTAGTTTGAGGCTGCTTGGGCTCTCACAAACATTGCCTCTGGAACTTCAGAGAACACTAAGGTGGTAATTGATCATGGTGCAGTTCCAATATTTGTCAAGCTTCTCGGTTCTCCCAGTGATGATGTTAGGGAGCAGGTATGTCTTTGAATTTTAGTTACCTAGTTTGCGGGAATTGTGATTATATAATGTGCACATGGAAAAGAGTCTAGGATTTGAATATATCTGCTGGTTAAATTTCAGGCTGTGTGGGCATTGGGAAATGTTGCTGGTGACTCCCCTAAGTGCCGTGATCTTGTGCTCAGCCATGGAGCCTTGATTCCATTGCTGGCACAGTTGAATGAGCATGCAAAGCTTTCAATGTTGAGGAATGCTACGTGGACACTATCAAACTTCTGCAGGGGCAAGCCACAGCCTCCATTTGAGCAGGTTATTGTCAGATTCTGTGCATTGATTGGGCGTCACAAGTTTTTGGCAATGGATGTTGTGGAAAGTCAAAAGGTTTTTAACTTGTGAAATTTGTTGGGCAGGTGAGGCCAGCCCTTCCTGCACTTGAACGTCTTGTACATTCAACTGATGAAGAAGTCCTAACTGATTCTTGCTGGGCACTCTCTTATCTTTCTGATGGTACAGATGATAAAATCCAAGCTGTTATTGAGGCAGGTGTCTGTCCACGACTTGTGGAGCTCCTCCTGTGAGTGCAGCATTCTATTGATTGATTGGTTTAATATTTTCTTGTATCTCATTATCTGCATACAAATACATATAAAAAACATGATCCTTCATACATGAATTGTTTCAGCCATCCTTCTCCTTCAGTGCTTGTTCCTGCCCTCCGCACAGTTGGAAATATTGTGACAGGGGATGATATGCAGACCCAGGTAAAGGCGCTTCTGGCTTTTTGTTTGTTTGTTTGTTCCATCCTTTGTGCAACAGCAGAAGTGCCTTTCATGACCGCATCCATCTGACCTTTTTTTTTTCTAGAAGTTATTGATCTGAATCAATGTTATAACATAGTTTGCATGGATTCTTTTTTTTCCACAAATAACATCAATATTGATGCTTCTGCATCATGATGGAAAATATGACCACGTTAGAGGTTTGCTATAAAGACTGAAGAAGTTAAATACTGGATGAACAAACCAGACAAATATTAAAAAAATTGAAATATAACCATGTTAGAGGTAGGGGTGAGCATAAAAACCAAGAAAACCAAAAAACATTAACTGAATTAACCGATTAGAAAAAAAATTGATTGAACTGGATTGGTTCAAACAGTACTAAACCGAGTTGAAAAAATCCCAGCTATTATATATATTAAACTTTCTTCTAACCCTAGGAGCTAAATCATACTCCCCCCCCCCCCCCCAGCTTTCACTCAATCACTGTCTCAGCAGCCCCCTCTCAAGCTTTCTCCAATTATCTTGTTCGTACTAGTCTGTCTCTAATCCTTTGCCTCTATCATTCTTCTTTCTCTAACCTAGTGCTGTCAAGGGGTGCTAGCCTATGCACTCCAGGCGAGGTGAGGCGACGACGTCTTTATTAGCCTGTGACGATGAATTTATAAAGCGTTGCCTGGTGAGTGGGCGCTAGGTGTTAAGGCAAGCACCTTTTTGTCCATTTTTTAATTTACCTCAAGAAACAACTTATTGGTATTTTTGTAAAAAAAAACAAAGAGTAGGGTAAAAAAGAATAAACAAACATTAAAATGGGAGACATACAATCAAGGAAGGACACTTGAAGAGAAACACTAGCCACACTTTGCGTTGCCTCTGAACAAGAAAGCATGGATGAAGATGTTTTTGAGTAATGATGGTGATATTTAGGTTTGCTTTTTCATCTAGTTGGCTACTTACTACTTTAAATTATTTATTTTGTTTTAATGGTGAAAAATATAACTTTATACGACTATGTTATGGTATATTATATTTTCTTTTGATTTTCTAATGAACTAATCTTAATTGAGAAGATATATATTTTAGATTTATATAATATAATATAATTTTTTTTTTATCTGTAGCATATTGTTGTGGTTCATTCAGGCATGCGCCTAAGGCCTCAGACATTTTACAGGCTTGGTTCCTTTTAGTGCTTTTCACCTTTGATAACACTGCTCAAACCCTAACTTTCTTTTTCTCTCTAAACTTGTTATAACAAACACCACCAAATCTTTCTACCTCTTTTATTTCTGTTTCTCTCCTCTCTGTATTCTCATCTTCTCTTCTCTTTACTTTTGTCTCTCTGTGCCTCTGTTCTCCTCCAATAAGGGTTTTTGTTTTCTTCTCTTTTTTTTGGGTTTTATTTGTTTGTGATAATCGATCAATGCATGGTTGTATTGTGTGTTTTACTGCATCTTTTTTTCATGGATTTTGTTTTGATTGATTGATTTGTGTTATTTTTTAATGTTTTTAGTGCCTCCAGTTAGGATTCAAGGTAATTGAGTTGAGTGTTGTTTTATGGGGTTCTGTTTGGTAACTTTTGTTACGACTGGGTGTTTGCTTTGATTTCATAAATGTTTGTGGTTTGTCAATTGGTTTTATTGATGGGTCATTGTGCTTGGTTTGATGTCACACTGATTTGTTCAAGTTTTCAATTCTTTGGGATTTGGTTTATCAATTGGTTTTATTGATGGGTCATTGTTCTTGGTTTGATGGCACACTGATTTGTTCAAGTTTTCAATTCGCTGGGCTTTGGCTTTTATATGGTTAGATTTTGTACAATTTTCCCTATTGATTTTCGATTATCAAGTTATTTGGTGCTTTATCTTATATCTTCCCAAAAGGTTTTTCTGGTTTTGTAACACAATAAACCGAAGCAGGCCGAACCGAAACTGGTTGGTTTGAAATTTTTTTCGGTTCTACTTGGTTTGGTTCTGAATCTAAAAAAAAACATGGTTTGGTTATGTTTTGTTAAGTGAAAATCGAACCGAAAATGCTCATCCCTAGTTAGAGGTTTAATAGGATTCTGTGGCCATTGTTGATTATGAGATCTGTGCTATTGCACAAGGTGTTGGTGCCAGCTATTTCTGGATATGATGGATTAAAGGGAAAAAAATGAGGGGGGGAATACCTTTTGAAACTCGTTGGGAGCTTTTTTTGTGAAGGGAAGGAAAGGAATTTGGCTGTAAGACCCCCAGTCCTCTCCAAATAGTAAAAATTATAACCTTTTTTAATATTAATTGTCAATCCTGACACCTTTTAGAAAACAATAGATACGATTCCACTTGTATAGGTAAACTGTAATCCTCATCTTCTTGTCTGGCTAAATGAGGCAGGATGTGCTCTCACCAACTGGTTTTCTTGTAGTCCTCTCCTACTCTATCCCTCTACTAGACTAGCACTGTATTCTTGTCCCCTTCCTACCTTCATTTAAACGATAACTACCTGACCCTTATTTAGCTTGCCCCTTCCTTTAAAAACTCTTTACTGCCCTCCTGTCTTATATTCCCATCCATATATAGTGTTAGAACACATGTTATGGGTGTTTCTGCATGATTAATGCTGTCATCTAAATTTTTCAATTTATTCATGCATTTGCGTTAAATACCTTCGTATCACAGACACCGAGCCACATCCCAGAACAGTACATGCTTTATGCCCAGTAGTTGCATCAACTCTTGTCATTGTACTTGACCAGGATAGTTGAAAATGAAGCATCTCTCTTAAACTAAAAAAATACAATTCCCTTGATAAGGAAAAATGTAAAGGCAAGGCATGTAACAAGAAATACTGGTAAGTAATTAGGAGCGCTGCAGTGAGAGCATCGAAAAATTGCTTGGAATTGTCAGCAAAATCTATCTCCCTCTCTCTGTGGTTTGTTGCAACTATGCTAATGATCTTGCTTTTCACACAATGTCTTTTTCACACGATGACATCTTTTTATTGCTTGAAATGTTTGTTTTCTTATACCTAACTCTGACACGTCTCTCCTTTGCAGTGCATAATTACCACTGGTGCACTCCCATGCCTTCTAAGCCTGCTGACTCATAATCATAAAAAGAGCATCAAGAAAGAAGCTTGCTGGACCATCTCAAACATCACTGCTGGAAACAAGGAGCAGATCCAGGTGAGCTTGCATGACTCGGAAGTTCATGTTTTAAGCTCTGTTAAGTTGTTTCTTGTTTGATTCTGTCAGTCCTCTTAGAAGAACTCTGGGCTCTTCTAATTGGGGTTCTGAATTTATTTACTGGAATGATCTGCATTGCTATCTTCATTAGCACTTGTGATCTGAATTCCTTCTATGTGAGATTGAATGCTTCAAGTACCTCTGGATTTTTACTCTTTCTTTTCTAAATTATCTAGGCTGTTATTGAGAATGGTTTAATTGGCCCGCTCGTTAATTTACTTCAAAATGCGGAGTTTGATATAAAGAAAGAAGCTGCTTGGGCTGTGTCTAATGCTACTTCGGGTGGCACTCACGAGCAAATTAAGTATGTTATTCTTCTGTTCTAAAACATTACTAGTTTGTTGAATGTTCTCTGGTTCTCTTGGCAGAAAAGTGATTGGCTGTTTTTGGATGACAGGTTTTTGGTCAGTCAGGGATGTATTAAACCATTGTGTGATCTTCTTGTATCCCCTGATCCAAGGATTGTAACTGTATCTCTTGAAGGATTAGAGAACATTCTGAAGGTTGGGGAAGCGGAGAAGAATTTGGGGAACAGTGGAGATGCTAATTTCTATGCCCAGATGATAGATGATGCCGAGGGACTAGAAAAGATTGAAAATCTACAGAGTCATGACAACAATGAGATATATGAGAAGGCAGTCAAGATTCTCGAGACTTATTGGTTGGAAGAAGACGATGAGACTTTGCCTTCAGGTGATGGTGCCCAGCAAGGATTTCAGTTTGGTGGGAATGGTGTTCAAGTTCCATCTGGCGGATTCAACTTTTAGCTGAAGGTATCTAAAATACTTGCTTTCAAGTCTTAAATATACACAATATTATCTGAATTTGTGAGGTTAGTAAAGCTTGAATTACCCATGAATCTCAAAGCTCTGAGTATGATTTCTCTTGTAGTCTGGCATTGAAAACGAATGATCTTACTTGTGCACCAAGTAATAATACTTTTGTTTTGAAGTCTGAGATTTGCTTAATTGGTTTGCCCCAGGAATCTGTGGAGTTTGGAATGGTGAAGCAGTTCTTGGTTGGGGTGACAAATATGTCGGGGTCAAGTTGGGTCTGGTCTCGGCACCTCGTTACTTGTTACAGTCTGGTATAGAGTCCATTGTGGTCAAAGAGGTGCCTAACAGGTCAGTCTATACTACAGCGTCCGTTAAGAAGGGGGTCAGGAAGGTACTATCGCAACATTGTTACCTGGTCAGCCATGCTTGATATTTTGGCCTTATTGCTAAGGAGTGGCATGTAGGGTGTTAAGAAGTCCAGTGTTGCATAACCCTTAGCTTTGATCACTGAACATGCTGGGGGAGGTTTCTTGTACGCTGATCGAAGTCCTTTTTTATGTCGAGTCATGTTGTGCTAGTATTTTTTTTATATATATATAGTATATTTGGTTTTTCTTTGATTGGGTGAATATGGTATTTGATAAACCTCATTTTCTTTGGAGTAGTGTTTAATTTTATCGAGATTTTTTTAAATAAATCACTTGAGTTTCGAAAGTTTAATTGTTGTGATTTTTCCGGGAAAGATTATCTGTAAAATCAGTATTTGTTCTCTTCCTTGGTTTTTTATATTTTGATAACCCGAGGAG
>Ga0325414_1007885_pt1 | contig 11264 bp, 11 predicted proteins | sample PopdelMetagenome_8_FD_206183 | JGI IMG/M metagenome (GOLD analysis project Ga0325414, IMG submission 206183) | Populus deltoides microbial communities from Bellville, Georgia, United States - Leaf-PdKOR-R3 | ecosystem: Host-associated > Plants > Phyllosphere > Phylloplane/Leaf | place: USA...
GAGATCATCTCAGAGATCAGTAACTCAGGCAACTGTCTAATGTCCAGTTTCCGTCTTCTTTTTAAGACTTATCCTAACTTGCTGTCATCATTTTAAGCATTGTGTTTTCAACAAGTATAGTAGCTGGGTGCATAAGAAAAAAAACTTTTAATCTGGATCAAAGTTGCTAAGTTAGGATGAAAGGGTTTTCTTTAAAGTGATCTAAAATCCTTGGATCCTTTTGAGTGAAGAGATTTGTTGGGATGAGAGAATTTTGACCATAATCTGCCTTCTCAATCACCTGCTCTCTTCCTCACAAACACTATTCCCTTCAACCTTACGTGCACAAAAAAAAAAAAAACCCGAACAAACAAAAGTAGTAATACTTGTGCTGTTTTCAACTATTGGAATGATGTCTTTGTTTTTTTTGCATGAATATGCTGTGCTATTAGACCAGGACTCTGCTGTGTTTTTATGAATGGCTGTTATTATTATGTGATCTTCTTTCATCACTTCATTTGTCAAATAGAAATCTCATTTTTTATCTCAACTTGAAGGCAATTGCTTCTGGGATGAGGCATTCACTTGTCGTAACATAATGATTTTACTTTTCTCCCTTTTTTGCCCTTCACAAATTGCATGGATTTAATATTTCTTTGATATATAACAGTCTGTTGTCATTTTAGTTCGAAGATGTCATCCAAAGCCTTTTGTCCCCCCCCCCCCCACACACACACACACGCAAATTAATCTAAAAGAAAGGCGTGAAATTTATCGACTGTTCTGGTTATGCCTGTCTTGCATGATAAAAGCATGAATGCTAGAAACGGGAAGGCCTCACGTGCACCATGATACTTCACAATAATGTGATATGCCTTGTTTATACACTCCACTAGGCACCCACCTGCCTTCTTAGCTTTTCTCTCCCTACGACTTTCTGTATGTTGTTTACAATTCGAAATGCTCTGATGGTCTGCTTCCACTTTTTGATTCCTGATCAGATGTTTGGTTCATTTTGGTGGTTTCAGGGCCCAAGGAAGAAAATACTCTTAGCGTTAGAATCAAGGGCCTGAGACTTAGGAGACGATGTATTATTGGTTTGTTCACCCCGTTTGGTGCAGGCCTTCATGTAACATCTCCCCTCTGTTTTCCCTAGTATTGCTACAGTGTCTTTTTCCGGTTAATTATTGTGAAACCAGTATGAGTGGCTAACTCTCGACAAAGGTAGAAGCTCTTTTCGTCTTGGTTCCTTTGGATTTTATGGATATTAGATAGTAGGTACAACCTTAAATTGGTGCAATCTTTGTGCTTCGTTTAGCTTTTTTGCTGTTCTGCATGTTTTTGAGCTGTTTCTGTTTTCAAGCTCTTAAAATTTAAACCTCTTCCCACTTGGGAGCATGGAAATTTGTCAATTAATCAAGATAATTGAACAAAAATATAATTTTATTGGGGAGTATGTTCCTCTCTTGATGACAATACATCAAAGAACTGTATGAAAATTCGTTCATTAATTAAAATATTATTTAAATTTAAATTTTAAATAGGAACCAAACAAAAATATTTAATCAATGTTCCTCATTTGATGAAATTAATTGAGATATTATTTAATTAACATATTATTTAAATTTTAAATTTAAATTGAAACTATACAAAAAAATCATACAGAGGTCGATTCAAAAGTATTTAAAAAAAATGATTTTTTTAAAATTTTTATTATTTTAATTTTTTTTTTTTTTGTGTTTTCAAATTATATTTTATATGATGATATAAAAAATAATTATTTTAATATATTTTTTAAAAAAAAAATTAAAAAGCAACCATCATAGCTTGAGACTAGGTTCCTGACTTGGTGACAAAATATCAAAGAACCTTCTAAATTTATTTAGAGGTTTTCGATTTTACATTACACTTTTCCTTGCGAGAATCAATTTTGTGCAATTACATTGAACTGTGCTATGAATTACTAGGTACTTGCCATAAAAGCTGGCTTTCCATCAAGAGTTGTAAAGAAGAAGAATGAGTCTGCCACCATTTAGTTGCCTCTAGTAGCGTGTTTGCCTTGCATTTTAAAGTGTTTTTTGAAATTCATTTGAACTAAAAAAAAAACATGATTTAATTACCTAATTATAATAAACAAACAAAATAAAAATACTTGAGCTTCTTCACTAAATAAGCCTCTAATAAACACAGCAGCTCCAAGAAAATTCGCAGGAAACAATCGATTCCTCCATTGTCACAGAAAATAGAAAATAGAAAATAGAAAATAGAAAGCCTTCACTGGGTCAAATGGATTCAATGATTGCTTGTATTGTGAACAGTTTTCTTCCTCGGGTGTTTGGTATTTTTTGGCATTTGTGATGGGGTTTAAAACCTTTGGAAGGAACTAGGACGTGGCCTGTAAGTATTGGCAAATGATTAGATACACGCAGCAACCAAACTGGAAGATAAATACCCAAAGTGCAGCCCCTTGGTCACTAAATTGCCTCTGCGATGTCATCTGGAACCCTTCTCTCCGGCAGATGGGGCCTTGTTCATGAAAAATCACTTCCACGGCTAGTAACTAAGATGCCACCTTATCTTTAGCCTTCCATAGCAAGTACTTTGCCTTTTCTTGCTTGTATCTTCTCCATTCTCTTAATGCAGCAAGGAGGAATTGCATTGAAACTGGCAAGAAGAATGGCTGTGGAAATGGTACCAAAACCACGTGTAAGAATAAATCTGGGCTATTAAAAAACTTGACTGTGGTATTCTACAGAAACATGTTAGTATAGGAAACTCAAATAGGATAAAGGAAAAAAAAAATAGCTCTCAGAAACATACCGAGTACACTGCAAAACAGTGCTCAAACGAGTAGTAGCTGACAGACATGATTGATGGGTGGAAGAAGGCATCCTCTGCCAAAGATCTTGCTTGTCTTGAGGACACTGAGACAACAAGATTAAACTCATATTTAGGCTCCCCTTGAGGATTCAAAGTTTTGACAGGAAATCCTCATCTGAACGAACAAGACTGGAGCTGCAAAGTAGTGCATAGGAACATACCAGCTGAAGCATCGTAAAATCCAAGAGAGGCGTTAACTCGAGCTAATTTTGCTGCTTCAAGGGAAAATTTTACCTGTACAAAGAGATGAAATATCACGACAAATGACAACTCAAGCAGGACAAGATTCAAAGGATAATAAGCAATGACAATTGTAAATTCCAGGAAAAAAATCATTAGGTAAATTTGGAATACAAAGATTAACAGGCCTTGGGAATGAAATGGCCAAAACTAACATAGAATATATACGAAAGAACAAGGTGATTATATGTTACAGTAACAGAGTTGGTCCCACGTTCCTGCTAATGTATCTGGAAATTAAGATGCACTGTTTGTATCGGGAGGAACCTTCTAGGAATAGGAATTGATTTTGTTTTAAAAGAAATGAACTTTTCCATAAAAGAGACTTTGATTGAAAATAACAGAGACCATTTATAGCCAGAAAACAAAAAGAATAGATATTTAGATATTAAATAATTTTAAAAAGACTTTGAAAAAGGAAATTATTTTATAAAATCCAAAAAAGGTCATAACAAGTCTTGGCTCAAAAATAGGAAATATTTACTATATCCTGATTTTATTAGGACTCAAAAATAAATGCTTAAAGAATACTCAAGGAGATTTACAAGTCATGATATTGTCAGAAAGCAGCCCAACTGATACTTTTCTGAATTCTCAGTTTTTACAGTAAAATACAAATTAAAATTTTCAAAACATACATTACTGATTGATACCAAATGAAATTTTGAATATGTATTCTCTTTCAAAATCTGGAACGCAAAGCAAAACAAACAGGTTCCTTGTCCTCTAAACTCACAGAGCATACATAAATTAATCCACTAGCAATTAAGGATGCGGTGCTCATGGGAAAAAAAATAACAGAAACAAGCATTCATTTGACAACTGACCTGCTTTCCTATCTCATCCATAATAATCATCCTAGGCAATGATTGAACCTGCACGAAATATTTTGTCATAATCTTAGCAGAGAATCTAGTCAAATCATGGTGGTGAGGTAATTAATGCTTGAACATACCAATTTTGAAAGAGATCCCAGCGTTGTGGCGCTTGAGTGAATATTAAAACACGTATGTTGCCGTGACAAGACATCCAATTCCCTGCAGAATAATTATGATCAATGAGAAATATGCTCATGTTGAGCTACAACTATGAGTTCTCCAAGACATTAAGAATTTTATAATTAATATAGACAAATTCTATAGATATAGAAGTCTTAAAAATTCAGTAAAAGAAAAACACGTGAGCAACAAAATGAGGTCTGAAGAATTCTAGAACAAAACTAATTAATTTCACAATGACTAACAGCCAGCTGGTGAAAATAGCTGTTTTCAGCTTCTACTGCAGTACTTATTGCTAGTTTTTTATATGCAGTAAATGAAAAGTACGGGTAATAGAGCATATTTATTAATCCCTATATTCTTGACCATTTTCTCACCATTCTGTGAAGCCTTTTTCACTGGCTAAAAGACTGTACGAGCCCATTGCACCCACATGAAGACTACCAGATTTTAGACCAAAAAGTTGCCGGAATTGCCCCACAAAAACTTCAAAAACTTTCTGAAGGTCCTGTTTTGGAAGATGCAAGCGTCAAAGTTGAGATACATAAATAAAAGCAATCTGCTATAATAGAACACGTGTTTCTAGTCACTTCAGCTAGAGAAACAAATACATACGATTTCGTACAATCCTCAATTACATAAATCACTTTGATTCCCCAGCCCAAAAAAAAGTTGCAGATTGTTCTGTATTACTGGAAATAAATAAGCAGCAAAGGCATATTATTTCTCTTCTTAACTTTATACACTAAGTTGAGATCGAATCAACTAGCAAACAAAGCAGGTTTGACAACAGTATCCCTTAGACTTTGTAAGCATAACAGGGCAAAAGTACTGACTGAATGTATACCAAGAGAATCTTGGATGATAGATGTAGACTAGATTGCCAGGAACCTAGAATAAGGTTTTATAAGAAACCCAAAGGGTAGCAACCCAATCCGTGTGATTGTAAAATGAACAATAAAACAAATAAGCCACCAAAATGAAACAAGTTTCAAAGCCACTAGCTGGTATTTGAGTTATGCTCCAATGAACTTTGGATATCATTTTAAACTTCAATTTATCAAACTTGACAACACAGTGATAAAATTTAAATGAGAAGGCATGTTTCAGCCAAACAGGCAGATACTGAACTTGGCATGACATATGAGATAGAATAAAAAAGGAGTCAAGATTGGGAACATTTCGGTTTCAAGTGGAACACCCAGGCCAATTTTCATGCCGATGAAAAAAAATTGCATATGTAGACTAGACGCTCTAGGATAATTTTATAGATAAAAATCTGACCTCAGGAGACATTATATGCCTAACAAGAAGCTCACTGTCTGAATCCCTTGAACAGCTTTGAGGATTCCACACCATGACACCTCCCCACATCTGTGATATGACATTTAGAGACAAATTACAATGTATGGAAATAATTTTGTAAGAACCACCATTGGTTGATAAACAATTGAGTACGAAGCCAATAAATGTGTGATAACTAACTGGAGATATAAAGGCATTTGTTTTAGAAATCTCTCCATTTGGAAGCTGTAGAAGAAGGGGACATTCCTTTGCAGATGGCACATATCTGAAACAAAAAGGAAAGAGAATTGATATGGCGAGCTTTGGATGAAACAAAATCCTTTTATCTCTTTAAACTAATGACTGGAGATTAAGCCTTCGTTACCAGAAACAAACACGAAAAAGTCATTGGAAAAAGGAAAGGAGATTGAGTAAAAGAATGTACACCACAAATTGCAAGATTTTCGATCGCCCACCAGCAGCAATAGAAGTATCCAAGTGCCACTCATTTGAGTTCACCTATTAAAAATATTTGAAAATATTAGAAACATTAGACAAAATAACAAGATCAAAAGTCCATCATCAGTGAGTAGAGTAAGAAAATGTATACAACCAAAGCAAATCATCTGAGGGCTAGGACCAAGGTGTTGTTTGGTTTAAGCAAAGTTAAATGGTCTAACTGTCTAGTTTCCCAAAAAATAAAAGCTCAGGAACATGAAGAAACTTACAAAGAAAGGAAGATCCTTTGTACTAAAAATATAGCCGCCTAATTTTTCATCCCAAGAAGAAACTGAAAACTTTGGAGTATGGTACAAAACCTATCCATAAGAAAGATCACCAAGAAGAGGAAACACAGTAAGATTTCAACTGCAAACAAAATTTCCATAAATACCAGGAATCCATAAATCATTAAGGAACAAGGATGATTCATTACTTGGCTCTCCACACTTATGTTTGCTATCGGTCCCAACGCATCAATCATCGGAGCCAACAGAGTTTCATCTATTTTCTGAAAATCCCTGCAATACAATGGACTAACTGAACACGCAATAACTTTGAGCAGACAAGTAAATCCCTATTTACAATAGTTCCCAAGATAGCAAGCAAACACAAATTCCATGTATATGTACAATACCTACCCATAACGACACCTTTTTCACGGGTAATCACACAGATGCTAGTTTCAATCACTAATCACCACCGAATTAGACAGAAAGCTATAAAGAACTACAAGAAAACGAAGCTTCCTTACCAATCGTAAGTCCAATCATTGGGATCCGCATTGAGCAAGTTAAACGAAAGAACAATCCTCCCATCAGCACCAACAGGCATAAACTCCCCATGAATCAACCCTTCCTCTCTCCCGCCATTCACAAACACTCTGACAAAAATCTCCGCCAATCTCTCTGCCACTTCTTCAACTCCCCAATCCCTCCCTACAATCCAAGCGTGCCGGTACTTCCCAACAACCACTTTCACTCCCTCCACACCATCTCCATTCACCACCACCACCACACTATACACTTTCCCGCCAGAATCCAAACCAGCAGATTCCAAAGCTTCATCGACACTCTCATCGTCGCCGAAATCCAAATCAACGGCTCGGATCGCGCCGCACCTGTAAAACTTAGACGAAGATTGCGTGCAACCCCCGTCGTCTAGGGTTAGCGAGAGAGTGAAGTTGTTGGTGCAGGCTCCGCATTGAGATGCTATTCCTTTGGAGGCTAATTTGGTAATCTTAGAGCGAATTGAGAGTTCAAGCTCGTCTAAATTTAGGTCAATTGAAGAGGATTTGGGATCGGAGGGGACAAGAATGGCTTGGAAATGGCAAGGAAAGAGGAATGGATTGGAGACGACGTCGTTTGAGAGGCTATCGATGTCGTGGAAAGGAAGCGGAGAGCGGTAGATCTCAACGGATTTGAATAAAAAAGGGAAACCTAAAAGGAAGGAGACAAGGACTGTGAAAGTGAGGAAGAGGCGCTTCAACCCCGGTTTTGTTCTGCGCATGGTTTTCGAGTCGAATTCCGGTTCAGATGGTGGAGTTGGCGGTGTTTCTGGTGGTGGGTCATTTGAAGATTCGGTGATTTCTTCTGCCATGTTATTGATCACTGATTAGTGCTTGATGCTCTTGCTCTTCTTTCTTTCTTGATCAACGAGCTGTGAAGCCGCTGCATCCATTAAACAACGGAGAATGAGACACTTTACTTTATCTCTAAGATTTTATAGCATAGTTATTAAATCCGACCGTGCACTATGCTTGAAATTTGTTAATGTGCACAAGCTAAGGTTCTGTTCAAGATTTTAGCTCTTTTTTTAAAAAAAAAAACAAAATAATCAAAAACAAAACAAAAAAAAAAGAGATAGAACTAACGGGAAAAAAAATCTTTAGACCTGATTTTTTATTTAATTCAAATTTAAAATTAAATTATATAAAACTGTTCTAGTATAATTTAGCTTCCTCGATTTAAAAGGAACTGTAATTATTATTAAAAAAATCAAAAGATAAAATTAAAAAAAAAAAGAATAAGAGAAAAAGAGGGAAGGGGCTGAATTGAAAAAATAAATAGAAGAGGAGCTTCTTGGTAACCTACTGTACTTGACTTTTTACTGTACAAAAACAAGGGGTCTCCTTGAGACTTGAGAGCGATGGTCATCGAAGACAAAGAGCTCTAAATTCAAAGAAATATGGGTATGGTAAGTAATCTATGTCTTGTTGCTAGTGTTTATTTGTCAACGACATCGTAATAACACTCACCATTCTCTCCTGCTCTCTACCATCGCCTCTATCGACTCCTAGCTACGCGCCTTTTACATGTTTGTTATAAGTTCCCAGAGAAGCCCAGATGCGTGAAGAATGAGAACTTACATAATCAAATCTCTTTTCAAACACCCGTTTACCTTCTCTATCACAATCCGATCGAAAACAACGTCAGCCCAGTACGTAGCATCGAGAGCTAGAGATGCTACATTTGAGAAGCTAATGGACAAGTATAAAAACTTTGTCAAGGTCATTGCCATTCAAGATTTGATTCTCTCAAACCCTAACAAAACCCCTCCATGCATTTCACTTGATTTCCTTTCAAAACTTTCTCAGAAGCTCCACCTTAACCGCGGCGCACCTTCGTTTCTCAGAAAGTACCCTCACATTTTCCACATTTTCTATGACCCCGCGAAATCCCAGGCTTTTTGCAGACTAACTGATACTGCTCTTGAAATTTCTCGCAAAGAAGAAGAAGCTGTCAATGCCTCATTGCCTCTTGTTGTTGACCGATTGGTTCGGCTTTTGTTTATGTCAACGTCCAAATCACTGCCACTTCGTGCTGTTTTTAAAGTTTGGAGGGAGCTGGGCCTTCCTGATGACTTTGAGGATTCGGTGATAGTTAAAAACCCGAACCTTTTTAGACTTTGTGATGGAAATGAACCCAGTACACATGTTTTGAAGCTGGTTGGTGATTTTTCTGGTAATCATTTTACGGCAGCGGTTGAAAATTGGAGGGTTACGGAGTGTTGTAAGGAGGACTGTGGTGTTGATAGAATGGACATTCGGTATAGTTTTAAACATGTGTATCCGCCAGGAATGAGGTTGAGCAAGACTTTCAGGGCGAAAGTTAAAGAATGGCAGAGCTTGCCTTATTTAGGACCCTATGAGGACTTGATGGAGAAGAAGAAGAAGACTAAGGCAGGACTTAAGGGATTGGAGAAACGGGCAGTTGCTATTGTGCATGAATTCTTGAGCTTGACAGTGGAGAAAATGGTGGAAGTGGAGAAGATCAGTCATTTCAGGAATTGTTTCGGGATTGATATGAACATAAGGGATTTGTTCTTGGATCATCCAGGCATGTTTTATTTGTCTACTAAGGGGAAGAGACATACTGTTTTCTTAAGAGAAGCGTATGAGAGGGGTCGTTTGATAGAGCCTAATCCAGTTTATGATGTCAGGAGAAAGCTTCTTGATCTTGTTTTTCTGGGGCGCCATGATATGCTGACTAGTAAATCAAGGTCCGTGGAGATTAACAAGAGCGAGGAGTCTGGATCAGAAAATGAGAATGTTGACTGAATTAACAAATTTTCAGTTGTGTAAGCTTTTGGTTACACACAGCATGGTCCAGTCACATAGATTTGACGTTTTGCGGTGTATAATTGAAGATTTCCGAAGTGGGGGAAGATGATCATTTGAACAGTTTTTACTGGGTACTAGTTCCTCGTCCCTCTTTCCCTTTCTGATTCTGTCTGGGTGTTTGTTGTTGGACTTGGTTGTTTATTGAATATGCAATTGTTTAGAAGATAGCAATTTGTATGTATGTGCATCAATATCAAACACATATTATCACTCCAACATGCCTGCCTACTATTTTGTTTACTATATCTTCACTTAATTCAATTCAGTTTTGTTAGATTTTGTTCCGAAGTTGGTAGAAGCAGCGATGTTCTTGGGCCATTTGAGAATAAGGTGTATCATGGCACCACATATAAGATAGCATGATTCACAGCAGATTGAACAGGTCATTTCAGTACTTTGCTCTGAAAGAATGAGCTTGTGTCAGATGTAAACAGAAATGAATGATAATTTGTTGTGGCCCACATGACTATTGATGAGGTCAGTATATATTAATTACATGGAGAAGAGCTTAAACTCCATTGGCACTTTTGAAAGTCAGATTTTTAAGAAGGGATGTAAAACAAAAATCTTTTTTTAAACTATTGATAGATAGTTTCTCATGCTTAATGGGTGCATAAATCATGATAATGTAACTTGAAAGTGATGTACCTGCAGAATAATGTTCTTTTAGAATTGGCCCATTTCCCCTAACCCTGCTAGTTAAATTAGTTTTGATTAATGTTCTGGCCTGTTAAGAAAGCAAGACCACTCTGATGTCAATGTTCATTTCTTTTATAAATGAAAGGATCTCTTTCATCAAGAATCTTCTCTGATTACAGTTCTTTGCTGTTTTGATCCGTCACTCGTAAATTTAATGCCTTATTTTTATGTTCTACCTCTTGCTGGTGTTTGTTTTCACTCTTTGCAGGCCTCTTTGTCTCCAATCATCCAATCCTAGTGTTAGAAAGGATTGTCGTGCATTATTGAATTATTTATAGCTTGCTTGCTTCTCTAACAGGCTGACAAATTGCGCAGCGAAATATCATTGAGCAGGCTCAAGCTAACCAGCTTAGAGCTATCCAACTTGTCATGAGTGATGTTCTCAAACCATTCTCCAGGAGGGCTAGGCTAACCTACTTCAAACCCACTTGTTAAAGATAAGTTTTTAAGAACTCCATAAACTAAAGGTGGAACCAAAAGGCTTGAACAAGAGGACTGCGGAACTTGAAGAAGGGTCCCTGGCACATTAGGCCGGATAAGTGAAAACGTGGTACCTGTCATGTTTTGGGATGGAGAGGTTCATCCTGTCAAGGTTGTGCCACTGCTCTTCAACAACTTCGCGCAGAGAGCGATGATTTGGAGGAGCTTACAAGTTGAGATTCTAGAGCAGTAAGCATTTATGCATGTGCAAAGATTGTGAAGGCTTAGCTTAGTTTCTGTACCCTGTTAAGTCCTGAAAGTCTGTTGATATAGAAGCTTCTGTTAAATTGGGAAACGTCCATTAATGCAGATGTTTCTGGTCAAGACATCTAAAGATTTGTTGCAGAAGAATTGGGATGCCTTTGTTAAATGCTTGTGTCTCTTGTGTAGTTTGTTTATTTTCTCGGGATATCAAAAATGAAGACAATAAAAATAGATATTTAGTATAAAAATTAACTCTGAAATTATATTGATTGATTTATTAAAAGCACTTGAGTTTTTCTGTTTGACTTAATTATTTCAAGATAGTATCTTTTTTTTTCTAATAAAAAAATAAAGGGGTTAAGTGAATAAAACAAAAAATA
>Ga0325414_1007886_pt1 | contig 11263 bp, 4 predicted proteins | sample PopdelMetagenome_8_FD_206183 | JGI IMG/M metagenome (GOLD analysis project Ga0325414, IMG submission 206183) | Populus deltoides microbial communities from Bellville, Georgia, United States - Leaf-PdKOR-R3 | ecosystem: Host-associated > Plants > Phyllosphere > Phylloplane/Leaf | place: USA...
TATATATATATATATATATATATATCTGTGGTAATGCTTGACCTTCACCATTTTTTTAAGAAATGGTTTGTGCTGTACTTTTTAAAATTTTGATTTTTATGTTTCAGATTAATTATTTTATTGTTTTTGAATTGTTTTGATAAGGTCATATTAAAAATAAATCTAAAACTAAAAAAATATTATTCTAATATGTTTTCAAGTAAAAACCATTTTAAAAAACAACTTCTACAATAATGTCAAATATTATCTTAATGTGAAATAAAATGATGTTTCAAGGCAATAATATTTTACCATCAAACTACCAAAAACAACTAGTTTTACCATTTACAAAATAAAACTTGATCTGGTTATGAGTTATATGCAATAAATTTTTATTGTTTTGACTAATTGTTTTTTAAAATCCAAATGTTGATCAAGTCACGGCTTGGTCAACGACTTGACTTGGGTTTTTTTACCAAGTAAGTCAAGTTTTTTATATATATATATATTTTATCTTCAACACGAACCGATCTAGATCCCAAATAGACTAAATCCCGAACTAATTTATCAGGTCAATGTAAACCCTTATTCCAAAACGTATTATTGAAAAATAAATTATGAAAATTAAGTACAAAATGGAAATTTTAAGAATGTTAACAAGGGTGTTACAGTGATGGTTTAGTGGTTTTTGGCAAACAGGTTTGCATGCCTAATGATCCCATGCTTAAGGATGAAGGATTGGAAAAAACTTATGAGTCTAGGTTGACAATGCACCATGGAAATTATTATTTTTCTAGTTTTCTCGGTTTAATCGGTTTTTTGATTTTTTTGCTCACCCCCATGTGTTACCCATTAGGTGCTCTAATAAGTTAGTCCAAATATAAATCATCATTTAAATAGAATAAGATTAAAAAAATTATTTTATTATCAATTCAATAATTGATTGATTTATATTTGAAGATCAAGTACAATGTCTAGTAATCTGTCATGATCCCTCAAATATTAGAAAAATCATAAGTGATTTGACTAAACATTCTAGTTACTAATTTCTCAGTGTAATTATTATGCATTTATCAAGAATATTTTGATTTAGAATATTATCACAAAATGTAGAAAACTCTCTAGAAAAGTATTCTACACCTCTATCACTTCTAAGAATTTTAATTTTCTTTTCCTTTTGATTTTCTACCATTTTCTTGAATTCTTTAAATTTTTCAAAGACTTCATCTTTAGTTCTTAACTAGTGAACATAGGTAAAACGAGAATAATCACCGATGAAAGTTATGAAATATCTTCTCCTATCCCTTTTTAACATATCATTTATTTCACATATATCAAGATGGACTAACTCAAGTAATTGAGATTTTCTTTCAATTTTAGGAAAAGATCTTTTTTGTCATTTTTGCTTGAATATATACTTCTTATTTGTCAATATTATCATGCTGATGTGAAATATAACTATGCTTACATATATATTTCAAATATTTATAATTTAGATGTTATAATCAAACATGCCAAAGAAAAGAAGTATATTCAACCATATAGGCAGAAATAACATTGATTTCATTAATACTAAACTTAAAAATGTCATTACAAGTGTCATGATGTGTATGACGTCGAATGGAAAAACTGCCTCTTGGAAGTTAAAGGAGCGTTGGGTTTAATCATTAAGTTATGATTATGGGGTTCAAGAGTCGTCATCTAGTATTATGGTTACTAAGAAACCAAATAACCTGCGAAAGTTTGGATATGTGGACTAGTTGTGCAAGGGAAAGATACATCATCCCTATTACACCCTACTTAAAGTAGGTTGCATTGTTTGTCGATAGTTTTTCCAGGACATGTTTCTATCTGTTGATCTTGTCTACCGTTTATGGCAGATCTCCCTTCACGAGGAAGTTTCTACCTTATTGGATTAAGTTCTAACTATTCTAAGGTCCATATTTAACATTGCATTTATTTCTTAGATGTAGTTAATTCCTAACATTCCGAATAATAAACTAATTATTATGGAATTTTTGGTATTTTAGCCAAATACTAATGGATGATCATAAATCGATCAAGATATCTATTTCTCATTTAAAATATGATTTTATCTTTTTAGGAAATATACATAAAAAAACCTTTAGAATTTGACCGTATGCACGAAAACAAAATATCTTTTTTTTAAATAAAGAATTTTTAGGTTTTTTTTGGAAAAATTAAATATTTTAATACCGGGTTTGTATCTTACAGTGTAAGTTTACGACCTAATATTAGACAAAATTGTTAGAAAAACAAGCAACGAACTCATAAATAATTTTAAAATGGTCTTTGGAATTTTATTTTTATGGTTGGATCCAGCCCAAGGCCCAAGTTTGGCCTAGTCGGATTGGGTTAGGCAACTGCAAGCCCAACAATCCTTTCTTCTTTTTTTAATGGGTTGGGCTGAAACAGGCCCGACCTATCCATGTTGCATAGTCACTAGCCTAACCCAGTGACCATACTAATTATTTTCACCGTTGCAGAATGTGAATTCACGTTCTGCATGTAATGAATGAGAGAAGGTTTGCAAGGGGTGGAAGAGGGAAGAGAAAAGAAGATTAACTGGCATGAAGGGTATATAGCTGCTGTTGCTGGTTCACCGACATGGCTAAGACATTGTTAGAGTTGCTCCCGACACCGTTGTTGAAGACTATTGTCTGAAGCAAGAAGAAGAGTCTTATAGTGGCATAATTGTTTAGGGAAGAGATGAAGAGGATGGGCAGTAAAAGGAGGTACACGACGATCAATGAAGAAGACTGGTGTAATGGCTGAAACCATGACAGGAGAGAGAGAGAGAGAAAATGCAACAAGAAAACTGGTTTTTTACTCACTTCACACTCGTCTTTTTTGCTCTTCAATGCCTGAAATCCACTCTTTTTTATAGGTGTGGAAGAGGGACATCCTGTCTTTATTGGGGACCATTCTTAGCCCTTGATTCAACTAGGAAGGATCTCAATCGTTGGCTCAAAGTCGTCATTATGAGCTGTTAAATTCGGTTACTAAAGGCTGTTGGGTTAGCCCTTTTGGGGCGGCGTCACGACGGTTGTAGAGGAAATCAAAAGGCAAGAATTACATTGGAGTGTAACACAATGTTAGGCCATCATAGTGATATATGGTTTGTCCGGTTTGATGGAGTGATGAAGCATTAAATGCTTTAAAAAAATAGCCACCCGAGCAACCTTTTTGGTATTAAAGGTTGAAGATGATGAACAATAGTCAGACGACAAGTCGTCTACCATCTCTCTCTGTTTTTTTTTTGTTCTCGTGCTAGTCAAAACGACATCTTTTTATACCAAAACAAATTGTTTTGGTCAAAACACACCGTTTCATTTAAGTGAAACAATGTCGTTTTGATTTTCTTAGGGTTTTTCTTAGGGATTTGACTAAAGTTTTGATTAGTCTTTTGACTTTTGATTTCTTTTAATTACATCCCTAATTGACCTCGAACTTTTAATTTTATGCAATTTTACTGTTGCCGAACTCCAATACCAACCCTGAATTTCAACACCTTTGTATTTTGATCCTTAGTTTTGGGTTTATACAAATTGACCCTTAATTGATCATGAAACTTTCAATATACTTTAATTTCACCCTTTTTTTCAAACAAATTGAGTCTCTGAAGTTTAACATCTTTTTCAAAAAGATCCTTGGTTATGAATCTCTTCAATTTAACCATTAATTGACCCTAAACTTTGATTTTCTTACAATTTTATCTATGATTTCAATCAATTGACTTCATAAAAAATTATATTTAATCCTCTAAAATTCCAATATTCTCGATTAAACTCAATTGGGCTCTCAAACTTCTTTTCATAAAAAAATTCCTAATAAAATTAATTTGACCTATTAAAAGTGTAATTAAGTCCTTGCACCTAATTAAATCTTTTAATTTGACATAAATTATTTCTTAAACATAATTAAACTTTTAATTTGACCCATGATTAAATCAAATTAGTCTATTAAACATTTAATTAAGTTCCTAGAATTAATTTTTATGCAGATCCGTCCAATAATCATTTAATTTGACCTTGAATTTGCATTGTCTCTTTAGTCTTGTGTACAGTAGGGTATGATTAGGCTCATAATTTCATCCAAAATTTTAGCTTGATTCTTCTATATATTTTAAACTTTCCTCGACTTGCTTTTGTCAAGTTGCTAGTCTTCTTGTTATTATTACTTTTGTTTTTTGTTTTATTTTGAAAGGAAAAAGGTAAATTTAAAGGGAAAACCTAGAAACAAGTTATGACAACAAGAATAATCATTTCCCACAAACATCTCACTCTTTGTTACAATAACCATATCAAACTCTAAAACAATCTTGAACCCTTTCCTGCTTAAAAGACTAGCAAATACAAGGTTTTTTCTAATCTCAGGAACATGAAACATATTGACCAAAGACAATTTTTCTTCAAAAGTAAAGTACAATTCAATAGTTTATTTTCCCGAAACTTTGGCAGAATTATGGTTGCCTATCAAGACCTTTTCAGGTTTCTTTAATTCTTCATAAGTCTTAAACCATGCTTTTTTTTTTTTACAAATATGAATTGTTGCACCATAATCCAACCACCAATTTGAAGTCTTCACAACACTAGTTGCCATATTTAACTCAGTAATCACTCCAATTTGAATGTTCAAAATCATGACAACTAACTCATTGACTCTGTCTTTTTCATTCTTATTCACTTTGAAAAAACTACCTTTTTTGTTGAAATTCTTGAATCTGCACTCTTTTATATAGTGCCATTTATGTCTACAATAGAAACAAACCATAAGCCTCTTGTTAGTATCATGTTGCTTCTTATTAGTGTTGTGTTTCTTCTTGAATTTGTTTCTTTTCTTTTATACTTTCAGATTATTTTGAGTCATTATCAAACCAGTTTCACTAACCAAATTCACTTTAGAATTTATTGCTTGTAATTCATGCATATGAGATTGAACCTCAATTTGCAAGTGTGTTTGAAACTATTCAAAGGTGTTATTATTTGTTGAATGCAACATCTTCTTTTTATATTCATTCTATGATTAACGTAGTTTTGATAAACAACCCCTATTTAAAGTGAATCAGGAACTTTGATATCCAAATCATTAAGTTTTGATATCAACATTTGAATTTCATAGACTTGATCTATGATTGGCTTGATGTTAGTAATCTCATACTAAAAAAATCTTAAAGCAAGAAAACAATTAGAACCAGATTTTTCCTATTTGTAGTGTGTCTCTAAGGCAATCTAAATTTCATTTGGTAACTTTAATTTGGAGAAGTTGTCATAAAGTCGACTAGTCAGAGTATTCAAAACATACCCTAGACAAAATACTTCATCTTCCTCACGTTTCAGTTTTAATAGCAGCAGATTCATCTTTTTATGATTTAGGTTGTGCATGCAGATTTGGGTTAAGAATATAGTATATTTTTAATAAAGTAAGTAGGAACATCATCTTGTCCATCCACCTTCTGTATTTTGTACCATTAAAACAATCTAGTTGAATTTTGACATCCTTAGCAACCCTAACGCTTGAATCAAATTTGTCTCCATTAGATAAACACTTTAAAATTGTAAATAAATTTTTAATATGGGGACAAATAAAGAGTTGACTTAGAGGTGTGAAAACACTATCTTTAAGGTATTTATTTGTTCTACACAGAGACAACACCTTCAAGATTCAACTAAACTCTCTAAACCTTTAAAAGAATGAGAAAATAAGACAAATAGAAGAAAATATGTTTTTTTATATATTTGTTCTCTATGTAGTAATATATTTATTAGACTTGAAACATTATGTCTGTTAATATTATGACTGTTAATGAAACAATTATAATTTAAGTTAAATTGAATAGAGTTTATCCCAACAGTCACAAATAAGTTTCAAGTGTCATCTTTTGATATTATAAATATCTATATAATAGCATTGCGAAGCCCATTAGGAGAGCTCATCCACCATTACTTTCACATAATTTACTACATAATAGAAACCCACAATTATAAACACTTAGGACATAGTGTTTCTTTCCAATATAGGATAAATATATTTTTCTTCTTTATTTATTTACAAACTACACCGACAAAGAGGTAACCTCAAAACTACATCCAGTCAATGAAAAATGAGAGAATTAGAGATGTTTTCCTCTAAAGAAAACTACCTAAAAGATTTGAAGAGTAAATGCAAAGCAAAAACCTCAAGAAAAAACCCTAGGAAGAGATGTCACGTACTCACAATTCTAAATAAATCAAAACGCTTTCTCTTTAATTTTTATAGAGTGAGTCAGTGACTTTAGTTTTTTGTAACTAAAATCTAGTTAGTGATTTAGCTTGCATCCAAAATGTTATAGGATATTTAGGATTTTTTTTATAAATAATTTTATTTTTGAATAGTTAATTATTTTTTGATATTTTACAATATTATAAAAAAATAAATTAGAAAATATTTTTAATGTTTGGTTATGCAATAAAAATGAGCTGTAAAATATTATTTTTTTAAAATTTATCTAATATATATAGAACATTAAATGTACATATTTAACTACTTATAAAAAAGAATGGGATATAAAAAAATATAATGGAAGAAAAAAATTATTATATTATATATTTATATATAGTTTATTTTTGAAAATGTAACTATACATATAATATAAATGTTTTAAATATAATATTATAGAAATATAATTATTTTTTGGTGTTTGGAGAATTTTAACTAAATTAAAATATTATATACACTAATTTACTAAATTAATATATATTTATATTGAACATTAATATACCATGAATTGCTTTCTTTCTATTCTCCCGAATTGCTGGAAGGCTTTGACTAACCTTCTTATTAGTTGTTTCATTTTGTTTTATTAAAAAAACCTATAAATTATATAACAATTTATATTCTCAATGACACTCACCAACCAAAATTAATAAAGAAGCTTGAATTATTTATAAAATTGTTATTATATTTTCTTATTTTTGGCCTTGTACCAGTAGTTTTGTCCTTTTTGGCACTTATTTGGGTCTTGTAAGAGCTTGATTTTTCTGCCTTGAACTTATGATTTGTGATGCTTCAAGTCGCATTGTGCAAAATGTATACATGAACAACTGGGCATGCTTTAAAATACGTTGGAATAGTACAAGATCAGTCTCGAGGATGTTAGAGCTTGACATGAACCAAATTCGCAGAATAAGCTGATATTTAACAATGATTATTTTTAGTTTGAATCGGTTTTTATTAAAAAAATAATTAAATTAAAATTTTTTTAAAAAATCGAAATCGATTCAAACCGATCAATTTTGATTCGGTTCGGTTTTTTAGGACAAAAACCGGTTTAAACCAGTTTGACCCGGTTTTTTAGTTTTTGTTCGGTTTTTTCCGGTTTTTTTCCTTTTTTTTTGGTTGGGGTTCGGTTCGGTTTTTTCAATTTCAGGCTTATAAAACCGAAACCAAACCGATCGATTTTTTAAAAATTTTAATCGGTTTTTTTTCACAGTTCGGTTTTTTCAATTATTTTTTTTCCAGTTTTCTCGGTTTAATTAATTTTTCAGTTTCTTTCTCACCCTTAATCTTCATATTCCAATTGTGAGTAAGAGATATCTAATTTGGCCTTGACTCAAAATGAAGAAATAATTTCTCCAGCTTCACTTTGTGTATCCAATGTAATAACTTAAGATATATATATTTTTTTTTTGTTATCAAGAAAGGATTTGAATTCAAGATTTTTTAAAGAAGATGGAACAGTTAATTACATAAGACACATTCGGGCAGCTGGACAAACAAGTGAAAGACCAATTGTCTGAGAGGAGACCCAACAACTTTCATTAACAATAGAAAGTTGTTGAGCAGACAGGTTGAGTGAATAGAAGTTGATGAACATTGAAAAAGACATTGATGGTCCTAATCTATATCAACATGCATACTGTGTTATGATAAGGATGGAGATACAACTTTACTCAAAACCTAACATGAATGAGTAAGAAATTTTAGATCCAATCGGGTTCGAGTAAAATTCAAAGATAAAAAGACTAGTTTTTTTTGCTGGGTTTGAATATTAGTTTAGCCGACCTGAAACTGGTATAAAATAAATAAATAACCTTAAAATTTGAAAATATTATATATATATATATATATCAAATTATGTGTATAAATTATAGCATTCAAGTTTGAGTTTGGGTTATGAATACTTGAAACTCATTCAGGTTGGTTGAGGTATGAAAAAAATTATACCTTATTAGATTCAAGTTAAATTTAAATAATTATTTTAGATTTATATTTAGATATATCAAGTACAAAATCTGATTCATGGGATATCCATGGCTCTATCCTAATAGTAAGTTTTACTTGCAAAGTACTAAGATCTTTTTATGGTAAAATGAGGTAACAAAAAATATCTTGTCTTATGAAAACCAATAAGTTGATTTCCTAACTGAAAAAAACCATTCAACATATGATTTTTACAATTAAGTATCATTTTTTTTTAATATGCACTTCAACTTAAACCTTCCAATATTATACTTAAAAGGAGAAGAAAGAAAAATTCATTGGAGACTCGTTCTTGCTCTGTCATAGACATCGCCCAATCACTAGAAAAGAGCTTACGAGATGGTCCTAACACCACTACAAAAGGTTGCATGACGACATTGGAAGAGATCACATGAGCCATTAGAGTAAAGACTCAAAAAGCAAACTAAACAGAATATCATTAAGTGAGCATCTGATGCTTATATTCAATCATTTAATTTAATTTAATTAAAAAATAAGATTTCTTTAAAAAGATAAATTCAACAAAGAACGATAAATAAAAAGACCCGAGATAACTCGAGTAATTTTCAAAATAAATATTGAAAGATAAAACTGAAAAAAACATGAACTTTAAAAAGAAAGAAAAAAAGAGCAAAACCAGATAAATATCTCAGACTTGGATTATTCTCCCAAACTCGAAACCTGTTCAATTTTAGACCTATACTCAATCAAGAATCACAATTTTCAACCAATTTAATGCTGAATGATGAAACTAGAAAGGAAATATCAATTAAAAAAATTTACTAAAGTAAAAAAATAGCAACAAAAAAAATGATGATCAAATATGGTGGGAAAAAAAATTAAAGGATGATGAAATCATAAAAAAAAAATTCAATTTAACAATTATCTAAAATAAAATAAATAGTAATCAAAGAATAGAGATTAAATTTAGCATAAAAAATTAAAAGAGGATGAAATTAAAAAATTTCAATTTTACAAATTATTTCATATAAAACAAAAAATAATAAAAATAAGAGACCAATTCTAAAACAAAAAAAATTAAAGGGCTGCTTTGAAATTTTAGAGGGCTAAGTGTGAAAATTGAGGAGGAGAGAGAAAAAAATAAGAAAAATCATTGACGCCAAATCAAACGTCCATTAACAACATGCATCATTATGGAGGGATCACCAAAACAATTCAAATGTTCCATTTAAAGTTAGCGTTTGGCTGCTATGGGATGCCACATGTACCGTCCGAAGAGCACGATTAATACCTATGTGTTGATTCGTGCAATGCACATGTCAGCGACTTATTCTAATAATATTTATGTTTATTAAATTACTAAATTACTCTTAAATAAATATGATTATAACAAAAAAAAAAGTTGAAAACTCCTTTATAGGCAAGTTAAAAAAACTTTTAATTTCAAGGATAAAAGGCAAAAATACAAAAAAATCTGAAGGCAAGCTTTTATTTTTTTTTGTTTTTAAGAATAATTTAGTTATTTTATTGTGATAATAAATTATTAAAAAAAATTAATTTATATCTAATTAATTTAATAATAATAAATAGATCTCATAATTTTTTTATTACCTTATTAATAATAAAGTTAACTAATTTTATTTGGAAATGAAGAATAATTATTAAACTGTTCTTATTCAAAATGAAATAATTATAGATTATAAGCATATTTGTTTTTGTGTTTTAAAAGTGTTTTTTAAAAAAATTAATTTTTTTATTTAAAATTAATATTTTTTTTGTGTTTTTAAATTATTTTGATGTGCTGATATAAAAAATAATTTTTTTAAAATAAAAAAATATTATATTAATATATTTTTAAACAAATAATACTTTAAAAAACAACCGTTATTATTTTCTCAAACATCCCATATAGATAACTTTTAGTTTTTTTTATTTTTTAATTTTAATTTTGTAAAAATTAAAAACTCATTATATATATATATATATAAACAGTAAAAGGTGAATTGAAAAAATAAGAAAAGAGTGAAGTAAGAAACCGATTCCCCATGTTTTGCTCTGTTATTCCCAAAGCCGATTCTGCCTTTTCCACAGACACACACTCTCTCTCTCCCAACCAAACCCTAAAAACTTGATTCCTCTCTCTCGAAGAGCAGAGGAGCTGAAATCAAAATCACCACTATCTCCTACCATGGCTGCACAGGCATGGCTATGGACAAGTCTAACTGTTGCGTTGACTTTTATTTTGACAGTGGTCAATGGTAACTCAGAAGGAGATGCTTTGTTCACACTAAGAAAGAGCTTATCGGATCCGGATAATGTCCTCCAGAGCTGGGATCCGACTCTTGTTAACCCGTGTACTTGGTTTCACATCACTTGCAACCAGGATAATCGCGTCACTCGCCTGTAAGATCTGTTGTGCTCTTTAAGGATTTGTGTTTTCTTTTTTTTTTCTTTTTAGTTTTAGGGTTTGTATTTGTTTTCTTTTTTGATTCCTAGGGATTTTTTTAGGGCTTTTTGTTTGAAAGTTCTACGTTTTGGTTAAGCTTTTGTGGGATTTTTATAGGTTTTTTTTTTAAAAAAAAATTAAGAAGAAGATATGTATCCAAGTTGTTGAGAGTATGTTTACTTCATAGCTTTATAAATTTGCGTGGAGTCTTCAGTAGTGTTGAAAATTGAAGAAAGTATTCTGTTTTATCGGGTGTGAGGTTATAGTCATGGTTTCCTTTCTTTGCTCTTTGATAATTTGATCTTAATTTATAGGATACTTTTGCATAATATGTAGGTAAGATTACTAGTTCAGGTCTTTGAAGATTGGCTTTGTGAATTTCATCTATGCTTGAGTGACTAGTTGCTAAGATGAGGGGCAAAAAAAAAAAAAAAAAAAAAAATTTGTTAAATAATTATTGATAATGGCATATGTAAGTTTGAGAGAAGTGTCGGATCCTTTCTTTGCTCTTTGATAATTTGATCTTAATTTATAGGATACTTTTGCATAATATGTAGGTAAGATGACTAGTTCAGGTCTTTGAAGATTGGCTTTGTGAATTTCATCTATGCTTGA
>Ga0325414_1007888_pt1 | contig 11262 bp, 9 predicted proteins | sample PopdelMetagenome_8_FD_206183 | JGI IMG/M metagenome (GOLD analysis project Ga0325414, IMG submission 206183) | Populus deltoides microbial communities from Bellville, Georgia, United States - Leaf-PdKOR-R3 | ecosystem: Host-associated > Plants > Phyllosphere > Phylloplane/Leaf | place: USA...
ACTAAGTACACGAACTAATTTTGTTGTTATTTTAGTAAATAGAGGAAATAACATAGTTACTAAATGGTAATAACTTGATTTGGTTCGGCAAGTTTATTTAGTGACCCACGTGATCTATAAAGTAATTTAATTAATATCACATCTAAGTCTAATAACTATAATTAAGATGTTAAATATAAATTCATGAGTTATTTTGGGCTCAATAGTCGCTTATATTGCATCTTTTCTTATAAATTATGGTGTTCAGGCCAGCTTACATATACCTCGACTAATCCTCACAGATCCTGAAGTTAACGACTAGGTAAACCTCCAATGACCATCAATATTAGCAACTTCAAGGCTCAAACTTGAAACCACATGAGGAGCAAACTTTTTAATTTCAAACTCTTTTCACTGGATCACTTATTAGATAATTAAAGAACTATATATTAACGAAGCATAAACTTAAACAACCTCTTTTTCTTTTAAAAATTTTTTAATATGAATAAAAAATAAAAAATTTATAAACAACCAAACATGCTCTTAACATCTTGTAAGAGAATCACGTGAATTTGTTGGTAACTTTTCCACTTTTCAATATGGTGGACCAATGCTTTTGAACAAAGACAAATTACAATAATTATCTTTTTTGTCCTTTTTTTATAATATCACAATAAAAATAAAATATTAAATAAAAAATATAGTTAAAAATTTAATTAAAAAACAACATTATTTATAATTTTTATATGAAATTTTATTAAATTTAAAAATTAAATAGATATTATTTTTATCATAACTATAATAATATTTATTTATTTTTAATAGATAATATTCTAAAACAAATAAATATTAGTTTCAATTTTAAATTATAAAGATAATATTTAATTTAAATAAATATTGTTACAACTATTTATCTGAATAAAAAAGATTGAAGCTCGTACAACACCTTATTTATTAAGAACCACTACTTCATTTGAGCAACATACTGCCACAATGTTAATATTATCTAAAACTTAATTTTTTATTTTAGCAAGTTAAAAAATAGAGGTGAAAGAATAAAAGATTAACTTTTAAATGAACAAGACAATTAGGGAGATTAAGATTAATGTACTGGAGTAGAGCCAACCATGGAGAGTTCTTAACATATCTATAAATTATTTGTTTTAATGATAATAATATATTAAATGTATTTAATGTATATATCAAGATATTATTGTTGTAAAAATTATTCTACATCAAATTGCAGTTTTAGACTCTTTGGAATGAAATATCACTAGAAGATTCTCAAGCTTATATTTTATATAATCAAGTCTTTAAGGAATATAATTTGGCATTACAAAATGATTTTCATCAACCTAAAATATTTTATTATCATATTTCCGTCCAAAAATATTTTTAATGCATAAATTATTCCATAATGAAAAATATCTCATGAAAAATTATTGCATCATATATTTTAGTATTTTGATACTTATTATGTGCTCTCATATATTTTATGTTAAAAATCTTCTCACATTGGTTTTCACACCATTTGTTTATTATTAACTAAGATGTCAAACTTGTAATTTTAAGAAAAGTGTGCTTAATACTCTTTTTCTCTCAAAAGCTTCAATTTAGTTGTTTCTCACATCTTGAAAAATCACTTGGAAGACCAAATGTTTTTTTTTTCTTATTTTGTATTGCTAGTAATAACTAGTTTTTGAGTTTTTCCTATAAATACTCAATTGATCTCTTTCACACTCCTACTCTTTTACAATCTTACATATTTGATGCCTTGAATTTCTTTTATTCTAAAAATCTCTTATTCATCTTTGTACTTTATTATGAAGCTTTGAATCTTATATTGAATTAAATCATTTTTTCACCTTCGTGTGTTAGATTACATTTTATAAAGACTTGAGCTTAATATTTGTAATCTTTTTTTTTTAAAGTGAATATCTATTGTGAGATAAATATCATTTGTAAAAATGTAAGTGACACTTAAAACAATTTAAGTAATCTTTGGTTAAGAGTCATTTAGTGATTGGTTTAATCTTGAGTCTTTTAAAAAATTATGATTGGTTTTCATTTTTGATCCTGTAAAGATATTTTGATAGATTTGATCCTGTGCCCATAAAAAGATTGTGTAATGTTTGATTTTGAGCTCATAAAAGGATTAAATTTGAAACCCCACAATGGTAAATTTTGATGGAGAGTTTGTTTCAAAACCTATTAATGAATGAAACGACAATATGAATACATTCTATAATGCTAAGGCTATGAATACATTCTTTTTTGCTTTTAACAATATGGAGTTTACTAGGGTTAAGAATTGTAAGACAACCTTTGAGATTTGAAAACTTTTGGAAGTCACCCATAAAAAAACAAGTCAAGTTAAAGATTCTAGATTGAGTAACCTCACACCTCACTAAAGAATATGGATTTTTCAAAATGGACCTAATGAAAGTATTTATAATATATATACTAGGTTCATCATTTTTTTTTTAGTGAACTTGTTAGTTTAGGTAAAAAGATCATAAATGAGAAAATGGTTGGTAAATTTTTGAGATCTTTACCTAGAGCTTGGGAACCTAAAGTCACAACTATTAAGGAGGCTAAAAATCTTTAAACTCTTAACTTTGATGAGTTTATAGATTCATTTATTGCTCATGAAGGAAAGATTAAAAAGCTTAAGGTGGAAGATAATAATGTGAAAAGGAAATCCCTAACTTTAAAAGCTGTAAATGACAATAAGGAAAAAAATGTATATAATGGTGAAGAATATGAAGATAAAACCTTAATAACTAGAAACTTTTCCAAATATTTAAGGCTTAAGAAGTATGGTGCAAATTGAAGAAGTTTTAGAAGAGAAAAAGGTGATAAAGGAGAATGAAACAACCAAGATGTTATTATTTGCTATGAATGCAAGAAGCTGATTCATGTAAAATATAATTGCCCAAATATAAAAAAAAAGATCAAGATTTGAGGAAAAAAAGACATTAAAGGCATCAACTTGAGATGACAAAGATGATAATGCAATCTCTTTGGAAGATGATGATGATGATGTGGAATAGGAGGAATTAACAAACTTATGTCTGATGACTAATATTGACATCACCAAAGAAGAGATATACTTGATGGAAAATAACAACATTAACATTGATGAGGTAAATGATCTTGAATATCAATTTACTTTTGATGAATTGTAAGATGCTTTTGATGATCTTTATCATGAATACAAAATGTCACATAAAAAATATCTTACTTTATAATAAATTAGAAGGTATCTCAAAAGATGTTGATGTTTTACGGAAAAAAAAATGATGTTTTGTTGACTATGAATATTAACCTTAAAAGGCAAATATATTCTTTAAAAGAAGTATCTAAATTATTTATTTGCAATGAAAATTTAGTTAAGAAAAATGAGATTTTAAAAGCTCAAGTTATTGATTTAAATTTTACCTTAACTAGATTTACTAAAGGAAATGAGAACTTAAATATACTTATAGGTAATCAAAGTATTTGAGAAAAGTGGTTTGGGATATAATCCAAAGAAAAATAAAAAAAACTTTACTCAAACTTATTTGTTAAAAGCATCAACATCTTTGAACTTGTACAATTCTTATGGTAAAAATAGTTTACATGAAAAATATTGCATGCACATGAATATCTTAACTAAAATCAAACATATTTGGGTGTCAAAAAACACATTTACTAACCAAAATGGACCCATGAGATTATAGGTATCATAACCAAATTGTTGAGATTTTTCCTTGTAAGAAAATAAAGACATGATATTTAGATGATGAATATTTAAGACATATGTTGGGTGAGAATTTCAAATTCACATTCTTTAAAAAGAAGAATGTCGAACATGTGACATTTAGACATGATATCAAAGAAAAGGAAAATGTATCAATAATATTGGACATTCCCTTACTATTAAGCATGTTTTACTCGTTGATGGTTCAATGTATAAATTACCTAGCATTAGCCAATTATATGATAAAGGTAATAAATTTATCTTTGAATCCTTACATTATTTGGTAATTTGAATCCTTAATAACAAAATAATTTTCATAGGGAAAAGACTCGGAAACACTTATGTAATTAACTTAAATGATATTGATCATAATATTAAGTGTTTTAGTATTTTGGTGGAATCACTTAGTATGTGGCATAGAAGACTTAGACAAGCCATTATGAGAATAATTCAAAAGTTGTCCAAGAAAGGGCTGCTAAGAAAACTTCCACAACTTGAGTAAAAAATGAACGATTTGTAATGCTTGCCATTCTAGAAAACAAGTCAAAAGCTCTTTCAAAGCCAATGTATCAAGTCTCTATAAATCAAGCACTATAACTTCTTCATAAGGATCTATTTGGACTAATATATGTTCAAGTCTTGGCAGTAAAAGATTTGTATTTGTCATCATAAACAATTATACTAGATTATAAGTTCTATTTCTTACACACAAAGATGAAGCACTTGAGATCGTTTCAAAATTTTGTAAAATAATTCAAAATGAAAAAGGTTGCTTGATTTTTAAAATTAAAAGTGATCATGATGGAAAATTTGCAAATCTTGGATGGCGAAAGCCATAAATACCTTTTGCTATATTTCAATCGAGTTTTCCTTAGACTAGTTTTGTATAAAACTCCGTATGAACTTTGGTTTGAAAGAAAATCCAACATTTAATATTTTTAGGTATTTGGATTAAAATGTTTTGTTTTAAATACCAAAGATAATTTGGAAAAATTTGATGCAAAATCTGATGAAGGTATTTTTCTTGATTATTCATTTATTAGTAAAACATATAAAGTTTATGATGTGAATTAGTGAGTATCACTAAATAATCCATAAAAGGTACCAATTGAGACTATTATAAAGTCTGAAACTAAAAAGATCCAAGTGCGATTAATTGGGTTGATTATGGATATTTGGGTTAACAAGTTTCAAATATGTCAAACTAGACATTTATGTACTATTTGAGCTATATATAGAGTTACAAGTGACATTTTTCTTCTATTTTAGTGGGGATAGAAACCAAGCATCTCAAGCTTTCTATTCATAGATGGTAGGCCCAATAATTCATCTAGACAATATAAAACAACATGTTTATAAGTAGACCAAAAGTTGTTATACAAGTTTTGTAATTTGTTTTCTTATGATCTATGGACTTCTTATTTAACAAGGATTCTTTTTGTACAGGGATCGTATAGATGGAAACAATTAGAATTATTTTGGTAAGGGTTTTCTTATCAACAACTTGTTTTTCCTTATGTTTTGTTGATTTTCTCATTGGCAAGGTTATCTTATCATTTAAAAATATTAGAGGCGGTTTTATGATTATATTTTCTAATGCATAGATTTATGTTGACAAACATAATTTTTTATCTAACTGTTTGATCAGGATAAAATTTTACTAAAAGATTCCAAAGGCTTTGTTTTATATACAGTTAAACTTTCATAGTACTCGGACATCAGAAAGAACTTACGATAAGCTCCATAAGCTACTATGTAGAATTTATATTAGTTTCCTCATTGATTTAAGATTCTTTTTTCTATTTTATTTATAAATATTTTAATATTTTTACAACCTTATTTAAGAAGATTTTACCCATTTTAATAGGTTTATTTAGCTTGTATTTAGTGGCGGAGCTATGATTTTTTAAATGAGGGGGCAAATTATTAACAAATATTTAATATTATGTATTATGTAGACATGCATTATATTAAGAAATCAATTTGAAATATATGTATTAACTCATATCAAATAGAATTAATTTAAAAATACTTTCAAAATAAAAAAAACTTACATTATAATTGTTCTTTTCGAGTTTTATATTTTAAAACCGCTTCATAATAACTTTATTATTAATCTTATCAAAGATATTTTTCTTAATATATATAATCAAACTGTCATTCATCTATTTTTAGTTTATGGTGGGTTCAATATTTGTGTTTTCTAAATCTTCCAAGGACTAGTGAAGTTCTTGACAACAATTTTATGTTGATATATGGTAGAGAGTAGCTAAAACCATAACTTAAAAGAATTATCATGACAAATTGATGTTGTTATTGTTGACTTATTAAACAATGAAACAAATAGAAAAGATGAAGAAAACTTACATAAAGCATTAAGCATAAAAGGTTATTTACTTAACTAATTAATAGCTTAGGACTTGAAGAGAAACTTTGCAAAAGAAAGAGAGGCAAGAATAGTAGCTCGAAAGAAAAAAGAAAGGCTCTCAGTTAATTAATGAAAGAAAAAGAAAAAAAAATTAGTGAAATGTGCTAAACATATATATTATATATTATATTATGTTGTAGTTAACAATAACTAACTTAGGTTAATTAGTGGCCAGCAAAGAAAATTAAACATGTTAAGATATTATTAATATTTTAATATAAAAAGTATTTTAAAAAAAAGTTTAAAAGGGCAATTGTATATTTTAATATAAAAAATATGTTGGAAAAAAATTAAGGGGGCAATTGCCCCTTTTGACACCATGTGGCTCCGCCACTGCTTGTATTTAGTTTTTTTTCATAAACTTTGATTTCAGAATAATCTATTGTGTGTGAGAGGAAATTCTATTAATTTGGTTTTTCATTGAACTACTCTCACTTATCAAATAATTAACTAAGTTTTATGGCGTTTTCTATACTTCTCATTCATGTTTCTTCATAGGTGTTAGGTAGGATTTGATTCTTTTAGTCTTGGTGCCTTAATATAGGTTATCTTTATGTTAAGCTTAATCACAAGTCTAAATTTAGCTTTTTTGGAAAGAGTCAATTGGATTGTGGGTTTTTGGATTTTTATATCTATGAGTTTCACATCATTTGGTATTAGAGTAAGGCTTTAAAATTAGGTTATATCCCCTTATCTTTTAGTTTCTATGGTATTTCATCATTATTGTCATCTAAACCTAGTTGTGGAAAAAGTTTAAAAGGAAAGATCAAACAAATCACATAAGAGGAAAAACAAGGGTTTAAGCCACAAATTAGGGTTTTTCATCAAATCTTAGATTTAGCAACTCAAATCTAAAAAATTCTTGATTCTTGGGATATCTTAGTGTTGTATGTTGATTTTAGGATTATTCAGACATATTTTATTGGGAAATTTGTGATATTTATTAAAAAGAATAATTCATAACAGGCAGTTTTGGCATCAATATTTTCTTTCTTTGTTAGTTTCAATTAAGTAAAAAAATATTTATTTGCTTAGTTTGGATTATTTGAGTATTATTTCATTTTTTTTCTTATTCTTATAATTTTTTTTCTATGTCTTTATATCATTCATATTTCACATGAATTCATTTTGTTATTCACAATTTTATATAATTTTATAGTTTTTTTTCTTTATTACTTATTGAGTCTGTATATTATTTTGAATTACACCACTAAGTAGTTAAATTTTTTTATTTATTATGAATTAGTTCCTTAAAGAACTGATTTTAGATTGAGTGGTAAAATGCGAAAGGTGAGCTTATTATAATAAAAAGCTAGAAATTTATGTGAAAGGCGAGGGGGTGACATCTATTGAGTGTAAATAAGTAAGGGTGTGCGTAATGATATACTTCTCTTGCTATTAACATGATTTTTATATCTTGATAATGTCAACTAAAAATGGATCATCACCGCCAAAGAATATGAATAATCCAAAATGAAGTTATTTGTCTATGCAATAACAAATGGAGATGATAAACATGAAGTTTGAAAAGGTTATAAATGTGATGACTAGATTGAGAACTGAAATAATTAGCCTCAAGATGGGCCAACCCATAGAGGTCTCGATGGTAGAATCCATGTGAGATGAGCTATTTCATATACAAATGAATTTGTAGCTATAAATACAGATAAGGAGACTAAGGATTTTGATTATGAACATGGAGTTAGATTTTGGTAGCATAAGACCCGCAAACATGGAGGAGTTTGACCATATGATTATTTTAACCATAAAAGAGCAGATAAAAAAGATGGTTTTTGTGATGGTTTGGATATAACTTTAGGGAGTGTTAAGATAAAGATTCCGACTTGTCAGGGTATAAACAATCTTAAAGCTTATTTGAAATGGAAGAAGATAATAAAGTTTATTTTTTTTTTATTATTATCACCATTATTCCAAGAGAAGAAGGTAAAACTGATGTTATTGAGTTTATTAATTATGCTATTATTTGGTGAGATCAAATTATTTTAGGTAGAAAAAGAAATGAAGAGAAACCTGTAAAAACTTGGGAAGGAATGAAAGCAATCATGAGAAAGAGATTTGTTCTTGGATATTATTATAGAAAATTGTTTTAGAGATTGCAGATTTTAACTCAAGGGTTTAAGATTCTGGAGGATTATAATAAAGATATGAAAATTACTATGATTAGATCTAATATTATAAAGAATAAGAGGCTACAATGGGAAGGTTTTTGAATGGTTTGAATAGAGAGATATCTATTATCATAGAACTATAACATTATATTGAGTTGATGATATGATTCATATAACTATCAAGGTAAAAAGACCGTTGAAAAGAAATGGAATACACGTTAAAGAGATAACTTGAGTTTTTTTTCTAGCTTGGATGCCAAAGTATAAGACAGAAGGGGACTGCCCTATCAAAGACAAATACAATGGAAAGTAAAGTTGAACCACCAAAAGCTATAAAAAAGTATTCAACCACTGTTATCCAAGGTAAAACTGAAATTTAAATTAATCATAACCATAATATTACATGTTTTAGGCGCTTGGAAAATAGGCATATAGCTTTATAATATCTAAACATAAAAGTTATTGTTATAAAAGAACATGTGGAGATTAAATATGAAAATGACAAATTCGAAGACAATGATATGCCAATATGTAAGGATTGTAGTGATGTAAAGTATTTGGTTGATGGAAATGTTTTGGTGATGATATAAAGTAACAAATAGAGAACATCATCCATACTAGATGCCACATAAGTCACAAGGTATGTAGTATGATTATTGATAGTGAGAGTTATATTAATGTTGCTAGTGTTATACTTGTTAGAAAATAGAATATTAATACACATGAAAGGTCTTATAAACTTTAATGGTTGACTGAATGTGGTGAAATAAGAGTTATTAAATAGGTTTTGATTGCCTTTTTTGGTTGGAAAATATAAAGTTGAAGTTTTGTGATATGTGGTTTCTATGCATACTATTCATCTATTATTGAGGCGTCTTTGGTAATTTGATAGGAAAACTAAGCATGATGAGTTTAAAAACATATATTCTTTTAAAAAAAATGAAAAAACTTTCATACTTGTATCATTATCACTTAAACAGATTTATGAAGACCAATTGAAGTTAGAAAGGAAAGATGAAACCTAAAGTAAAGAACAACTATGTGAGGATGTAAGAAAGAATGAATATAATGGAAGCATTGGGAGAATAATTTTGCCAAAGTAGAGAAGAATAGATTTTTGGCGAGAGAAAACAGAAGAAAAGAGGGGTGAGAAAGAAGAGAGTGTGGAAAAAATAAAGAAACAAATTAGTTTTTATGCTAAAGAAATTAAATTAAGAATGCTTATTTTTCTAACATGTCTATGATTTTACTTGTGTACAAAAATATAAATTTTAACACTTGTGAACTTGATCTTTGTATTCCTAGTGTTTGTGTTTCTTTGTTTTAGGATTATGAGGATTTATTGCCTATAAATGATGTTTCTATTATCGATTTAATGACGAATCACTTTGAGAAGAGGAAAAATGACGCGAATCAATGAGCATTACTAAAAGATATATTAGAGGTACCAATTAGGCCTATTACAAGGTCGGAAACTAAGAGGATTCAAGAGGAATTGATTGGGCTAATTATGGATATTTAGGTTAACAAGTTGCTAATATGACAAACCAAACATTTGTGTTCTGTTTTTCCCATATCTAGAGCTACATATAAAGTTTTGCCACAATTCTAATTGGGATGGAAACTAGACATCTTAATCTTTTCATTCATATATGGTAGGCCTAATAATTTATCCTTACAAGAGAGAACGATGTGTTTGAAGTTAGGCTAGAAGTTATTGTACGAGTTTTGCTATTTGTTTCTCTATGATTTATGGACTTCTTATTTAGGCCCCGTTTGTTTGTTGGAAAGTAGTTTCCTTTTGGAAAGTGAATTCCAGGAAAGTGAATTATTTTATAATATTTGGTAGTGTAATGAAAAATAAGTTGGAAAACATTTTTCAATGTTTGGTTATGTCATGGAAAATGAGCTGGAAAATAACTTATTAATGTTTTATTTTTTTCAAGTTTATTAAAATAATGAGAAACAAATCTTACAAATTAAAAAGTTGAATGAGAATGAAATTGGAAAAAATATAATTTCATAAATTATCTCAAATAAAATATATAATAATCAAAATAATAGAGATCAAATCTAAAAAATAAAAAAAATTGAAAGATGAAGAAATTAAAAAAAATAATAATTAACATTTCATAAATTATTTCAAATAAAATAAGTAACAATCAAAAGAATAAGGACCAAATTTGATAGATAAAAAATTTCAATTAAAAAATAATAATGGAAAAGCAAATAACAATTATAAAATTAAGGACCAAAGTTAGTATAAAAATTACATTCTAAGGGATGAAATTGAAAACAAATATTCAAAATAAAATATATATAGCAATACCCATCAAATGTCTTAAATTTGTTTTTTATTTCTAAAATGACACTTGCGATATCCAAGTCTTTAATGTTAAAATTTATTAGTTAATATTGCTTAATCATATAATTATTGCTATCTAAAACTAGAATATTATCAATATAAAGACACACAAGGACATAACACTTCTCAATATAATAAGACTAGAACAATACCAATCTATTAAATATCATATAAATTTTTATTTCTAGAATGATATATCTGATACTTAAGTTTTTCATGTTAAAATTATTAATTAATATTTTCTTAGTAGATTTAATCATATAATTATTGCTCTTTAAAATTAGTATGTCATCCAAATAGTATTTAACTTTAAAGACCAATTTCAGAATATAATTGTGTTATAACAAACATGAAAACATTAAACATATGAACCATTCAAAAGTTTTCTTTTTTTATTTTTCATTTATCATGTATAGAGCAAAGGTATTAAAAGACATGTATATTCCTCTCAAGCATCTCTAAAGATATTGATGTGACTTTTCAATGCTTGTTTTACATGTTCTAAAAGAAATGCTAAACAAAATGCCAAAATACCATTTTTCTTACAAAAATATTATTTATTACAATATTTTTTTAGTAGTTCCTTTTTCTTTTTTTTTAAATCTATGTTTTTTTCTCT
>Ga0325414_1007889_pt1 | contig 11261 bp, 9 predicted proteins | sample PopdelMetagenome_8_FD_206183 | JGI IMG/M metagenome (GOLD analysis project Ga0325414, IMG submission 206183) | Populus deltoides microbial communities from Bellville, Georgia, United States - Leaf-PdKOR-R3 | ecosystem: Host-associated > Plants > Phyllosphere > Phylloplane/Leaf | place: USA...
TACACATGAAAAATAAAAAAAGTATAAACAAAATAAGATGCTATAAAATATATTCATTACATAAAAACTCTAATTAAAAAAAATACTCTGGGATCTATTTTGAAAAGGAAAAGAATCATAATTAATAATTATTTATAAATTACATAAAAAATAAAATTATCAATTTAAATATTTGATTTTAAATAGAAAACACAAATGAAAATATTTTTAAAAATTAAATACAAATAAAAAAATTCCCTAGAAATCAAATCCTTGCCTAACACACCGCTTATTGTCAATTAATGTTGCTGTTGTCGAAATCAGGGGATGGTGGTCGTAGGAAATTGCAATTTACAGGTCCCACTTATCTTCAATCAATCAATGAAGGACGCGTCTGGTCACTGGAGGAAGGAAAGGAGCTGCCTGGCTGCAGTGCAAAACTGCAGAGTAAAAAGTAGCCCTTTCTACCCCCTCCCCCTTTCTTCCTCCCTCTCGTTACTATTTAATTGAATGCTTCAGTCTCCATTGTTCCTTACCATTTCCTCTCTCTACAAGAGAGTCCTGCCCTGGTTTTGAAGTCAAGAGTCACATAGTGATAGCTGCATGCCCTACTGTTCTGGATTGGGTTCTTACAAATACTAGCATGTGCAACATCCTTGGTGGGTGCATATTTTAAGTGAAGTTACTCTCATATTACTGTAATGCTACTCATATTTTCAAGAAAGAAGCCTCCCGTGGAACAAGCCCTGAAGAATTGCTTCTAGCTGCTCTCTTCCACAAGAATATTGCTCTTGAAACCTTCACAGAGGTACGTTTCTCTACCAACCCTTCACTTCTCTTTCATCTTCTCCTTTTCAAAGCCATTCGTTTTTGTGGCGGTAAAATCTTTAAGAATTCTTTTTTAATCCTTTTATATATCTACCTCGTCCTGTATTTTGTGGTGGCTTATCTTCTTGTTTCATCTAAGGCATTGTTTGCTTCACAATCTGGGATTTTGAAGGAAACCCTTTTTGCTCTTCTCTGGAGTTGGTTTTATATGTAAGAGCCAGAGGTATATAAAAAGTGCTTCCCAGATGGTAATCTGAAGGTTTGAACTGAACCTTGATTTGGATTTGGATTTGGTGTTGGGTCTTTCGGTTTGCTATGCCCATAGACTTTTGGGACACTTTCTGTTTAAGATGCAACTGGTAACAGTGCAAGGAATCTATCTTAAGTCATACATGGCAGTTTGTCTTATTTTCTTCGACTTTTTGACTGCCAAACCAAAAAAGATTATATAATCATCGCTACTTTACTCTTCAAGCTCTATTGCATCCAGGATTCATTTAAAAGTTGAAACTTTTTATTTTTCTCCCTTTCCTTCTTTTGTATTGTTTTTTTTTTTTAAAAAAAAAACCTCACCATCCATTTTACTCTCTACCTAACAGTCCAAACACAACAACTGAGGCTTCGTTTTGTTTCTTGTGAAATAAAAGGAAGAAACAAAGAAGAAGAGGAAAAAAAGGGGATCTTTGCTTTCTCTTCTCTTTTTTGAATTTCAAAACTGTTTTAGAAATTACAATGCCAAAAGGCATACGCTAAACAAAAGTTGTCCAAGAAAAGAACAGAGTTTACATATGTTTAATACTAAAGACTGTAAGAGCATCACTCATGTTATCAACATAAATGAAAATTACATTTATTACAATGAATTAATTAATCAGCATTTTCTTAAGAATTTCTATTTATACTTGCATTTCCCACCCCCCTAAGATTTTTAATAAATCATAATCTAATCTAGTCTACGCATTGTAAAGATCGGCATCTATTGTTTATTTATTTATAAAAAGTAAAAGTCGGCATCTTCATAGTACTAGTTGATGAATGAAAGTGGGTCATTAAGCCCACTAAACACCATCACTTCTCTCGAGCACAAATGTCTGTGAAAATGTCACAGTATGGTATTTGTTGTTTATTGATGCAGGGGTAGGGCCTCGTTTGAAGCTTTTTGGATTGGGTCCTTGATCATCTTGAGCACTTTTAAAAGGGTAGTTGATTTTGCATCCCGGCCAGCCAGAAAGGAAAGTTCAGTTTTATCCATAGGGATAAGAGAAAGAAAAGAAAAGAAAAAAGTTACAGCAAAAAGAAATGATGATCTTGAGAAGAAGGCTCGCTTGCTGCACCAGGGACAGAGAGATTAGCCTCGACTTTGATAAACAAGAGAGTAAGATTTACTTATTGTTTTCAGTAGTATTTTTAGCTGGTAACACTAGCACTGGCAGTGCTTAAAAATTTGATTATCCTTGATTTGTGCACTTTTTTTTTTGTCATTTAAATCATGATGAACTTTAAGCTTAATTAGCTTCCACTTTTGTTTGTTATGCACGTTTGTGACATTACCCACCACATGGAGAGAAATACTTGAAAACAAAATAATATCAATCAAGAGGGCATAGACTTGGACCAGACTTGAAGAACATGGTTCACGTTTTAGCTTAATGAATCAGTCAATGAGGCTGTTTATTTTGTTTCCTTTCTATGGTTATATTTTTGGGTTTTGGCTCTGGGTCTTTATTGCTGTCGATGATGGTTGGTATAGAATTTAAAATAAAGAGATAGGGTTTTTATCAGAAATGAAGGGGTCCCATAAAGGTAGCAGACCCCACCAGTCCTTTAAAGCTTGATAGATCGATCGATGGCTTTCTACATGCATCAATGGTGTTTCTATTTAATTTTGAGCAGAACATTTATGATGCCTGTAGAAGAGAAGTGATGCTCTTGTCCCTCGGTTAGAAGCAGAAAACACGGTATACACGTTTCAAAAATTGATTTTTTCGACCATTACTATTACATTCTACCGTTGGATTTTCCTTTTTCTGTTTTAATTTCACTAGAAAAAGAAACATAATCTGTGACTAAAGAGTGGATTTCTTGGTATGAAGTGGGACCTATTTAATGGTCCATATCATGTGCAAAACCACATGGGGGATTTTATCTCATAATTTGAACTTTTAGGGTTTGTGTTCTTAACCTTTCTTGGGATTTCAGATGGTTTAGGAATATTGGTTTTAAAGTGTACAATAATCATAGATATTGTTAAAAGAAGTGGGAAGATGAGATATCACTCTATGCCTCTATGGGACTGGGCTCTAACCAAATGTGCTGCTGCTTATTATTACGAGTATTACTGCTTTGATTGATACAAATTGTGGACCCTTAATAGGATACTCGTTTATGTGATTAGAACTGCCATCCCCACCGAATGAGACAATGAAGCATCTTGGTGGGGGACACGCCAATGTCCTTGTCTACTAGTCTACATCACTTTCTTGAAAAAATTGGTTTAATTTCTACTTGGATCTGCATCCACATGGAAATCCTCCTCCTCCTCCTCCTCCTCCTCCTCCTCTTCTTTTTTCCCCTGGTTTTTGAATATCTGTACATGTATGTGTCTTATGGTACGTGGTATATTTTTGGATCTCCTGTGAACCCGGTCCACCAATCCTCCATATTTTGGTCTGCACTGTGACAGGTAGCTATCAAGAGCATGTCCTCTTATAGTCTTATTCTTGATTTTTTGTTGAAAGAAAAGCAGTTTGGATCTAATTGTCCATTGGGATCTCATTCGAATGATTTCTGTGAAGTTTCCTTTTGCCGTGGTCCGTGTAATGATAACATAGGAAGCTTCTGGCATCTTTACTGTCAGTAAAATTTGAAAAACCTAATTTGAGAAATGATGTCCTCATTTCCAATTTATTTCCAATTACCTTTCTTAGAAAATCGTTTTAAGCTAAAACTTGTTACAATATGAGACCAAGCCAAAAGTTCAACGTATTTTTTCTTTCTTTTCTTTTTTCAGAACGGCATGCACAAGAGGTACACTCTTCTTGCCTGCTTCTTTTCTTAATGTATCATCCATATGTTCACATGTTTATGATGACAATTGTTATTGATGAACAAAATAGCAGTCTTTATAATGCTCAAAGCACATGCATTAACATATTATAATTCACTTGTGGTTCATTGATGAAAAGGTAAACATTATCAAGCATCAAGTACGGCCACCAAATCATGTAGCTGATACATTTCTTATTCATACCGACAAAGTTCTGACACCTGGCTGGTGGAGGCTGAACCCTTGACTTGTATCTAAGGGAAGACTAAAAATTAGGGATGATAATCAATATAAAAAGCACTTGGATCTGCGTGTGCTGAAACCTATATTGTCAGAAACAGACAAATTTGACAACTTACCTGCCACACTCGTATGCCTAGAATTCAAGGTTTATTGCTACTAGATCTTAGTGGTTGAGAAAGAGATATATGATTCATTATTTTAGCATACCACTTGATTTTTAGCATAGCCACTTGTTTGGTATCGAGTGCAGCTAACAGTCACAAAATGTGGTTAGTAGTTAAGCCCTTTGAATTATGCCAAAATAAAAATGGAAGTAGCTTTGCAGAACTAGTAGCAGTATCAGAATTTCATGTGTGACTTCTGATAAGAGACTTGACTTTGGTTAAAGCCTGATATACAAATGTGTCACCATGATTTATTGAAGCCTTATTTCGATTCTACTATGCCTTGAAGAAATGATCCAGATTTTGGATCTTAAGATTAATCTTGTAAATGGAATTTACTCGTGCTAAAAATTCTGGGCATTATCTATGTTGATTACATGTTTGGATGAATAAAAAATCCCATGATGAGGCCTGTGCAATTTGTTTATTTCTGTAAAGTAGTAAAAAACTCTCACAATAATGTTATCCTTTGTACGAAGGAATTCATATTTCAGCAAGAGTTTACCTTATTTGAATTATTAGTTGTTGGGTGCATTATTAACGTGTCCAAAACCAACAAGCTTGTGCAACCCACAAAAAGTGTCGATCTTTTATGCTTCACTTCAGTTCTATGCTTTTCTTATTGATCCATGCATGTTAATGGAAAAACTATATTGTAAAATGGATTTCAGGGATAATGACATATAATGGCCTTGAGAGTTGCATTATAAACAACCAGTCTTATGAAAACGAAAGCGGGACAAGTAGAGGAGAGGGTTGCATAAGTGACTCCTTCGATGATGATGGTTGTTCAAGCTGTTCTTCCAGCAAAGATGCTTTTGGATCATTTTCATCTAAATGGTTGACAATGAAGAAGGATGAACATGGTTTGAATGATTGGGAGCTTGCTCGAAGCCCTCAACATTTTTATGATAAAGAGAAACCGTGTTACTCCATTCAATATTCAGATGTGGAGACAATGAAAGAAAAATTTGCAAAACTGTTACTAGGTGAAGATATCACAGGAGGGCGTAGTGGCCTCAGCACAGCATTGGCATTATCTAATGCTATAACAAATCTTGCAGGTATAATGAATCTCCTTTTGTTCAACCATGAGTTAGTTATGCTTTGGTTGCTCTCTGTAATCCTTATCATTTTATGAATTTTTTTTTTCACATGATCCTGTTTCCCTATGACCTGTTAATGTTTAAGCATGCCATCTCTCTATGTGTTACAATTGTGATTGACTAATGTACTTTATTGGGAAATAAGGAGTTATGTTTGCATTAGGGAGATATATATGGAAAAATTGCAGATTAAAATGAGGATTTTATTCATTGAAGTCCTCAAATCAGTGAAAAAAAGAAAGAAAGATGCAATAATGCTGTTTTATGTAAACATAAAGTGTGAATGGATGCAGTCTTAAGTTCTAGCACCAAAATTCACTTAATGATTTTTTGTTTCACTTAATCAGGCTTTGACTTTTGTCGAACTTTCCTAATTCTTGGATCATGTTTTGTGCATCATTTATTTTTTCATTAATTAACTCTTTAAATGCTTTAAATGTGTTGTAGCCACGGTTTTCGGGGAGCTATGGAAATTGGAGCCATTGCCTGAAGAAAGAAAGACCAAATGGCAAAGAGAAATGGACTGGCTGCTTTCTCCTACAAACTACATGGTTGAGTTAGTTCCTGCTAAGCAAAATTGTGCCAATGGTCGGATGCTAGAGGTATTCTTTGTCATTTTGGAACTTTGAAGAATAAAATAATGTTTTTTATTATCTAGTGAGGTATATAATTATCCCTTGATATTGAAGCAGATAATGACACCAAAAGCCCGTGCAGACATCCATGTGAATCTTCCAGCACTTCAGAAGTTGGACTCCATGCTTATTGTAGGTGATCTCTTAATTCCTAAAATTGAGATTCATTTGCAGAGTTAATATTCATGCTAGTTGCATTGAATTTTCAATTTCTGACAGGACACACTAGATGCAATGGTGAATACTGAGTTTTGGTACTCAGAAGTAGGCAGCCGGGCAGAAGGAAGAACCAAGAGTGCAAAGCAGAGCAAGAGGTGGTGGCTCCCATTGCCACAAGTACCAACAACTGGGCTTTCTGACTCAGGAAGAAAGAAATTACTCAATCAGAGTAAGGTGGTGTATCAAGTATTCAAGGCTGCCAAATCTGTCAATGAAACTGTTTTGCTTGAAATGCCTGTGCCGACTATTATCAAGGATGCACTACCAAAGGTAAGATTGGTCTATCTTATTTCATAATAAGTGAAATTTAAGCTTGAAGAAACCTTCAGTTGGTGGAAAATGAAAACAGATCCTATCCGAATTTAATTTCAGCTCATTTTAGCAGAAGAAAACCTGCTACTGTCAGTTTTGTCACTAAATCTACTTATCCAGGCTTGTTATTTTTGGTTTTTTGATCATGCTATGAATGGCTTAGAAACATGAAGTAAAAGGAAACATGAACATGTTCACGTGGGAATTCTGTTTTGAGCTAGTCAACCTTTGACACACACCTTGTTCAGTGGATAGTTCAGGTTTTCCACTGTGACTGATGAATTTGACAATACAATGGAAAATGAGAGAGTTGCAGATTTAGTTTTTGAATGCTGCCATCCTAGTGGCATTTGCTATAACTTCTGTTGTCCTTCTGACAGTCTGGAAAGGCAAACCTTGGTGAGGAACTGTACAAGGTGTTGACTGCAGATTCAAACACAGCTGAGGAAATGCTCAATTCTCTTGATTTAAAATCAGAACACAGTGCTCTTGAGGCTGTTAACAAGTTAGAAGCTGCCATATTTGCATGGAAAGAGAGGGTTACTGCACAAGTCAGTGGTAGATCTCCAGTTCGAACATCATGGTCCTTTGTTAAGGACACAGTGTCAGAGTTTGACAAGATGGAGTCACTGTTGGACAGTGCGGAATCCCTTCTACAGCTGCTAAAGAGCAGATATCCAAACCTTCCTCAAACATTTCTTGATTCTACAAAAGTCCAATATGGCAAGGTGAGCTCCATTTTAGACCTTTTGATTGGAAAAATCACTTTTTGGCTGGAAAAAAAGTGTATGATTGTGGTTGCTATTTCTGTAGGACGTGGGACATGCAATCTTGGAAGCATATTCACGGGTTCTTGGAAACGTGGCATTCAGCATTCTGTCTAGGATAGCAGACGTTATGCAAGAAGATTCATTGACCAATCCCAGTTCTCCTGCGGCCACATGTTGCTTTCCAGGAATAAATTCATCAGGGTATGTGGAGACTCCAGTTCATGGGCTACATGTCCGACACTCACTCATCATCGATGAGATGAATAACGTGGATGGAAAGTATCGCGAATCCAATGCCAGTCATATTTCTGATCAGGAACTCTCATACAGCGAAGCCAGAACAAGCTCGGCAATTGCAACACCAAGTCGAAGTCGAGTATGGTGCATTGGTGGAGATGCTTGTAGAAGTCTGTCCCCTACAAATTCTCCATAAAAAGAAAGCTGTGGTATTTAAATGCAGGCTATTGTAAATGGTGTTGCTTGCCGTAATGTTCACTGAGAATAGTATGAGAGATGCTTGGTTCTGCCTGATGTATTAAAATCATTTAGTATATGAAGGAAATCAATCAAATATTGGTTTGGCTAATGTGAATTGGTATGAAAAGACTGCAGTATTATACGGATGATCATAACAATTTAGTTCTACCTAAAATGATAAATCATTTTGTATTTTTAACATATTTAATGGTTCTTCTGACTTTTCTAGGATTTATTATTATTATTTAAAAAATGATGAACTGGTAATGCAATTAGAGAATTTTTTTTTTTTAACAAATAGTAGTGCTAAATTAGATTTGAAACTTGCTTCAAAGAAGGAACTTTAATTTTTTCTATATTTTCTTATTTTATTTTGATAACAAGAAAGAAAATTAACTTAAGAGAACAACGCAATTTCTACTTATAATTATATTTATCCTTGACGAATTTTCTAAGAGGTCTCTCTCATGAAAAATTATTTATCGGATCCATTCCATTTGTGATTGATGTTATTCATTTCAACTTGTTTATCTCCAGAAAGAATATCATTATTTAATTACAAAAAACACCAAAATACTCACTTATTACCATGTTCTCTTTGTAATCAGTAAATGTTTGGACTGATTAGCTTGAACCCTGCAGGTACTATGAGGTCCTTGCCAATGTGGATTCCCACAGTTCTGTGATTCTCGAAGATTGGAGAAGCTGTGGGGTGCCATCTAAGCACTCCGACTGAAACTTTACTTTCCAATTTAACATTGATTTTAAAAGATTCTATAGGCGACAATCGATTTGGAAAAAATGCAAATTATGAGCTCGACCAAATCCTATGGTCCTCAAACGGACATCATAATTCAAAGTATTGGTGTCTCCCTGGTCGTCAATCCAGGCATAGAATACTGGGCAGTTTTTTACATGCAGTTGTTCTTTGGGCCGCAGCCCTGTGTGGTATGTGCTTTATCCTGGTACGTAGCAGCATTGACAAGTTTAGAAATGCACAACACTCTTGACATTACACACTCATATGATGGATAAATTATTATCATGTGGGATTTAATAAGTAAATTCGTATCATAAACTTCTGCTATCATCAGTTTTTGGATTTGAAATTTATGTTTACAAAAATACGTTTCTATCTCCATCTAGATTGCAGTCTGGATATCACGTTTTATTTTTTAACAAACATTCTGTCACTTGCAATCACCTCAGAGCATGGATTTGATGATTGTATGCTTCTTGTCACCTGAAACATGAATAGGCCGTTCCCCAGTAAATTTTGCCAACTCCTTTTGAAACCTATCCATGGCTTGCAATGGCAAAGACATTTGTATCAGAATCCCATCCTCTCCTGTGCTCTTTTTGAACCGCACACAGAAACTCGTGTTCGGAGCTGCTTTAGCTACACCAGCGTACACAGGTTTTCCCCACCCAAAATCAATTTCTCTAAATGGGACACGCGATGAATCTGCGACTATGAAGTGCCCAGCTGTTGAATAATGAGGTCGTCCCTTGATTACCAAGTAGTCCGCTACCGACCGCATATACTCTTCTGACATTTGGGTCTTAATCTTTCTGACCAGCTCAAGTGCATAACCTAATGGGTTCTTACACACTAGTTCAGCTTTGGAAATTGCAGACGGCATGGCATATGCATTACCATAGTATCCAGGAGGCAGTTTTATGCCTCGCTTACCGCCCGCGCCGACCATGTATGATACACGAAGCATCTCGTTAGGATTGTGCTCAGTTGCAATTGTGCGACATTTCCATATACAAGCTATGAGTACCTCAAACGTGGAACTTGATTGAAGGTGAGAAGGAAGGTGTTTTCTAATGCAATCGATCTCTTGGAAGCCAAAGAAGAAGGATTTATCGATCAAGTCGGCGTGGGTGTCCATGGTTGCCTCGGTGCCAACAGTGGTGTCATACTCATGGTGGACGCATGTTACTCGAGGAGAGTCTCGTGCATTTAAGACCTCTCGTTTCCATACAGGGCGATAAGATGGTTCATTGGCACCTCTTGCTATTTCTCCAATTGTGTTCAAGAAATAGAATATCCCAAGTGCATCAGTCATGGTGTGATTCACTCGTGTTGCAACGATGAATCCTCCACAGGCCAGTCTGGTCACCTAGAACAACAACGATAATTGTTTTTTCAATGTTAATGATAATTATCTGACCATCTGATGAGCTGATTAATTTGTCTTTACGTTGATAACGTTGTCCTTTTATGTAGTACAAAACCCAATAAACCTTCCAAGGATCCTCCCCATTTTTTTAATTACCAAATTGTTTAATAATCCAGATGATATATACTTAAACGATCTCCAAATCTAAGATTTAGATTAAAAGAAGCAAGTTTGGGATTTGAACTTGAAATCTTAATTTAAATGCGGTGTTACTAGCTACTATCGTTGCATTGATCCCATTTAGAGGAATGCTTTGAAAAAATAATAACAACATGCTAATTATTGTACGTACTGACCTGAATCAGCATCAAAGGGCACCCGATGATACCTGATGAGCCAGGAACATCGTAAAGAAAATGTTCAAGGTAAGGACAGGGTGGCTGAATTGCATCTCCAAGATGTTCAAGGGTGATGTCTGCATCAGCTTCAATAAACAAGACCCCTAATTCCCCTGTACAATCCACCATAAGCTTCCTGCTATCCCCTTCCTTGAGCCTACCAGCTAATGGATAGTAATACACCAGTGCATGAGCTAGTGCATCTCTAATGACCTTCACAGGGTCAGGGTAGGTCTCATTCGTCCCACCTTTCTTATCAGTGTTACGAAAGAATGCTATAAAAGGCATATGGAAACGAAGGCCTTCCTGATCATCTAAATCAGAGAGTTGTTTGACTTCACTTGGTGTTGGTTTCGCAGGCAGAATCAGCCGAGGCTCTTGCCGTCTCACCGTAAAGCTTACCTGAGAGGAAAGTCGGGCCATTTTCATGCATGCAGCACAGGACTAGCTTTGAAACTAAGACCAACGAAGTAAAGAAAAAACTAATGAGAGAGGTGCATGCTTAATTTGGCTACCAAGAGAGACGGCATAAATAGATACCCAAAGTCAGAAGCATAGAAATTTCGGCGTCTATATATTATTATTTTTTGACAATTTCCCTTCAAGTTTTGCTGCTATATAGCTAGCCATTGAATTCAAGAATTGCGTACCTATGCTACTAAAATAAGCTCTGTTAATTTGAAGGGATATTTGCAGTACTAAAAGACTTCAATCAAGGAGAAATTAGTCGTACTTTTGGTGTTTGTGTACACTTTGGTGTAAGGAGAAATTAAATTACCCATTGAAAATGGAAAAGCGCGGGAAAAGACACGCAACATTCAAGTTGGTGGTTAAGCCCATGTGAAACGAGGAGAATCGCTTCCATTGAAAGTGAGAAAAAAAATAAAAATAAAAATAAAAATGGCTGGCTCGTACCGTTATCATCCGTGAGGTGTATATCTCATTCCACATCACT
>Ga0325414_1007891_pt1 | contig 11257 bp, 8 predicted proteins | sample PopdelMetagenome_8_FD_206183 | JGI IMG/M metagenome (GOLD analysis project Ga0325414, IMG submission 206183) | Populus deltoides microbial communities from Bellville, Georgia, United States - Leaf-PdKOR-R3 | ecosystem: Host-associated > Plants > Phyllosphere > Phylloplane/Leaf | place: USA...
TCTCTCTCTCTCTCTCTCTCTCTCTCTCTCTCTCTCTCTCTCTCTTCCATTCACAAAAACAAATTGATCTTTTTGTTATTTTTTGTTATTTCTATTCAATTATTGTAAACTCCTTCCTGCATGAAGATTTTTTCATGATTTTAATTGAATTCCCTTATGAGCTTGCATATTTATTTATTATTGTGTAGAAGTTCTAGACTAGGTTATTTACCGCCATCATGAAGTTTGCTCCACATGCATGGCTTGACTCTGTTTCATCTGCGATGATTGTCGTCATTGTATCTGCAAGACCAAGTCATTTACCTTTTTTGTCGCTAAGGTTAGGCCTGCCTTTTCAAATTCCATCTTTTATTTTTTCGTGTTAAATGCTAATTCATTTGAATTTGATGATGGACATGATTAATTGCTAATCAATTAATCAAATTTGTTAGTTAGGTTATGTTATTTTCTTCATCTTTGAATAAACAAGTGCACAATTTGTTGACATCTCTATATTGCTTACCATTGATCTTGATTATTCCCATGTATATTTAACAATCCAAGCTTAAATTGGTTATTCCAACTGCAGTCCCTAACTTGGTTTTTATGAAAAACTGTTTGCCCAGTCAGACCAAGTAATCATATTGAATATTTTTGCAGCATAGTTATTGGGTCGGGGTGAAGAAATGAAAGTAGTGGTTGGAAAGTTATATTGCATGGAGTTGTGTAAATGTATGTATCGTGATCAACAATTATTTATGATTTTGTCCATTTAACTTCATGAATTCTGTTGACAACAATATTGACTTTATTTTATGGTCTCAAACCCTGGTGTCAAAAGTAAAGAATGAACTATATGTACAACGTGTGTGGTCTATTACATTACTATCAATTTGTTATAGTTCAAGCTCATTATAGTAAAACTATTGTCTTGGACTATTAATTGTGCCTTTCTTTGATGTTATATGCCTAAATGTAATGACAGAGAAGTCTTTTGTTAATTTTGTTTTTCTTTCTAATGCTGACGACTGTTTTTTATAATGTAGATTAGTGGGGCATCATCTCGGATGGCAGGTTTGTGGGTGTAACCACTAAGCATTGACCTTCATGTTATGCTGAGAGGTGTGATTATTCAAGTGATCCGAATCAAAGCTAATCCATATGCATGTCAAAGAGACTTATGATTTTTTTCTAACTATGCACAAGATATCTTTCTTGGCTTTACTTCTGCCTTCAGGAAACTGCTGCTTGAATTGAGATGGACCTCTTTCTCGCGGAGGTTGCAAGGAGGTTATTTTCTAACTTTATATATGGATGAACGAACCCCGTGTTATGGCAATATATGATAATTGATATTGTTTGAGGGATTTGTTGTTGCCATCGGCTGTTAGCTAAAGAAGAGTGTGAGAGGGAAATGTTGGATTTTTATGGGGTTTTGAGGGTTTTGTGCATGCGTGAGAGAGAGAGAGAGAGAGATCTTTGTTGATTGAGAAGAGAAGGATCTAAGGTTTTTTCAACTTTTTCTTGCAGGGATCTTTAGACCAACAATATAGTTGCAGGGATCTGCATAAGTTGATTAGAAAAAAAAAAACTTCGTAAGTGGTGTACATCATTCTGTGTAACTTGCAATTTATTACCCGGTCAATCAAATTTTTTCCTTCATTCAGAAATGAGAATGTGATCAATTACTTCTTGGACTTTTCAAGATTTTGATGGCTTCCTACTTTTGCCTTTTTTTTGTTTCACCATTAAACAAATAGTTTACGATATACTATAGCTTTGGATAGGGGCTGGCAGAACTTGGTTGGTTGGGTTGCAATCCTAACACAAAATCACTTTGACAAAACCATCAACAATTAACGTTGGACCACATAGAAGATGTGGTTATTGATGGAAAATAGGTTATAAAAAGAGTTTGGTAAGTGCAATGCTATGTTTTGTATCTTTTTGTTAAATCAAAGGTGGTAAGTGCATTGTTGCAGGAGTGGCTTCCAAGGTTCTTATAATTGGTCTTCCTATAATCAACACTATCACTATCATTGACAGTGGACTTCCAGTATGTTACAATGGTCCCGTATGTTGAAGCCAATAGGAAACAAGTCTGCATGCTCCCATGAACCTGCAATTTCTAACACAGCATAACCATTGAACTTTTTGGTCCAGAAATTTAAAAAGGACATGTAGGTAACATGTATGAATGCTCCTATTAGGTTGTGATTTCTAACACATAACAACCATTGAGCTTTTTGGATTAGAATTTCAATGAAGATCCTAAACATTCATAAGAATGTATATTTACCATTGTGGGCTGTATTGCTTGAAAATAGAGAACAAGCTAGGTGGTTTATTTTTGGTTTGCCCTTTTTAATTCAAAAATTTCTTTCATTCTCTTTATGTTTTATTACTATTGATATTGGATTAGCCTTATCCTTCACTCCATTTATTTTTACTCATCTCATTAATGTCCATGAATAACATCACCTCTTTTTTACAAGAAAACTGAAGCTCTAGAGAGGCTGCACCACCGCTCCAGAAATTTTTTTTGTTGATGCAGTTGTGGCCTTCATCAACTTTTTCACGACTGCTATGTATATTCATTAAGAAACATGAAACCCCATACCATGCTAGACTAATGTGCTTAACTGAACAAGACAATTCAAATATGTAATTGCTTTAAAGGGTTTGAAACAATTCATACGGCTGCTTTGTTATTTTGCATTACAGCCTTGCATATGTTAAAAAAGATAATGCATGTTGCTTTTATTGTGTTTATATGAACATAGAACTAATGTCTCAATCCGCTGCGAACCTGCCCCGCAGCGAAGCGCGGTTAATAAATCTAGTTTAACCTATATGGACAAAAACCACCCAATCTCCTCTCTCCCCTACTTGATCTCTCTCTTTCACGTAGCTTCCCTCAATTGTAAAAAAAAAAAAAACAAACAGAGCTATCAACTTATTTTTATAATATCATACTCTCAGCCACAAACACACATACACAAAACTATCTTCCTCCTCACACATAACAACCTATGGCCACACAAACTCAGTCCTTGGGTCGATAAGCTACAATGATAACCTCTCTTGCCTCCAGCTGATAACTTCAACAACTTACAATGTCTTCTCATTCGTCCAGCCTTCATTGATTCTCCAAACCCGATGACAATTGCTCCTCTATGACAAACCCATATCGGTCAGCAACTAGCCAACCATGTAAGGAGAAGAGGGAAACCAAATGAGAAAATAAGTAGAGAGATAATTGAAAGAGAGAGGAATCGAAACTTAAAGTGGTATGATCTCTATCTTACACTATTGGTGAAGCTCATATGTAAAGCCTCAGTTAAAAATATTACAGTGCTAGTAAAGTATTGGAAAAGTTTAACCCAACAATAAAATAAGATAAAATAATATATATAGCTGGAATGAATTTTTATGGATTGAAACTTCAATGTAAGGTAAGTTGTAAAAATAGAATGAGATGGGATACCTGGTAAAACCAAAAATTACTTGAATTAAAGTATAATGATAGTATTGTAAATATAAATTATAGGGGGTATATAAATAGGTTTCTTGGCTTCTTAAGGAAGCTAAAAGCTTTTGAACAAATGAGAAGAAAGGGGGCAATAATTTCTTGATTTCTTCTTGATTTTCTTAAATTAAAACACTTAAAGAGAGGAAGTTTTAAGTATTTAAAGAAACTTTTAAGAATTTAGAAAGGGATTTCAAGCTTTTAGCGAGGATTAAAAAACTACAAAACTAAGGTTTAGAGCTTGAAAAAAGTAGCGAGAGTGAGGAAGAATAAAGGGAATCCTTGTTAAATCATCCTTGTTTTAGTGTTATTTAGAGGTGAGAAACACCTTCACCTTGATTGATTTAAAGTTTTGGTATGATTTGAGAAGTGGGTCATTTTAATATCATCATGAAAATTTGAATTGTGTATGTCATGTAGATTATTGTTTTTATGTTCAGATGATGTTCCTAGGCAATAATAAATGGGTTATATGATAATTGGAAGAAAAATTGAAAATAAAATGGGTGTTCTTGTGTAATGAGGGTTTTAGGCAAACTAGATGAATGAGAAATTTGACTTTTTGGATCAATAGACTTATAATTCATGATAAATAGTGTTAAAGAAAGAATTTAATTAATGTGTTGTAACCTATTTTTAGGTCCCCGAACAAAAAAAAAAGAAGAAAAAAAATAATAATCAATCAAAAATATAGTCAAAAGAAATCTGAAAAAAATAATAACAGTGAGAATAGAATGTCGGAGTGCCCAGAAAATGGTCAGAATTTGATTGAGGAAGTTCAGAAATACAAAGATTGAAATTGGACAGTATATATTTGACTGATGAAATCCCTATTGACAAAGAAAATTCAATTTGAGGAAGAAAAGTCCAAAATCAAATGTTTATGGACTCAATTAAATTTTATTGTAGATTTAATTGAAGAAGGGTTTGATTGTGATAAAAAAAATTTATTTTTAAGTCAATTTAGGCTTTAATTGAAAGAAATTAAAGTTCTTGAGTCAAATTATAATTTTGGAGAGTTGATTTGGTCCAATCAGGGGCTTAATTGCATAAATATTGAAGTTTGATGACCAATTATGGACTTAATTGAAGAAATCCAAAATAAAGGACCAAAAAAGCATGCAAAATGAAGGGATTTAGAATCTGATGTATTTTGGCGCTAGTTTCCGTTTAAATGAAATAACACGTTTTAGTCAAAACGAAGCCGTTTCATGCATTTCACTAAAAAAAAAAGAAAAAAAAAAAGAAAGAAGCAAACAGTGCCATTTTGAACGGCACCATAAGTCTTCTTTTTCCCCTGGACGCGTAGAGGACAAGGGAAGAAGAAGATTTTTCCCCTGCATCTTCCCGCTCATTCATTATCTCCCTCCCTACTTGCACAAATCCTGACACAGCTCGCGCCCCTCAACTGCCACCATGATGAAGATTGGACAGGGAAGCCATACCCTGCAGGCAGTTGAGGCGACTATACAAAGACGCCTTAGCCACCCTACCCTGTCTCTAGGATTGGGCAGAGACCGGGTAGCTGCTCTCTCCTTTTACCTATAAATACAGGGACATGAGCAGCAAAAGGGGGATTTTTAGGAGTGGAGAAGAGAGAAACCAAAACATCAGGGAACGAGAGAAAAGAAGAGAAAATAGGGGGGAAAGATATAACAGAGGGGGGTGGAAAGGGATAGAGATAGAAAATAAAGAAGGGATGAGCGATTTGAGAAAGGAGAAAGGGGAGGTTTATAGACGAACAGAAAACAGAGAGGGAGTTGTTTTGAGAACTGAGGGGCACGGTTATAACAGAAGAGAAAATAAAGGGAGAAAGGAAAAGAAAAAATAGAGAGTGTGGAGAAAAAGTACAACTTAGAGAGAAGAAAAAGGGAACAAAAAAAATAAAGAAGGAAAACCGGGGATAGCTTTAGAGAGAGAAAAAAAAAGAATAGACAAAGGGAACAAATGAGAGGCTGAAGAGAGACCATAACAATAGAAAAAAGTGAAAGAGAACTCAAGGAGAGCTAAAGCAGGACAGAAGAGGAAGAAATCGGTCTCTGTACAGAGAAAGGAAAGAATTCCAGCAGTTGCCACCGCTCCTCCGAGTCCCTGCCACCACCGTCTTCAACCACCACCGACGACCGCGATCACGCTTCCCCACTCAAAGTAACCTTCTCCCCTCTTATATCCCATTTTTCTTTGTTCATCTTCATTTGCATGCAGAACGTGAGCAATTCACGTTCTGCAGCAAATAAAAAATAATTAAGTAGAGCATAGTAACTACCTACTATAATTAACTGGTTACTGTGCTCAGCACAATAACTAGCCTTTTGTTCTTTTGGGCTGGAACATCAGCCCAATCCACGTGGCTAGGTTGAGTCCAGCTACAAGTAGGTTCTCTTTTGGGCCGGTTTTGGCCCGACTTCATTTTGGGCAGATCTCGGTCCAGTTTCCTTTTGTGCTGGGTCCGGACCATCCCAATCATAAAAAATTCAAAAAATCATTTTTGAAATTTGTGATTTTCCCACGTAAGTGTTTAAAGAAATTTTGATTAATATCGGTTTGTATTTTTATACCATAAAGATACAAATTCAGTATTAAAATACCTGATTTTGGTCAAAACATTAAAAAATAAAAAATATATTTTTGTTTTCATGCATACGGCCAAGTCTCTTAAAGAAAAAATCATATCATATTTTCATACAATAAAAATTCAAAAATATGCATTAGCATGTATTTTAGGCTTTAATAACTAGTTTATTAAAGTCACGAGAACTTGGCCAACATTTCAAAAAATTCTTAAAAAATATTTTGTTTTGTTTTTGTATCGGGGATTACAAATTTATACGTAAAATGTATTCTCGGTATTAAAAAGATAATTCTTTTGTTGACATTAGAATGATTAGGTTTTACTCGAAAAGATAAGGATCTTCTTTGCCGATGAAAACTTTTTTTAAACCGTAGACAGACTGACAATTAGAAAAACACGACAAGCCCTTAGTTTTTATCAGAAAATTAAACAATGTAGCCTACCTTAGGTAGAGTGTAATTGGGGTGCTAATACATTCCATTTACGAAACCAGTCCTCATGTTCGATCTTTGAGACCAGTTAGGGTTCTTAGTAACCAAAATACTAGGTGGCGACTTTTTTTTTCCACTGATAAAAGACAAGAATTCATTGTCTCCTCATATTTTCCAAATAGATACCACACCTGAGGGTGGACGATCGCCACGATGCTGTACACGTGCGACAGAATGGGTAATGAAGCATACCCCTTCATTATTAGAATGTTTCGACCTAAGGTGTGAGCATGATGTTTTGCATTTATTTGATGAAATTGTCATGCATTTTGGTTAGAATTATGTTTATTATATGGAAAATGAGTGAGAAATGTATCAACTACGGAAAATTTAGGAAAATTCATACTTCTTGTGATGCAAATTAGTCCACAAACACCATCAACGATCCGTTACATATTCCAATTAGGCCAATTACAGGGTCCAAAGCAAAGGCATTGAAGGAGGCATTGAATAAACTTGTTTTATAGGTCTTGGCCAAGGCTAATAAAGGAGATCAATTAGAGCATCAAGATGAGGCATTAGTCCATTTAATTTAAGTGCAAAAAGAGGGACAATCCAACCTTATTTTGGCTCTAAAATTTTGGTAAAAAGGCTGTCAATTTTTCCTAAGTTGTAGCAAGCCTTGTCTTTTATGATTCCATGTGTTTTATGGATTCCATATTAACTGTGAAGTCCTTATAGTTTGTGAAAATATTAATTATTTCCTTTATGTATTAGGGTTTTTCCATGTCAGATTAGGAAAGTATGCAACAAAGAAAACAAAAAAGTTCATGTTTGAAGAGGACATAAAGTGACAAAAACTTCTCCTCCAAAATAAAGAAGTAAGAGGTGACAAGTTTTTAAGGAAAATAGTGGCGGCAACAATCTATATAAAGCCTTGTTTCATATTTATTTAGTTTTCTTTTCTTCTTCTTCTTCTCTCATGGCAGCAAAGATAATTTATTCTCATGGGTTTTATTTATGTTATAACTTATATTTGAGCTATCTAATAGGGCCAAAATCTTTGTCATTGTTTCTAATGGGCTTATTTTGTATTGGACTTGAGTTTGATTAATTAGCTAAGTCCGAAGGCTTGTTTAGGCTTAATTAATAATTAGTTCTCAACTATGGCCCAAAGCTTGTTTGGGTCCATATATTTGGGTTTGTTAGTATAGGTTTTAGGTCAGTTTTGTAAGTGAACCAATTTAGCTCACAATGATACATGCATTAGGGTTTTATTTTCAAGAGTATAAATACTCTTTGTAAGGATAAAATATTCAGACATGATAATACTATTGCTGTCAGATTTATTCAGCTTATGTGAGAGAGATTCTCACAGTCTTTGGTTCTCTAACGAATTAAATTGACTTATCAAATATCAATTGGCTTCATTGTATCTTCCTTATACTTCTCATTCACTAATTAATATTTGTAAGGTGGAGGTTCTTATTCCAATAGTGCTAGTGTCTTAGGAAAAGTTTTCATTGTGTCACCCTCCTGTTAGACTTGTTTTGGCTTTTTAGGATTTATTGTCATTCTAGGTAGGGTTATGTGACCATGTGATCACAAGGTTCACATCAGTTAGTATCAAAGCTAGGTTCTGAAATCATGTTATATCTTTTTGAAAACTTTGTTTTCTTTGTGTTCTATAACTTTAGTAATGTTTTTCACTATTCTTCTTCTTTTTTGTGTTTTTAAAATCTTAGTACCAGAAAAAAAAAGTGTTGTTTCATTTTTTATTATTATCTCTAAACATATTAGTAACATAAAAAGCTAAAAAAGAGAGAGTGAAGAATAGATGTTATTCAAGCTAGTTTCAATTATGTCGTGAAAACATAAAAAATAGAGAAACCAAATCAAACCATCTTGAAATCACTTCAAAGTCAATATATTGGTTATTTAGGGTGAAGTCGCGCTATATATTAAATTTAGGCTCTTTCTGATAATGTTTGATTGGGGTTTCAATTCTTAGTTAAATTTTGCTGCAAACTGATCATACACAGGTTTTTGATACCTAGGTATGAGAGAGCGATTTATAAACTGAGATCATAAGATTTGCATGTGATTATGTGGTCACGCAACCCACAATAAGATTGACAACGAATCTCAAAAAGTCGAAACAAATTTGATAGGAGTGTGACACAATGAAGACCTGCCTCATGACACCAACACTATTGGAATAATAACCCTCACCCTATGAATATCAATTATAAACAATTGCAAGGTTGCTGGCCCATTAGATAGCCTAAATAGAAGTTATAAAAAAAATAAAACTCATGAGAATAAATTATCTTTGATGCTGTGAGAGAAGAAGGAAAAAAAATAAAAATAAATATGAAACAAGGCTTTATATAGAACCTTGTTGCCGCCGCTATTTTCCTTGAAAACAAGGAAAACTTGTCACCTCTTACTTTTTTATTTTGAAGGAAAAGTTGTTGCCATTTTTTTTTTCCTCTTCAAGCATGGACTCCTTTGTTTTCTTTGTTGCATACTTTTCTAATCTGATATGAAAACCAATAAATATAAAATCCTAATAAATAAAGAAAATAATTAATTTAACCACAAATCATAGAGACTCCATAATTAGTATGGAATCCATAAAACATATAGAATCATAAAAGATAAGGTTGGCAACCTTGTTACTAAAATTTTAAGGTCCAAATAAGGTTGGATTGAACCCACCCCTCTTGCACTTGTATTAAAAGGTCTAAAGCCTCCTTTTGATGCTCCAATGGATCTCCTATATTAGCCTTGGTTGAAACTTGTAAAAAAGCTCATTTAATGTTTCCTTAAGACCCTGTTTGTTTGCTGGAAAGTAGTTTTTTTTTGGAAAGTGAATTCCGATAATGTGAATTCCGAGAAAGTGAATTATTTTTCGATATTTGGTAGTGTAATGGAAAATAAGTTGGAAAATATTTTCTAGTGTTTGGTTATGTCATGGAAAATGAGCTGGAAAATAAATTATTAATGTTTTATTTTTTCAAGTTTATTAAAATAATGAAGAACAAATCTTACAAATTAAAAAGTTAAATGAGAATGAAATTGAAAAAAATATATAATTTCATAAATTATCTCAAATAAAATAAATAATAATCAAAATAATAGAGATCAAATATAAAAAAAAAAATTGAAAGATGAAGAAATTAAAATAATAATAATTAACATTTCATAAATTATTTAAAATAAAATAAGTAACAATCAAAAGAATGAGGACCCAATTTGATAGATAAAAAATTTCAATTAAAAAATGATAAGGGAAAAGCAAATAACAATTATAAAAATAAGGACCAGAATTAATATAAAAATTAAACTCTAAGGGATGAAATTGAAAAAAAAATATTCAAAACAAAATATATATAGCAATCAAAAGTTTGAGGACCAAATTTAATATAATCAGTAAATAATATGACATTTCTAAATTTTTCATAACTTCCCGGAAAATGTTTTCCGCTCAAAATAAAAAGAAAACACTTTCATGGAAACCAAGCCAAATTTTCCGTTGACCGGAAAGTATTTTTCGTTAACCGGAAAGTATTTTCCGTTGACCAACTTTTCTAATGGCAAATAAACATAGGAAAGTTTGGAAAGTGGTTTCCTGGAAACCACTTTTCGGGAAACAAACGCGGCCTAAATGTATTTTTTTTTTTTTGCCTTGTAATTGACCCAATTGAAACATGCAATGAGTCTTTGATGTTGTTTTTGGGCTGATCCGCATTATCTTCTTTAGAATCATAATTTGTCCATTTGCCAAATAAAGAGAGGATTAAGATGGTTGATATAATTGACATAGAAATTGTATCAAATTGTGTTAAATGAAATAAGTGAAGTGTGAATAAGAATCGAATTGCATGAAAAAGTGAAAGAAAAAATCATATTTCCTTTGTGAAGGACCTGACCTATGACATTTTGAAAAAATAGAATTGAGTTATTTAATATGGTAGAAAATTTATGCTTGAATATATTAATAAGAATACCTAAGGGGTGAGGGAAATGAAAATTGAAGGAAAATTTTGAACATCAAAATATAGTGCCATTATAGACCATGTTCGGCCAAAATTTTGGCAAAGGAGAAAGAGTCAAGTTCTATTTGATTTCTTGTTTAAATAAGTTAAAATGGATGAAAAGGGAGAAGAGTATATACATATAAGGAACTTTAAAAATATTGAACAAAAAGAAAAATTTTGGAATAAGTTTCCAAAAGTGTTCATGTTATGATGATATTTGTATTTATGTGGTAACAGGAGAATCTACGGGTTCAAAATAGCAGTAAAGGACTCTATCAAGAGCTAAGGCGCCAGGTAAGTGTTTTGCTCTACCACCATTTAAATTGTTAAAAGTTCTTGTTAAATAACTATAATTTCTTCAGATGTTTGTGTGTGTGTGTGTGTGTGTATCCCATAATCTTTTTTTTTTTTTTGTCTAACAAATGTCAATGGTTGTTGATGCAGTAAATGATGCAACGAGCCGGGGGGGGGGGATTCAAAAGGCAGCCACCGAAACCACAGCACTTGTCGTTGCTAGTGTTCGTCAAGTTTACCTGCTGCGCCGCCTGTTCGAGCGAAAGCTTGGGATGCCAGAGTTTAGATTGGGCATGCTCCAGAGTAGTAGGAAAATGCAAGTTGAGCAGGATTTTAAAACTTTCCTTTACTATTTTAATGGTTTAGTGGGGAAAGAGCATCTGTAGGCACCACCTCTTTGAAATTCCTT
>Ga0325414_1007892_pt1 | contig 11256 bp, 6 predicted proteins | sample PopdelMetagenome_8_FD_206183 | JGI IMG/M metagenome (GOLD analysis project Ga0325414, IMG submission 206183) | Populus deltoides microbial communities from Bellville, Georgia, United States - Leaf-PdKOR-R3 | ecosystem: Host-associated > Plants > Phyllosphere > Phylloplane/Leaf | place: USA...
TGATTATTTTTTAAAATATTTTTTATTTAAAATATATTAAATTAATATTTTTTATTTTTTAAAAATTATTTTTGATACTAGCATATTAAAATGATTTAAAAACATCAAAAAATATTAATTTAAAATAAAAAATAAATTTAATTTTTTTCAAAAATATTTTTATAACACAAAAATAAACAGGGTCTTGGAGATTATTTGTTTATGGATCCATGTGATTCTTTATAAATCAGCCAAATAAATTTATTTTTATATCTTAATTTTTTTAACCGTTCATTTTTTTTATTTATTTTATCCTGAAATAATAACGAAATGCTGTTAATGATTTTAAAAACAAGTGAGACAATCATATCTTATTAAATATTTATTAAAATAATAATAATAATGATAATAATAATGATGATAGGTGGTGAAATAAAAAGAGAAAATCATTCTCCTTTGAAGGCTCGGTTGAAGGGAGGTCATAATGTACATTACAGATTCTCCCTTATAAAAGGAGAAAAATCTGAAAAAAAATAAAATCTTCTTACCCTAACCAACACCAAAATTAGCGAGACCTTTGAGAAACTTCATAAGTAATTATTAATATTTATTCAATAAGAGAGATACAGATGAGAAAGAAAAAGAAGCATGAAAGAAAAAAAAATGAGAAAAAATATTATTGTTGTTATTATTTTTAAAGAACCATTTAAACCTAATAATTTAAGTTGTTCAAGGACCTTGATAGAATCTCATCATTCTCATTTATTTGATAAAAATTAAGCACAATATAATATGAGTCTGTACAAGTTTCAAGTCTCAAAGAGCTTTCACTTGAGAAGGTATGTTATAGAATAATATAAATTATATTTTGAAACCTCACCTAAAAGCTTAAGTTATTGGGTTGAGATGGTTCTTTGACAGTTATTATTATTATTATTATTATTATATATATATTCTAAGCCAAAGCCAAAGCACTAAATAATAAACATGCATGCTTACAAACCGAAACATGGGACATGATTATGTAAATACAACTCAAAATTGCAATATATCAAATTAAGCCTTCATTTCCCATGCAAAAAATAATAAAACTCTAAAATGATTTAAAAAGAAGAAAAAAAACAATAATATTAAATATTCAAAAATAATAAAACTATATCAAGATTTATCGAACAATGAAATTATTTTAAAAAAAAATGCTAAAAGTATTTGATTATATTAGAGATCATAACCAAAATATTATTTAATAGTTGAATAATACATACATGCAGCACTAATTTCCTAAAAAATCTAGACAGATGATAAGACCTACAATTGGTCGTAATAATCTCTATTAAATATATTAAATAATTATTATTATAATAATAATAATAATTGATAATAACCCTGTTTTAAAATCCAATTAAGATTCCACAGGTTGATTTGTGATCCAAGTCACCCGAGTTATAGCCAGGCAGAGAAAAACCAGCTAAAATTTATCAACTTTTTTTATTTTTATTTTTTTAAAATAATATTTTTTTTTACTTTTTATAAAATATAAAAAATTAAGTTAAGTCAAATCAATCTATTTGACTCCTGACCTTAACTTTGCCCCATGTTAACTTTGGGTTTGAAAATTAGGAAGAGTAATAATAGTAATAATACAGAGGCATGCCGTGCATGTGAGCTGCGATACAGCGCGCCAACCTCCACTCTTTGTACTATAAAAACCTTCCTATCTCTCCGCACTTCCTCTCAAGCCTCTCCTCCTCCCTCCGTCTCTCTCTCTCTCTGACATTTGTTTGTTTCTTTTCTTCTGATCAATATCTTCACCCTTTTCGCCGGACTTCAATACACGAGGTCCGCCGGCGTCCGGCCAAATCCGACGTCAGCATGGACACACATGCCGGCGAACCCACCCTGAAACCATACCTTCGTCACCACCATGATCATCATGATTTACAGCCTCCGACGTCTGTAAAGGCATCGGATGCACTCCCATTACCTCTTTACTTAACAAATGGTTTGTTCTTCGGGCTATTTTTCTCTGTGGCCTACTTCCTTCTCCATCGTTGGCGCGAAAAGATCAGAAACTCCACTCCCCTTCATATCATCACTTTCCCTGAAATCGCTGGGATAGTATGTTTGGCTGCTTCGGTTATTTATCTTCTTGGTTTCTTTGGGATTGGCGTTGTTCAATCTTTTATCTCTCGAGGGTCTCATGATTCTTGGGATGTTGAGGAAGATAGTAATGTTATGATCAAGAAAAATGGTATCGGTTGCACTCCTGCAGAATCACTTGCATGCACTCTTGCCCCTGTTTCAAGGGAAAGAGTTGTTGCACCAACGATTCAAGAACCATTAATTTTATCAGGTGACGACGAGGAGGTTATCAAAGGAGTGGTATCTGGGACTATTCCTTCGTATTCTCTTGAATCAAAGCTTGGAGATTGCAAAAGGGCAGCTGTTATTCGGCGTGAAGCGCTTCAGAGGATGACAGGGAGGTCTATGGAGGGATTGCCATTAGAAGGGTTTGATTATGAGTCAATATTGGGGCAGTGTTGTGAGATGCCCGTCGGGTTTGTGCAGATTCCTGTGGGAATTGCTGGGCCATTGTTGCTTAATGGGACGGAGTATATGGTCCCAATGGCTACGACTGAGGGGTGCTTGGTGGCCTCTACAAATAGAGGGTGCAAGGCTATTTATGCATCAGGTGGGGCTAGTTCTATGTTGCTTAAAGATGCCATGACTAGAGCTCCTGTTGTCAGGTTTGGGACCGCAAAAAGGGCTGCTGAGTTGAAGTTCTTTGTTGAGGATCCTGCTAATTTCGACGCTCTTTCTGTTGCTTTCAACAGGTTCTTGATTTTCTCCTCTTTTTCCTATTTTTTTAAGAAAGCAGATATTAGACTAATTAATCAATCTTCCTTTTTCAAATTTAATCCTTCTTTTTAGTCTTCTTTGGCCTACAACGATATTTATTTCTTGATTTCTTGAAATTGGAAATTGTCCATCTCCAAGGCTATCCAGCCAAGGAGCTAGAAAGTTGGTACCATATGATTTTGGATACTGCCAAAGTCTGTTTGATTTGGTTTTGCTTTTTTAAAGAGTGTCTTAGCAGAACTTTTTTTGATCTTTTGGCAATATTTTGTTGTTGGTGAATGAAAACTTATTGATGGCGATGGGTTCTAATTTTCTTCATTAGTATTTTGCATGGGTTAACCATTACCCGCCTATTTTATATTTATCTACCACAACAAGTTTTGCTTTTCTAATGTTCTTGTCTCTGTCGCGAAGATTTTTATATTCCAAAAGGAAAATTATGGTTGAATTTTTTATTTCACACGGGCACAGATACTTGACGTGGTGGGTGATATGCAGGTCAAGCAGATTTGGAAGGCTACAAAACATTAAATGTGCAGTGGCAGGAAAGAATTTGTACATGAGGTTTAGTTGCAGCACAGGTGATGCTATGGGAATGAACATGGTCTCCAAAGGAGTCCAAAATGTTCTTGATTATGTTCAAACAGATTTTCCTGACATGGACATCATTGGCATCTCTGGTAAACCCTCCGTGCTGCTTAATTTCCATTTTTGGATTCATTATCGGGTGATGTATACAGTTAATGATTCGGTATTTTCAATCTGTGTTTTGAGTTCCTCAGGCAACTTCTGTTCAGACAAGAAACCTGCAGCTGTAAATTGGATTGAAGGGCGTGGAAAGTCAGTTGTATGTGAGGCAATCATAAAGGAAGAGGTGGTTCAGAAGGTACTGAAGACCAATATAGATACCTTGGTGGAGCTTAACATGCTTAAGAACCTTGCAGGTTCAGCTATGGCTGGTGCTCTTGGTGGGTTTAATGCCCATGCCAGCAATATTGTCAGTGCAGTCTATATAGCCACAGGACAGGATCCTGCTCAGAATGTTGAGAGCTCTCACTGCATTACTATGATGGAAGCTGTTAATGATGGAAAGGACCTTCATATCTCAGTCACCATGCCTTCCATTGAGGTAAAATGCCTAGCTAATAAGCCATTACCAACCCTTTTGGTCTGTTGATTCAATATTCAATATTCAACTTGAGTTTCGGGGTGACCTGGCAAATTGTCTAGATTTAACCGAGTTAATTATAAGCTCAAGTTTTTTCTATTTGAAACCCGGCCAAGAACCGTGTCAACTTACTAGGCCGGGCCGGGTTTCATAATAATGATCATGACATATAAAAAACCTTATTTTAGCTTTGTAATTGAAGAGGAAGGCCATGTGTAAATTAATAGTCATGCAGTCAAAAAACTGTGTTATAATTTGAGTTCTGACATCAAGGGCAAAACTCTAACTCTTTTTTTTTTTATGCATCAACTATTTGGTTCAGGTGGGCACAGTTGGAGGTGGCACCCAACTAGCATCTCAATCAGCTTGCTTGAACCTGCTTGGAGTAAAGGGCGCAAGCAAAGATTCTCCAGGATCAAACTCAAGACTCTTGGCTACTATCGTTGCTGGTTCTGTTTTGGCAGGAGAACTGTCCCTCATGTCTGCAATTGCAGCTGGTCAGCTTGTAAGGAGCCACATGAAATACAACAGATCAAGCAAAGATGTGTCAAAGATAGCTTCCTAAAATATTTTAATTGACAAGATATCTTACAATGAAGAAGCAAAAAATAAATCTTCAGTAAGAAAGTAGGAAATATAAAAATCTAGACAGATTGCTGGCGAGTGTGTTGAGGGGACAAACAAGTAGATGGCCATGTGGAGCAACTAGTTAATAAACAGGGCCAGTTCACATTGCTGGAATCATGTGACTCTGGTAGGTCTCTTTCCAAGAATTACCAGGATGCTTCCATTTGTGAGTTTTTTTAAAGGGATAGTGGAGCCATGATCTGTTGTTTTCACCTCTGTCCCTTGCATGATATGCCAATTGTCGAGGCTCTCTGGGCCAAACTGTGATCTCTTAAAGTTAATTTTCTTGTTAATTGTACTTTGGATCTGGATTAACTTTAGGTGAGAGCATCTCTTAATGAGATTTAGATCTGTTTCAAGTGCCTGTTGTCTGTATTGTAACTTTGCATTTCACTGTTATCAGGCTAAGCACATGATCAGGAAATCAGCCCTAGCTGGTCCGAAAACCCTTGATTGTGTATATTCTTAGCACTGTGATCACTAATTTTGAACCTAAAAAAATCCCATCAGGGAGATTTCTTTTCTGATCAAATTGCATCACTTGCATTCCCAGAAAAAACTAACAATTTGCACTGACAAGCTGGTGAGATTGGCTTTGGCGTTAGGCATCATCGATTTGTTGGCGTTGCCCACTATAACACATATTGTAGGTAACATGGTATATAGAATGCTTTGATAACAAAAATCAACAAGAGGATTGCAAGGTTGACATTTATGAGATGGGGGCGGGTGTTAGGCATATCACCCGCTGGGATGAAGGTGATAGGGCAACCCCACCTCTGGGATGTTATAAAATAGACTAATAATTGTTTTTTAAAATATTTTTTGTTTTAAAATGTATTAAAATAATTTTTTTTATTTATAAAAAAAATTTAATATTAACACATCAAAATATAAAAAATCAAAAAAATTAATAATTTAAAAAAAAATTAAAATTTAATTATTTTTAAAACACAAAAAGCATATAGATATAAAGTCAATGGTTCAGGACGTTACAGGTGCTTACCAGGCTGGGCTTTCAAAAACAGACGGAAGAAAAATATAAACTTTACGCTACGCCGTCTGTGGGAATCGAACCCACGACCACATGGTTAAAAGCCATGCGCTCTACCAGCTGAGCTAAGACGGCTTGCTTGTTCTTAATAGCGGATTGATTTTTATATACCTTTAATCAATGATGGAAACTAATGAAGGAACATTCACACCCAATAAATTTGTTGATGGGGAAATTACATTTCAGACCCTGTTGGTTCAGGGAAGCTCCACTTTACATCTCCTCTAAAATACCCAATGTCAACCCTTGAGTTTCCAGAAGTTTCGGTGTGATTATTAGAGGCCAATTTTGTAATTGTCTTTTGAATTTTAGAAAATTTATTATCACATGTATGAGAGCTTGGGTAAAGTTGACAAGTGAAAGCAAATGGGAGAAAAAAATGGGCACCACTCCTCTAGGTTTCATGAGCTATCTGCTGGCTCCTTGGGGCTAGATTGGAACTCTTTCAAAACTACAGAGTTGACACTACAAAATCTTAAACTACAAGGATCAATGTGGAAAATTTCTGAATCTATGGAGGCTAAAATATAGCTTACCCCGTGTATAACTACTTCAGTCACAGTTTATAGCGAAAGGATAATGAGAGAAGTCATCTTCTTCAATCTGAGATCTTCAAAACCTAAAGTTGATCATAATATTGTTAGGGTTTTTGACTACCTTTATGTTATTGGCCATCAGTTCTTCACTGCTATACATTACATGCTGCAGTGTGCACGGTTTAAACCTCAACAATCTATTATGAAGAGGTCTTGTTGCTTGCGTTTCGCATATCAGCCCACTAGAAAAGATGGCATCCACTCCAGAACTAAGTCCCCTGACCTGAGCCTAGTTTCATTGCAAGCTAGTTTGGAAATTGAACGGTCGAGCATAACCTGCCTAATTGCCCAGGTCAAGGTCAAGGTCAAGATCAAACTCGGATGAGAACTGACCAGTTGAGATTTTAAAAAGAAAAAATTATCTAAAATAATATCGTTTTAATATTTTTTTTCTTTTGAAAAAACAAATCGAAGCATACCCACAACATGGCCAGGATATGATAACTATGATTCCAACAATATTATGTTTTTAGTTCAAAATGGGGAAACTCACGTGCATCGAAGTGAAGACATTCAGTGTCAGTGATGACAAACAAAAGGCCTCAGCAAAGCATCATTTGGAAGCTTTGATCGGCCTAATTCCAATTGGAGCACCATGTGTCAGGACACAAGCTACCCAAATAAGTTCACAGCTGACGGAAGAAAAGGTGGAAACATAAATTATGTCCAACAAATTCCACTTACAAATCGAGTAATGAATGGACTGATAATATTGTGCTAATGTTGTATACATGCTACGATGCAATCAAAGTCTGCAGCACATCTGGGTAACTCTGTTATTCAGATTCCCGAGTACCCTTTCATATCCTAGATAGTCAATCACTTTTGCCCTCTTGGGATCCAATCTCTTGCAAGTAATGCTCTGCATCTAGCGCTGCCATGCAGCCTGCATTATCATGAAACAACAGATTTTAAGTCAATCAGAATGAGAACACAAAACCAGGTAAGGTGGATGAAACAAAGCTATTCCTTGAAGGTACTCTTGCTCAGTCAAAATTAACCAAGTACGGTCCAAAATGGAACATCAATGCAAGAAAAGCAGATGTCAGTTTAACCCTCAAGGTGAATGTGCTTCCAACTCTAACATAGGTGTTATGTACACTCCAAGCAAAATCCATTGCACTAACAGTTTTATTCACCACAAGGAGCTCTCAGTAGGAGCTTACCCTGTTCAAAAACATGTTTTTGAGAAGTTATTTATGAGCCTAACTATCCATACAGACCTAATATTGTAAATACTGGGTCCTAGACAAACTGTGGTGCATACAGTTATCGGAAAGATTTCTATATTTTGATATCTTATTTGTTATCGGAAAGATTTCTATATTTTGGTTGGACAAGGTGTACAGGGTTTGCCCTTATGCACTAACTGTGTGTGTTTGGTATTGTAACGCAATATATATTAAAATATTTTTTAATATTTTTTAAAAATATAAATTTAATATTTTTTTCAAGTCAAACAACTTTAAAACGCAATCAAATACAATTTTAACCACGATGAAAAACCACCTTTAAGAGGAGTAGAGGTTACCCTTGTCTTATTTGAGTACAAAACATTTAACTTAACTGGCACATGTCGATCCATCAAACAACAATTGTCTTTCAGACTTCATTTTATCTCTCACAATCAAATCGTGTGTTATGTAGAATAAAATCTCCAAAGGGATCTACTTAGTTTATGCACATAATAGTAGTTTCTATTTACTACCAAATAGAAATGCTATGTTGCCCGTAACAGACAATGTAGGTAGGTTCAACACACAAATGAAGGATGATATTTAAAATGTGATCCAAATGCTAAGTATGTGGAGCACTTGCAAAAGTAATTTTATTAAAATATATTTTTTAAGATTTTCATTTATTCTTTGCGTCAAGCTGAAACCACTACAATACCAGAGAACACACCATTATGCAACTATTAGAGTGTCCTTCTACCTAAAAGTTGACAGTCTTGCTTCCAAACAAGTCAGGTTACTACTACTTGATTCTTATTCCATCAGCAACCAAAGACAGAAAACCACTTCACAGCCCAACTCCAGTAAAAATTGATTTCTTAGCATAGTTCCTGTTACACTCCATTTCCTCTTACAAAGAACACTCTTTGCATGAGATTTCTTTGAATTTCAAGACCCCTTGGTCCGAACCTCAATGTCAGCTAAAGAGTAACTTATTTATGAACCAGACAAGCAGGTAAAAGTACATTGTTTTCTTCAAATTGGTTCAGGAAGAGAGGGATTTATAAGAGAGGCTTTGGCATGTAATATCAAACAAGACCAATCTGACAGCATTAATCACATATTAAGCATCCTTTATACACCTCTGTCAACGGTTCAGGGTTAGAGTTATATTGGGAGTTTTATGTCTGCCATTTGAAACTCTATCTGAAACAAGCATTTAAACCAATGACAGAGAACGCTATTTCAGCAAGATCAATCAAATTGTTCACATTTTCAAGACTAGTTAACCTCAATCTCACTGCCTCCGGGATGGTTTATCAATTGAACAACATGAGCAGGTGTGGACAAATCGTGTTCTTGACATTGGTAAAGCCTACAACTTATACAAAGAGGCTTTGATATGATAACATCAAGTACAGTGGCAGCTACTTTCATAGACAGGGGAGGGTAGCAGCCTCCCCAAGGATTTTCAATTTTTTACCATATATGCATTTAAGTCTTTGTATTTTTTAAACCATGCAATTCAGTCCTTGCATCTGAAAATTTGCTTGCAATTGAATACTTGATTTCGAATTTTTCCTTTTTTTTTAAGGCTAAATGTCTCTCTATGTGTATATATAGATATATAACGAACATATTAGTTTGAAGCAATAAAATACAAAATTTTCACCAATTAATTTAAAAGTATTATTTGTACACTCATTATACTAGACAATCAAAATTACAACAAAAATTGAAAATTTAAACTAATTTTTCTTTCTTTCTTTTTTTCATTTTTGATGGAATCAAATCTATTATCCAAACTTAATATGAATGGAATTGTGTGCTAACACAAGCTTTACACTATACTTTCAGTCATGTTATTGCCTCCCCTAAAATCTTGTTCAGGATCCGCCATTGATCGAGTAGGACCAGACAACTAACAAGATTCAACATCTAATACCAATCATGACACTGACGGTGCATTTATTAACCTTTCCTGAAGGATTCAGGATCATAACTTACACTCTGAGGTTTATGCCTGCCCCTTCAAACTATTTATGAAAACACTCATATTGATAGTGCAGAGAAATCATTATATGCGAGGTTTATGCCCGCCCTTTAAACTATTAATTAAAACATTCATGTTGATGGTGCCGAGAAAAAATCATATACGAGTCCTAAAAACCAAACAATAAAATTAATCATAGAACATAAAAATGGGGGTAAATGAAACAAACCAGTGCCAGCAGCAGTAATAGCCTGTCTGTACTTCTTATCCTGAACATCACCAGCAGCAAAAACCCCACGAACACTAGTCTTTGTAGTCCCCGGTTTAGTCACAACATACCCATCAGAATCCAACTCCAACTGCCCATCCAAAAACCTAGTAGCAGGCTCGTGTCCAATAGCAAAAAACAACCCATTAACCTTCAAATCCGAAACCTCCCCAGTAACCACATTCTTCACTTTAAGCCCACCTACAACCCTCTCTCCATAAGCCTCCTCCACTACAGAATTCCAAATGACCTCGATCTTCGGATTCGACAACGTCCTACTTTGCATTATCTTAGAAGCCCTAAATGTATCCCTCCTGTGAATAATATAAACCTTAGATCCATACTTGGTCAAGAAATTCGCTTCTTCCATTGCGGAATCCCCTCCTCCAATCACAGCCAATGGCTTCTCCCTAAAAATAGGCGCAGCCCCATCACACACCGCGCAAGCCGAAATTCCTCTATTCCAAAACGTTTCCGACCCTGCAAAACTCAGCTTCTTCGCCACCGCCCCGGTAGAAACAATAACCGAATCAGCAACGACACGTTTTGAATCAGTGAAAACCTCAAATGGGGTTTTCGAAAAATTCACTTTAGTAACCGTTTCAGTAAAGATTTGGGTCCCAAAACGGGCGGATTGAGCCCGGAACTTCTCGGTCAGATCACCCCCCATTATTCCTTCAGGAAAACCAGGAAAGTTTTCCACGTCAGTTGTGGTCGTAAGCTGGCCGCCGGGGGCGATATCATTTGCCATCCAACCTTCAAACAAGATGGGTTTTAGCTCAGCTCGAGAGGCATAGATCGCTGCAGTGTGTGCCGCGGGTCCGCTTCCGATTATGCAGACACGGGTCTTGAGCTCTTCCATGGCGGTGAAGGTTGCGGTGGTTATTTTAGGAGTGGATGTGGTGGAGAAGGAAGCGGCGACGATGGACGTGGTGGCTATGCCTATGAAACTGCGGGCTTTAAAGAGGAGGGATTTTAGTCTGCTGGATGTTTGATTCATTCCTCTTCATGGGATTTTGCTTTTTTTCATTTATTTATTTTTTATTATTTGTATTTTTCCTTTTATCTCCTTGATGTTTCTTAGGGTTTTACATCCAAAGAAGGAGGATTTGTGGTTCTTTAAAAAACCGAATCGAATGGCCAGCCATTTCAGAGCTACTCAAGCTCGGCCCATTAGCAGCTGGCTCATGGTAACAAGCCCGGCCCAAACATGAAGTGACCAGGAGCCCATGGTCATCATTGGTCATCATAGAGATTCCCTTCTTCTTTTTAAGTAAATAATTAAGGGATTAATAACATCATAATTAAAGCTTTAGCTTGCTAACTTTACAGAAAGTCCAAAATACAGTGGCACCAAGCCCTAAATTTCAACGAAAAAGCTTAGCCTTCTGTCAAGAACATAACTATGTTTAGTCAAATAATGGCAATGTGTTAGGTGCTAATTATACAAACTTTGATTAAATTCTTCCTTTCACACCTACCATGAATATTCTTCCCTAGATTGCCACCCTACCGATATTATATACTATAATATATT
>Ga0325414_1007894_pt1 | contig 11256 bp, 7 predicted proteins | sample PopdelMetagenome_8_FD_206183 | JGI IMG/M metagenome (GOLD analysis project Ga0325414, IMG submission 206183) | Populus deltoides microbial communities from Bellville, Georgia, United States - Leaf-PdKOR-R3 | ecosystem: Host-associated > Plants > Phyllosphere > Phylloplane/Leaf | place: USA...
ACCTCACAAAACACCACCGTATATTGTTATAATATTTTCCACGTGTGTTTTTTACACGTGTTTTTTTTATTATATTTTTTTAATGATAGTTTTTTGTTTTTTTAATTTTAATTTTTAATTTTATGATTTTTTTGTTATTTTGTTTTTTTCATGATTACTTTTTAAATTATCTTTGTTGATTTTACTTTTTGTAATATTGAGCCGGTTGAGAATTTAATCTTGTAGTTTTTTTTTAAATATCGTGGATTGCTACAGTGTTTTTCCACATGGTTTTTTTAATGATTTATTTTCTACAATTGTCTCTTTTTTTTGTTTTATGATATATTTTTTTTGTTTTTTTATGAATTTTTTTAAATTGTCTTGTCGATTTTATTTTTTTAATAATGAACTGGTTGAGAATTTAACTTTATAGTTTTTTTTTTAAAAAAACTATGGATTGCTATAGTATTTCTCCACATGGTTTTTTTTAATGATTTTTTTTCCAAAATTATCTTCTTTTTTTTCCTTTTTCTTTTATGATTTTTTTTATTTTTATTTTTTTATGATTTTTTTGTCTTTTTAATAATTTTTTTAAAATTATCTTTGTCGATTTTATTTTTTTAATATTGAGCTTGTTGAGAATTTAATTTTGTATTTTTTTTAAAACACTGTGGATTGTTACAGTGTTTCCTCACATGATTTTTTTATTGATTTTTTTAAAAAATTATCTTTGTCGATTTTTTTTTATATTAAGTTGGTTGAGAATTACAATTGTAGTTTTCCTCACAAAACACTATAGATTGCTACAGTGTTTCCCTATATGGTTTTTTTTCTTTAATTTTTCCACAATTGTCTTTGTTAATTTTAATTTTTTTAATATTGAACTGGTTGAGAATTTAACTTTTTTCTTTAAAACACTGTGGATTACTACAGTGTTTCCCCACATGTTTTTTTTTTAATTTTTTTTGTTATGATTTTTTCTAAAATTTTCTTTGTTGATTTTATTTTTTTGATATTTAGCTAGTTGAAAATTACAATTGTAGCTTTCTTCACAAAACACTGTGGATTGCTATAGTTTTTCCTTACATGGTTTTTATTATTATTATTTTTTTATGATTTTTTCTAAAATTGTCTTTGTCGATTTTTTTTTTAATATTGAGCTGATTGATAAATACAACTATAGCTTTCCTTACAAAACACTGTGGATTGCTACAGTGTTTCCCTACATGGTTTATTTTTTTGTTTTTATTTTTATTTTTTATGATTATTTTTGTTTTTTTAATGATTTTTTCCAAAATTGTCTTTGTTGATTTTTTTTTAATATTGAGCTGGTTGAGAATTTAACATTTTTCTTTAAAACACTGTGGATTGCTACAGTGTTTCCTCACATGGTTTTTTTATGATTTTTTCAAAATTATCTTTGTCGATTTTATTTTTTTGATATTGAGCTGGTTGAGAATTACAATTGTGGCTTTCCTCATACAACACTATGGATTGCTATAGTGTTTCCCTACATGGTTTTTTTCTTTTGTTTTTTTTGTTATTATTTTTTTCAAAATTATCTTTGTCGATTTTTTTTTAATATTGAGCTAGTTGAGAATTTATTTTTATAATTTTTTTTTCTTTTTATTAACAAAAAAATTAAATCATGTAGCAAAAGGCTAAATCATGTGGGGAAAGCACTGTGGATTGCCACAACTCATTCTATTCAATCTTTAAGTTTTTGATCACCAACACAACTTTTTTTTTCCCTTGTGGAATATTGGCTCCATCACACCTTCAGTTTTTATTACTTATCTAGCGGTGATTCATAATTTTAACATCATCAAGCACATTTGCTCCATAAGCCCGCCGTAGCGCGCGAGCATGCCATCTAATTGTCTTCTAAGTACCGTGGCATCGACTTGTATACGACACATGCTAATTCAACTACCTTCTAAGCTTGATGCAATTGTCTATCCTCCTTCTAACCTCATCCCAATGCCATATAATATTCACTAAGAAAGTTATTCCAAACATGAATTATGATGATATTTCAAAATCCAAAGTGTTTAAGAATATATGTTTTAGCGATTGGATTATAGGTTAACTACATGTTATAACAGATAGTTTATTCCCTATTGTTTATGAAACTTGTAGCTTGTTGTAAAAAGCTTGTAACCTGCAAAAATAATTCTCTTTGATGCAATTTGTGGACCATGAGATGCCAAAATCAATGATCTTTAAGTAAATGGTTACAATAAATAAGAGAATGAATATTTATTCTTAAAAACAAAAGTATTTGTTCTTAGTTTTAATATGATAAATGCTCTAAAATTGAGAAGGTATATGTGTTGAGAATAGAGATTGTGATCCTTTTATCTATGTGATTTTAAGGTATTTATACTCCTAAAACCCTATAAAAGAGATCTCTTAAGGGTTTAGGATGTTTTTTTATCCTTATAACACTCATTAGGGATAAATATATTTAATATTAATATTAATTGGGGATGAGAGATAAATATCTTTGATATTAATAGTAATGGGGGATAGGAGATGAGTATCCATAACATTAACATTTGATGTTTAAAAGTCATAAGAATAAGTAAATGGAGCTTTGTGGCCCAATATAAGGCCTATAATGATCTCAAGGCCTTTAACCCTTTGTGCTTGGCACATTTCCAAACCCACTATCAATGGGTATGATAACAAGCAAGGCCTATATCTACTTGGGTTTAACACGTACCCAAGTCCAAGGGTGTAGGGTCAGACAATCTGTTAGACCAATGCCTAATTAAACTTGTGTGCAACAAAGCCCAAGGTTGATGGATCAGGAAGGCTGCCAGAGCCATGCCAAATTAGGTTTGGCGTATAGCCAAGCCTAAGGGCGATAGGTGTGGTAGTTCATTAGACCTATGTCCAATTAGGCTTGGCGCACAACCAGGCCCAAAGGCACTAGTCCTGATAGTTTGCTATGCCCATCCGTACTTGGGATAAACTACGGTGTCAAACCCAAGAGCAGTGGGTCTCGCAGTTTGCCAGACCTATATCCTATTGGGCATAGTACGTAGGCAAGCCCAAGGATGTTAGGTCTGGCAACTCGTCAGACTCGCACCTAATTGGACTCAACATGTAATCACGCTCAAGGGTGTTAGGTTTGGCAACTTGCTAGACCCTTAACCAATTGGGCACGGTTGTGGTGCCCAGCCCAAGGGCGTTGGATCTAGTAGCTCGCTAGACTCGTGCCCCATTGGGTTCGACATATAGCTAGGCCCAAAGATGCTGGGTTTGACAGCTTGCTATACTCATACCCACTTAAACTTGGTACAGTGCCACACCCATGAACAGTAGATTTGGCAACTCGCGAGACCCATTCCCCATTGAGCTCGGTATGTATCCATACCCAAGAGTGTTGAGTCCAACAACTCACTAAACCCAAACTCATTTAGACTCGGTATGGTGCCATGCCCATGAGCTGTAAGTTTGGCAGCTTGCCAGACCCTTGTCCCCTTGGGCTCAACACACAACCGAGCCCAAGGGTGTAGGGTCTGATAGCTTGCTAGACCCGTGCTCTATTGGGCTCGACATGCAATCAAGCCCAAGGATGCCAGGTCTCGCAACTTACCAAACTAATACCTACTTAGGCTCGGTATGTTGCTAATCCTAGTGATGTTGGCTTAGAAGCAACCCTCGCCCACTTATCAATGGGTTAACACCATACCTTTGGACCTTCTAAATAAAGAGTTAAGTTCAAAATTCATTTTTTGTAAGGTGCTAAAAATATTGATCCATCAGTAGCCCTCTAAGTCTTTATGTATTTAATACATAAAAATTTAAAGGGTTGTTAGTTTTTAATGAGAGACTCTTTACCTTCCCCATGAGATAGCTTATCCCAAACATAATTATTAGGATTTTTATAGCTAAGTGGCTTATCCTAATCAAAAGAGATTCTCTTAGGAAAAGAAAAATGGTTGCGTGCATTCAATACAGTAATTGATTAGTTTTTTTTTAGATTTGTGGTGAAATTAAGGGTTGTTCATCCAATAATAATGATGAAAAATTACTTCTTTTATTAACTATAGTCACTCACCTCCATTCTTTTCTTTCACTTTGAAAAATTCTTTGCTAACAATGAATTTTTGAAAAAGCCTTGAGCGAGACTTGTTCTCAGTTACAAGAAGAAACTCTACTGCTCAATTTTAGGTAATCCCTACCATTAAACTACGTTCTTCTTCCTTTTGGTCAGAAAACATGGACACTAAAAAGGTTAGGTCTAACCCTAGGAGTAAAGATGCTACTTTTTTTTAACGGTGAATTTAATTTCCAACTAAAAACTAGGGGAAATAGTAGAGGACATGGAAGAGCATCCACTTCTGGAATAAGGGAAAATAGTTCCCAACCCTGAAGAAGTCCCCCCTGACTCTAGGGAACCCTAAGGGAGAGACAGGTTGCCTCGAGCCACCGAGGACACTAAGCTTAACACCTTAACTATAAAATAGTTGGCTTATATTAATAGTTGGTAGCTAGGAGAATACATGACTAGATTGCCTGCTTGAGCTGAGAGGATTAATCAAGTGTCCTTAGCTACCTCCCGGGGGCGCTTTGAAATCATTGTCCCCATATGTATGTACGAGCAAGGGTACTATCCTTTCTTTAAATGTCTGTGAGGGAAGCTTTCCACTAATATAGGTTGGGTCCGAACTAGTTGCATCCCAACAGGTGGATCATTTTACCTATCTTCGAAAAATTTCTTAAGCTTGTTGGCCTAGAGCCTACTATGAATATCTTCAAGAGTTGCTACAGTTTGATTGGTGGCGTCAACAATGACAATGATGCACGCTGGTTCTTCACCTTTTCTAATAGACCCAATAGACCTAAAAGGACTTTGCAAGGCAAGTTTTCCCAAGTCAAGAAGTGGAGGGGAGGTGTTTGATAATCAAGTACACCGAGACAATCAACCTAAAAGATGGGTTGATAGAGGTTTGAGGTTGTGCCCACTACTAGAAATTACCTATACTAACGTGAACAACAAACCCCATTTGAGCTTGGATAAGGAAAGGACATGTGTTATATTGTCCTAGGCCTCAACCGAGTATAAAATCAATAAGATGGCTAAAGGGCAATATTAGACCCTATTGCAAAATATAAAGCTTCTTATCTTTGTTTTTGCGCATCTAAATATTCATTTTGACTTTGTTTTTGTGTAGGGTTAACAACTAAAAGGAAATAAAAGTCTTTAGTAGGTTCTAGAGAGGAAAGCTCGTCTGTTTTTGAAAGTGCATCTTCATCCTTTAACTTGAGTGGAGCTAGGATTGAAGTGGATATGAAATATGACCCTATCAATATAGACGAGCTTCTTGTCACCTCTGAGATGCTCGCTTCAAGAGATGAAATGTCTCCTTCTTATAGAGTCTGATGTTGTTACCTTAACCTCTCATATTCTCTTGTTACCAATGCCCTTACCCCCATCTTCAACCGTAGAGACCTATTTGACTACTAGACCTTCTACCTAGGATTCTCTGTTAGGAGTTGGATAGCCTAGGCTCAAGAATGTTTTTGCTAACCTCATCCTTGATCGAGCCCCTTATATTTTCCTATATTTTCCCCACTTCAAGTGAGGAGGAAAAACAAGTTATAAAGGTTATCTTTGGTGGGAGGTCTAACCTTAAGGTCAATGGCCTAGAGGTGGTAAAGAGCCTAAAGAGGCTTTTGACTATTCATTCAGACATCCAAACAATGTATGATGAGAGCTATAATTGCTACGTAGCCCTTGCTAGGCAAATAGCCCTCCACATAAAAAAACCTTAACTTTTATTTAATCTTATTATTTTATTTTATTTTAATTTTTTAATAATTATCAGTTATCTTTGTTAGACTTTTATAATGTGCGCCCACTATAAGAGACGTTGAATGGCTGAGAGGAGCCAAATAAAAAAGGTTATCGCCAAACATAGAGCAAACTAGAATGCTCTTCAAAGGCTAAGATATATAAAGGTTGTAGTGAAAGCTGAGTTAAAGGAGTTTAAGATAGCCTATGTGGCATTGAAGGAAAACATGAGAGGTCAGGTCCTTTAGTTAAAATCCACTAAAAAGGAGCTTTGTATAATTCATACTAAAATAGCCTTCATGAAACAGGAAATTACTAATATGAGGGCATCCTAAGAGGCTCTAAGGGCTGAGCTCCTTATAGGTAGAAAAGAAGTTTAGAGCTCGTATATGAAGATAAAGAATATGAGGAACTTTCATAAAGTGTTCCAAGAGATGTTTGGAGGGTTTGTGATGCTGACTGAGATGCTTGGAGACAAGATTTTCCTCACCATATCCAACCTATATTTCCTTAGGGCAATTTAGGTGGACTTCAGTGCTGCGTTCTATTTGATCCCCATGCCTAGCTTTGCTGATGTCTTCCCTGTTAGAGCTAGCTATAGTTGCCCAACGTGGAGTTTATCTCATAAAGGAGCCTGGCCTCAATGTTTAGTCTTTAGCCCTCAACCCCTTTTGGCTTTGTACACAACCTCGATCAAGTGGGTTTTTTTTTATTATGTAATGAATATTTATATTTTGTTGAATTTAGTATTTTATGCATTTTTCATTAATGTTTTCTTTAAGGAATATATATTTTCTGTTAGACTTGTTTAGTCTGGATGGTCTCAGCGCCTATACTTAGTAAAATTTCCATACTGGGTCCAATGCCTATAAGTAGCTTACAAGGTAGAATTATGTAGTCTAGATGGGTCTAATGCCCATACTTAGCAAGTTTTATCTAGATGATGCAACTATATTATTCGATAGTTTTACCCATATTTACCTAGTATTTTGCCTATGTTATATATATAAAATGCCTTGATATTCTTTATTTTATGTTTTGAAAGCACTTTTGGATGTAAGATTAAAAAAGAAGTAAATTAGAGATAATTGATAAATTTGTCCTCCAATTGATGTTTTGTGCAGAGCTTGAGCTCTAGAGGTCAAAATGAAGTGATTCTAGTGAAATTAGAAAGCTAACATCCATACTTTTCTATACATATATGGAAAGAAAAAAAGAAAGAAAGAGCATGGGAATCGCAGCCTTCAAAGACAAATCTTGCATTCAGCCAGTGTTGACCCTCAGCCATTCCGACTTGAATATCTTGAGCTACCAAAGTTCATTTGATGCGAACTTAATTTTATTGGATTCCTGACTTGAAGACCTATCAGTATACCAAATGATTCTATGAAGCTTCTGTTAGTTAGGATTCTTGTGCTAAACCGCTCCACTAGCTTGGTGCAAAGGTCTTGAAAGCTTATAATGGAGTTTAACTACAAATTATTATACCATACACATACTGATCCCTTGAAGGTTGTGGGGAGGGTCTTGTACTAGGCATCACTATTCTAGATGACTAATTTTAGGTTGTTTTATATATTTTGTACATGTGCTTTCTTAGGTCAGCAAGACCGTCATAGTTGTCCAAAGTCATATTGGTGGAAATATTGTCCTTGGGAATACAGGTACACAATACTCGTGTTAACAAGGGATAATCTCATATCTGATGAGGGGTGTGGACATCTTCATGTGTATGCTCCTTTATAGGCTGTTTCCTACCCTTTGTGTATAGAGTTCCGGGGAGCTTATGGTTTCTAGTATGGAATAACAAGATCGATGGCTAGCCTTTATCCCATGGTGGCTAGATGAGCAACATGAATACTCACTATGTTTATGAGCATCGTGATGACATGAACTTCTTTTAGAAGGGATTGGTTACTATTAAGGTTGAAAGCCCTCCAACATGTCATTCTGCCTAAGCTCTTCTAGATAGTGCAATTATCTATGGGTGTTGGTTGCCGCCTACGACCATGGAGCTATAAAGGAGGGTGTCAATACTTGCTGAGGTGGCAAAGTTTGATTTTGTCTCTAAATTGCCAACACAACCTGGGTGAGGAGTTGCACTTGGTTGATGAGTTGTTGGAAGTTAGATTGTGTAACATCCTCAATATTTACATGCAATCAATACATGATTTCTTATAATTATTGCAATTTTTTAAGGTTAAAGTTTTTTATTTATACATACACACACATTCTATTAAGAATTCTTCAATTGAGAAATCTACTGAAATTTCAACAAAACTTTCTTATATCAGGAGACCCTAAGTTATTGACTAAAACCTGTTTCACTTCAATACTCAAACAATTTCACATCTAAACTAGTGTCCAATCATCCTAGAGTCATCATATCATAGAATTAGAGTACATTTCATTTCAATTTTTTCTAATATCTTATTCATCACATTTCATAGTATTTAACCGTATGTATAAATGCATAAATAATCAATTCATATAGAATTAGCTTAACACAATCACATACATTCATAATTATAATACAAGAAACTGATAAATTATCAAAAGTTTACGTAAATGATATAAACATACTACTTGTGTTTGGTCTTTTTCATATTTCAATGTAAGTTTTCTTGTCTTTTTTTTATGGCTACTGTCTAATTAGCCATGTTTTCAATAAAATGGATTAAAAAAAACTATTTATGTTTGGTCATATAGACCAAACAACAGGGTTATTTTACATGTGAAAAATAAATACGCCATGGCCTGCATGTAAAACGATAGTGACTGGGATATCATTGATCATTTGAATTCTATTATAACAGGGCTAGCTCGAAGGCAAATGGTTAGAGTACCTCAAAAACTGTTTTCAAAAGGGGTTTGCTAGCAGCATGTTCTCGACCAATGTCATGACACCACCTTTATACAACATTCATTAAACCCTCCTATCGCATTCACATGAGGGGTTACATCTTCTTGAAGTTGTGGGCACATATCAGTAAAATGTTCTGGAATTGCATAAATGCCACACATTCTGGATTGCCTAACTTGTCCCAACGCTACTTGTCTCACAAAAGAAGTTAGTTTTGAAAGTTATGTCTCAATATTAAAATGTATCACCTTATTTACCTTTCTAGAAGTGTGGTCTGTTGTGATTCCAAACTGCTGTGAGTTTGATGTCATTTTAAAGATCAAATCTCTTTCTTCCATATGAGTCTTTTTTACAAGTGCATCACCACTTGTAGCATTTATCATGCTTCAGTTTATGAACAATAATCTTTCATGAAAATATTGCAACAATAATTGGTTAGAAATTTGGTGATGTGGGCATCTTACGTACAACTTATCAAAACGTTCCCAGTACTCATATAATGTTTCCCCATTATTTTAGTGAATTCCACTAATTTTTTTACAAATTATTCCAGCCCGTGAGGCTGGAAATAATTTTTCCAGGAATTTTTTTCTTCAAATCATTCCATGTTAGTATTGATCTTGAAGGAAGGTAATTAAGCAGTCCTTCACCTTGTCTTTCAAAAAGAATGCGAAAGCCCTCAATTTAATTTGTTCCCCTGTCACTCTTTGTGGCTTAATAGTTGAACAAACCGCTTCATAGTTGAACAAACCACATGGAATTCCTTCAAGTGCTTGTAGTGGTCTTCACCTGCAAAGCCTCAAAAAGTAGGTAGTAAATGAATCAAACCAGATTTTAACTTAAAGGCTACATTAATATTTGGAAATTCAATGCACAATGGTTGTTAGTTTACGTTGACCAGTTAAGTTATACTCTTCAGAATTTTTTTATCAGTAATTTGGTAAGGGTAATAATGGTGCTTTACATGCACCAACCCTTGCTGAAATGGTTTTTCTCTCCTTTGCATTGGGCGAGTTGTGGTTAGGATTGTGGGATTCGACAATTTTTTCCAAATATAAGTATTTATGGTTACTGGTTTCTCTTACTCATTGCAACTAAATAGGTAATGATATCAACCTTGGTTTTCTTTATGTTCGTTAGCCTTTGATTTGATGTGAGTGTGACATACTGTGTCTAGAGTGACTTGTAGCTCTCTTTTTGCCACCGTTTGCATCTTGAATGTTGTTTCCTACTTATCGTTAGTTGCATTGCATGCCTTTAATCGGTCATTTCTACTTTTATTAACATTTGAGTATTGTAACTATAGATTCGTGGTTTTTAATCTTCTTTAGGTTCAGTAGGGGTGAGAAAAAAATCGAAAAACTAAAAAAATCGAGAAAACCAGAAAAAGATAACCGAAAAAACTAAACCGTGAAAAAAACCCAATTAAATCGATTAAAATTTTGAAAAGATCGACTGATTTGGTTCGGTTTCGGTTTTATAAGCTTAAAACTGAAAAAACCAAACCTAATCCAAACTAAAAAAACCGGAAAAAAACCGAGCTAAACTGGAAAAAAACCGGTTTTTGTCCTTAAAAAACCGAACCTAACCGAAACCGGTCGGTTTGAACCGGTTTCAGTTTTTTTTTAATTTTTTTTTGTTTAGTTACTCTTTTTGGATAAAAACCGAATCGAACAAAAAATGATCACCATCCCATATGTGATTATCTTCTTGCATTTTCATCTTTATTCTTTTGTTTCTCTATGCTCTTAGGCTGAATCTTATCTTTATTTTGCAGCATTTTGTTGTAGTTTTATCCCATATGTGACTTCTTCGGTTGGTTGGTCTTTTTACCAAATGTTTCCTAATTGATGTTACCTTGGGATCCTTCACTGCTCGATTCATCCCCCATCTTGGGTGAGCCTTTTTTGCTTAATTTTGTCGTGTTGTTGTTTGTTTGCTTGATTCTTAGTCTTGGTTTTCTTTCTGTTCGTTGGCCTTTGTTTTGTGTAAATACGGCATGTCATGTCTTAGAACGATCTGTGACCTTCTTCTTTCTAGCGCCTACATTTTGAATGCAGTTTTGATGAGTCTTTTCTCGGTTCGCTGGTCTCTAGCATTTCCCTTATTGCTACTTATCTTTCGTTTTTATGCATATCCTCAACATGTCATCTTTGCTTTATTAATTTTTTTTAATACTGTTCATGCCAATCTGTTAAATTTCATTCACTTTGATTATTGATTTGCGTTTCACTGGCCTTTCTCCTGGATCTTCATCTTTTTCTAATTTTTAGGGCCTCAACTGTGAGTTTCTTCTTGCATTTTCATATTTCTTTGCTTCCTCTTGGTTCTCGTTCTGATTTTTACCTCTACTTTCAAGCATTATATGTTGTATAGCTTGGTACACGAATCATTTTATGCATCAATCATTTAGGCAAGTCCCCCCTATCAATTTTCATATGTAATTCTTCACCTTTTATTTTTATTGCTTTTGCAAATACAATAAGTTCATATGTGGCAAGATGATAAAATTGTGTTAGATTATCATTAATTTAACAGAGTGCAATCCATTCCTTTCTGGTTTTCATCTCTTGAAATCCTCGTTGTCCTTCAATGAAAGAGTCTCGCC
>Ga0325414_1007895_pt1 | contig 11256 bp, 8 predicted proteins | sample PopdelMetagenome_8_FD_206183 | JGI IMG/M metagenome (GOLD analysis project Ga0325414, IMG submission 206183) | Populus deltoides microbial communities from Bellville, Georgia, United States - Leaf-PdKOR-R3 | ecosystem: Host-associated > Plants > Phyllosphere > Phylloplane/Leaf | place: USA...
GAGTTACGGATTCTCTATCCAAATTTAATTGAATCACTGTCAAAATTATTTAAAATTAAAACTCGATGTAAATCGTCGATTTAAACAGTGAGACCAGGTTGGATTCAATTACTATTTTGAAGGCTGGGAGCATGAAGATTTTGACAGAAAACCACAGTTCATGGAGACGGACAATGCTACCAGCCTCCCTATATTTGGCTGTTCTTCACCTGGGAATCTCGCCTCGCAGCACTGGGTGAGCACTCGTCAGGATTTCAATTTATAAAATGTTCACGCGTCACACAGCAGCAGAAAGGGAAGGTATTCTCAAACAAAATCCATCCATGCATTTGTTTAATATGATTTTGGGCATTTATTCAGAGGATCAACTAACCTAGCTGGAGCAACTTTAAAAAGAAAATAAATAAATTGTAAAGCCTGTCCCTTAATTAGTGATCTAGATCTTAATTATAAATAATTATCAACTTCCACAATTCAGTGGAAGTAGCCTCGTAAGAATTAAGTGGATCACGATCTCAACCCTAATATATATAATAACATATATTTATTTTTTTCAAATTAATTAAAGAAAAAAAATGAATATTGGAGAGATGTGTTAATTTGCTGTATTTGGCTTGGGGTTTGGTAACATGCACCATTTTAATAGCTTGCCTAAATGAATATCTAATCTAGCCGGCTCATGTGCAATTTGATTCCTTGAGATAATATGATTTATTAATTATTCAATGGTTTTCAAATATTCTTACAATTTAATGTCTCAACTTTGATTTTTATTAATTGATTTATTTAGGATCGATTTTTTAAAGATTTTGAACCGAATCAAACCAAATAAAAAAATTAAACTGATTAGTTCGGTTTGATTCGGTTCAATTATATAAGTATTAAAATAGAATAATTTTAGTTGTTTTTTTTAGGTTGATTTAATAATAGTTTAGTTTATGATAGGTATTTTGTTTATAATAAGTTTCTTCTAGTTTGTTTTGTTTGATTTTTAAAATTTTAAATTAAAATCAAAATAGATTTTTAATTTTTTTTTAACTAAATTATAAATAAAAAAAAAACATGAGAGTTTGCCTTTAAAAAAAAAAAAACTAAAATGAATAGAGAGATGTGTTTGTTTTGTTTTCTTTTAAAATAAAAGGAAATTAACAAAATCCGAGAGTTTGCCCGTTTATAGCTAGCCTTGATCCTTCTTGCTTTGCTTGGATTTTATGATGAGCAAATTCTTTACTCGACTCTTCTATATATACTGAAACTAAATCTTTTTTAGATTTTAATAACTAAATTAAATTTATTTATAAGAAAATATTTTTTTCTTATAAGTTGTCCCAGAAAGCCAAAAGTCACACAAGGTTCCAAAACCATGTAAAAGGGAATTATAATCATAGCTTAAAAATCATACTCTCAGGAACAAAATCTGTATATTTTCCTATCATCTTCTACCATGTAAATCCATGCCATGCATGTACAAGTAGCAAATCTCATCATTAAGAATCCTCTTACAAGATCCCATCTCAGTAGTAGTGCTTCTATACCTTCTCTCAAAAACCCATTTCAGTCATGGCCTTCTCTGTAACAATTTCTTGCTACGACAATTTACTTCTGAAAAAATCCATCAATGGCCTATACACCCAACCTAGAGCCTCATTAGACCACATCAAGTTTTTTCCCATGAAAAGTCAAGCAACCTATGCTGCAAACCCATCTTTCGAGCAATCGTTTAGAGCCCATGAAGAAAAAAACAAGCCACAAAAGGTCCCTTTACCGCCATTTGGATTTAAGGAGTACATGATCCAGAAGGGAAATCAAGTGAACAAAGCACTAGATGAGGCAGTGCCCTTGCAACATCCCAGAAAAATCCATGAAGCCATGAGATATTCTCTCCTTGCAGGTGGAAAGCGTGTACGCCCAATTTTATGCATTGCTTCGTGTGAATTAGTGGGAGGAGATGAGGAATTAGCAATGCCAACGGCTTGTGCACTAGAGATGATTCACACCATGTCGCTAATCCATGATGATCTTCCTTGTATGGACAATGATGATCTTAGACGAGGTATGCCCACAAGCCATAAAGTTTTTGGTGAAGACACAGCAGTTCTTGCTGGTGATGCACTCCTAGCACTTGCCTTTGAGCACGTAGCTAGTAATACAAAGAATGTCTCGTCGGACCGCGTGGTCCAAGCCCTTGCTGAGCTTGGATCCGCTGTTGGATCAAAAGGTCTGGTGGCAGGTCAGGTTGTGGACATTGAAAGTGAAGGTAAAGAAGTGAGTTTGAGCACGCTGGAGTACATTCATGTCCATAAAACAGCAAAGCTTTTAGAGGCAGCAGTTGTTTGTGGAGCAATAATGGGAGGGGCAGATGCTACAAGCGTTGAAAGACTAAGAAAATATGCTAGATCTATCGGGTTGTTGTTTCAGGTGGTGGATGATATATTGGACATGACCAAGTCCTCCGAGGAGCTAGGAAAGACCGCCGGCAAGGATTTGACCAGTGACAAGGCTACATACCCTAAGCTGATCGGCATAGATGAGGCCAAGAAATTTGCTGCCCAGTTGACTGATCAAGCTAATCAAGAACTTGGTTTCTATGATCCCGTTAAGGCTGCCCCATTGTACCATTTGGCTAGCTATATTGCTAGTCGACAAAATTAACTGGGTTTTCAATTATACATGTTCATGATTTCACCTTGTTTGTTTAAGGATACAATGAAGATGTGTTGCTTCTCAGTAAATTCTTGTTATTGTATGATATAACGATGAGAGAAATTAAAAATTTAAATTTAAATATAAAACTCTAAATTTGTTTAAACAGGTGATCTTGAACATGATAAGTTTTATTTCAAAATAGTTTGAATATTAATTATATCAAATTTAATTGATTTAATTAAACTGTGTTTTAATTTTTTTTATCTAAAAATACTATTCTTTTATTTTAAAAAATTAAAATAATATTATTTTAAAAAATTAAAATAATATTATTTTAAAATAATATAGAATAACTTGAAAAATTCTTGATCCAGGATAAAAGTAGATAACTATGTATTTGCCTGCCATTACATTAATTTATAAAAAAATCAACACATTGAGAGCTGAGTTTTTATCAGATTTTATCTTTAATTAAGTAAGATTCAGTCACTTTTTATTTATTTAATTAGAATAAGTCTAGATCTCAGATCTATGTGGATTTTATAAGTATATTTCTTAAGATTTAATTTTATTTATTTATAAATTATCTTTATAGAAATTAGAGTGGAAAAGTCAAATCAAGCAAATGATTTTTAAATCCTAACCTCAAAGACATTGCAGCCTGTGATTTCCACAAAAGTAATTGAGTCCTTGATATTTTTGATTTCTGCAAAGATAGTCCCTCTCTTCAAATTTGTTACAAATTTCCTTTAAAATCATAATTATTATCTTAAGAGGGACACACGTCACAACTCTTATCCGCTAAATTTGAGTCAAAGTTTGACTATTGATCACTGAAACTTTATCGAAAATTGGTAATAGAATTTGTTGGGGTATTGCATTGTCCTAAAATTGAAAACACAAGGACCTAGCTGCTTTTTATCGAACTACAAGGTTCAATATGACTTGATCTTTAAACTGCAGGGGCCAAAACCCTAAACTGCAGGGGCCAAACCCTCATCAACAGTCTCTCTCTCTCTCTCTCTTTTAATTCTGAAAGAAGTCTTCCCCCTACCAAGATCCCATCTCAATCAATCATGGCCTTCTCTGCAATATTCCGGAGCTTTAACAGTTCATTTTTTCTCAAAAACTCCATCAATCACCTTAAAAATCCACCAAAAACCCCACTAGGCCACCTCTATCTTTCCACCATGAAATTTGCAAGCTCGAATCTGAAGCAAACGAATCAAGCCCAAGAGGTCCCTTCACTTGCATTTCAGTTTAGAGAATACATGCTCACCAAGTTGAAGCAAGTGAACGAAGCACTAGAAGAGGCAGTGCCCTTGCAACACCCCATTAAAATCCATGAAGCAATGAGATATTCTCTCCTTGGTAATGGAAAACGAATGTGTCCGACTTTATGCATTACTTCATGTGAGTTGGTCGGAGGGGATGAAGAACTAGCGATGCCTTTGGCATGTGCTCTAGAGATGGTACATGCCATGTCACTAATCCACGATGATCTTCCTTGCATGGACAATGATGATATTAGACGAGGCAAACCCACAAACCATAAAGTATTTGGTGAATGTATTGCAATTCTTGCAGGTGATGCACTCCTATCACTTGCTTTTGAGCACATAGCTAGCAAGACCAAGAACGTTTCGCCAGACTGCGTGGTTCGAGCCATTGCGGAGCTTGGTTCAGCTATTGGGTCAAGAGGTGTAGTAGCAGGCCAGATTGTGGACATTGATAGTGAAGGAAAAGAAGTAAGCATGAAGACGCTAGAGTATATTCATGTCCATGAAACAGCAAAGCTTCTAGAGGCATCTGCTGTTTGTGGGGCAATAATGGGAGTGGCAGATGATGCAAGCATTGAAAGGCTTAGAAAATATGCTAGGTCTATTGGGTTGTTGTATCAGGTGGTGGATGATATATTAGATGCAACCAAGTCCTCAGAGGAGCTAGGAAAGAGAGCCGGGAAGGATTTGGCAAGTAACAAGGCTACATATCCCAAGTTGATGGGCATAGATGAGGCCAAGAAATTTGCTGCTGAGTTGGTTGAGCAAGCCAAAAAAGAACTTGCTAGCTTTGATTCTGCCAAGGCTGTCCCATTGTTCCATTTAGCTGACTACATTGCTAGTCGACAGAGTTAGCAAGATTACTCTAAAACATCCATGATTTTTGCAGGGTTTGTATAAAGAGATGCACATAAAATGCCCTTTCAATTATTTTTTCATGTCCCATTGCAATAGATAATATTTTATTATTTTCAACAAACACTACATTCATTCTCAAATTGGTTCAAATTGCCTGCCTTTAGCGAGGATGGAGTTTGAATGTTGCTTCAATGCTGTATCAAACACTAAGAGTTTGTTTCATGGAGAAGGGCTCCTCCGTATCTTCAGAAGGCACCATGGAGACACTTGTTTTTTGTTGCAAGTTTTCTTTAATTCCACCAATGCAAGACAGCGTTCAACGTACCTCACTCCATCATTGAGTGTGAGTCGCAAACAATTGCCAAGCCTGCAGGAAGAAACAGGAAACAACTAGGATTCCTCCGCGGTCTAGATTTTTGTCATCTATAAAGATCTACGCAACCTCAAAAACTAATTGAAACTCTTTTCAGAGTGGGATCAGACAAACACAACAATTAGAAGGAACTAAACCATCAGAGTCTCCTGCTGTGTATGCCAAGCGACAACATCTTTGTATAGTAAGTTACCCCCAAATATATCAAGAGCACTGCCCACTGTAAGATCCACACATCCGTCTCCTGCCACCTTTATTCTTTCCAAATCAATCATTATTGTCACACCGCCAGCATAAGTCACAGGAATCTGACCCACCCAAACCGCAATTCATTAGCAATTCATACATTAAAACAGTACATAAAGACAGCCACATATTAATGGATAATGACCTGATGTGCTGTGTTCTATTGAAAAAAAGCTAGCATTGCAATTAAAAACTGCTAGTCCTGGATTCAGTTAGAACTCCGAAGATCAGTTCCAAGTCCATCAGAAACTACTAACCAATGGTTCACAACCACTTGCACACCACAGACTCCTCCACATCAACAGCTAAAGAGGGTATCAATTTATGGCAATTTTAACTTTAGGCATACATAAAACATTTCTTGGTTAGTTTATAGCAGTCATCCTGATAGGACCTGTCACTAGAGGTAGATGGTTTCTTTTGCTTTCTACCATGTAACACAGATATTATCATCGAAGATCTCAAAAAAGAAGAAGCTATTATTAATAGCAATATAATAGCAACAGTTTTTGGTGTGATGTGGATAAACTGTATCAATGACATCGGTGCTTGGGCATTTCATAACAGAATATCAATAATGAATAAGAGCTTAACAAGAGAGCTAAGACAGGCAAGAGAAAACAGAAAAGTCATGGTATGCAAAATGATACTCCTAAGTCACTTACTGGTGAGTGCCTGCCAAGCAATGCCACTAGCTCTTCGTCAATTCCCAACCTGCAATAAACAGTAGTTTGGTGCATGTGATGTAAATATAATGAAAAGGAGTTTTATAGGATTAACTTTTTCTTCCCAGAAAAGTAAATCTTGGATAGAATATCCTATCATGTTATGTGCCTAAAATTACAGAGCAGAATGGCATCAAAGTTCTAACATGGTTTTTTCAGTGAAAAAAAAAATGTCTCAGACTGTTGAAGAAATTTCACGAGGTTTTAGATTCTATATTAAAAGCATCACTGTTGTGGGTATAGTAATGATTAAACACATTCCTGCTTCCTGAATACATTCAATCTAATCCGGGCTTTACTGATTACTTCAACTCCAAAGTGTTGTATGATATGTAGCTGTGATGTATTGCCATAATCATGAATTCATTACCAACACAAGGCGGTATCCTTTTTGTTTAATAAAACCAAGGGTTGTTAAATAAAAGTAGAGGCAGTATATAAACAGCAGACCAATCAGAGATCAATCCTCCAACAAGAACTCATAGCACAGTATTCAGAGACATCTAATGGAATAACCATATTACTCACAATGGAAATAACAGAAAAGTGAGCAGAGAGCATGCGGTGACAGGTTGTTTTGGGAGAAGAAAAGATAAGGTTGATGAAAGGTAAATTTCTCCTAAATTGAAATACACAATCATTATCCGCCACTATTATATATCTAATAGAAACTAGATGGTAAAACCTACAGGAAAAAAAGAAACTAGAAAATTGAAGGCAATGAAGCAACACTCAGAATTTACCTTTTCCCTTCAACATCAACACCATGAACTAAAAACTCATCAGCATAGTTAGCGAGAAATTCTAATACTTCCTCGTCAAGATATACATCACTGAACTTCTGCCATCTATCAGTGACAATTGCATATCTACCATCCTGCACATCAGAAACAGCACATCCAAGGTCATAAAAGGTAGAAGTAGAAAATACAGTACCTTTAATTTGTGAAAGGAGATAACACTAGATGTTTTCACAGATACTTTGTTTAGGCTACAATACTTGAGACATGCTATCAGTTCTAATATGTTACCATGGAAAACTTGAAATACCAGCAGGTCATTAAAAATTAAGTTGCAGAAAATGTCAGAAGTTCAGTCATAATCTTTCAAGATGGATATCACCCTAAGTTGTACTCAATGTCCACAAAAACAGATATGTGTGATTATTGATTTCATACCTTCTTTCTGCAGCTAAGGTCTAAAACAAGCTTCTGCTTTCCAACAACACGAACAAGATCTTTCAGCCTTTCTAGGTCCATTTGACCATTGTTAAAGACATACTGTGAGAGACACAAACGAACTGTTTAAAGAACATGTAATCACAAAAAAAAGAAAGAAAGGGATAAATGAAAACAAAGGTCTTCCAGGGATACTTTCTTGAGGGTACTCAACATGCCTGTTCCAATCACATTAAACACTGGACTCAAAATATTAACCACTATGACATGGACTTAGCACTCCTATGAGCATTTCTTAACAAACATAGAGCACTATTGATGCAAGAGCTCCCTTTAGATTTTATTTGTCACATGATAAGCATCTGACCTTTTAGACTATTTCCTTGGAGGTTAAGTTGGTGTACATGGTGACTAAGACTAGTGAATACTTTTCGTACAAGGATCTAGGGCTTTAACTAGTATAAATAGGTAACCAGCCAGTATATATAGGTTGCAAGGATTATTTTAATGAACTTTCTTCGTTAGTTATCAATCCATTCAGATTTTAAAGGTTTCTTGATGAACCCTAAACCTTATTATCTTGTTCCAGCTTCCATTTTATTCATATATTTTAGCCATTTTTCTGCTGCCATTGCTGTTTTATACTGTTTTATTCTTCTCACCCTCCGTCAACTATGAATATATGCAACCTTGTAGCAGGAACTACAAAAATGCCCAAGAGACAAATGCATGGCAAAATGTGAGCACAAAGTACATGACATACTGAAGTAACAATAACATGGCTGGCTCCTTCCTCTATGTAGTTCAAAGCGTTGTTTACATTGATACCACCTCCAACTTGCAAGCCGCCTAGATTTTTCAAATCCTCGCAGTAAGTTCAGCAGAGGAAAAATCTGTAAGTTTTAAACATCCCATCAACCATACAGAAGTAAAAGAGCATATTCACTATACAATTGACCCCATTTCAAAATCTCAGTATAAACAATAACACAAACCCTTTTGCGTTAGAGGAAATTAACACCCACACATGTTGTATTTTAAACAGCATCTCAATTGTAAAATTACCCCAAATATACCAATAGAGTCAGAATATCTCCAGCAAAACAAAGGGTTTTTTTACACTCAACACAAATACAAGTCAATAACAGAATAATCCAAATAAAATCATCTTTGTTCTATATGAGGGTTTATCATTAAACAGAGAAATTCCATGAACCATACCATACCATCAACCAAAAGTGAATTATTTGTGGGATAGGCAAATTTGTATTTGCTGGAATAGTTTTCTTAAAGAACCACAAATATGGAAAAAACTAACATTACAAAAGTAAAGAAAAAATCCAATCCACCCGAAACAAAAAAAACATAGACCTACCAGGATAGGCACGCAGAGCTTCAACAGCTGCAGCTTTGCTCAAATCATCAGCTCCGAGCATGATCACATGACCACCCATCAGCCCATCTTCTTTATACAAATTTGCAAACTCCGCTGCCGACTTATCTGATTCAAAATTTGTCACAAGAGCTGAACCATCCTCTTCCTTCGAATCTCGAAGGGTAGACCCAACAATTTGTTTCACCTTCCCCTGAAAAACAAATCATGATTTAAACACGAAACTAAACCCACTCTTTAACCTAACATAGAAATAGCGCCGATATTTGAAATTTAAAACCCAATCCCAAAACTCAATTCAATAATAGAATAGGCAATAAAAACTGAATTTTGCTAAAATGTGACTTCTTGACTCTATAAGTGAAAGCATAAGCCACCAAATCACCTACTTGACGATTGATAATTTGATATATAAAATCAAAAAGGGTACTTAAAATAGCAGTCATATCACACTCTCATTCATGAAATTATCTATTACAGTTTGCACACTTTTTAAGCAATTCCCTCAAGCATTCAACTTAGTAAATCTTACAGGATTAAACAAAGAAAGAGAGAACGAAAGAACAGAAAACCCAAAAATTGAAAAGATTATCAGTGAGAACCATGAAGAGAATTACAATACATTGAATCAAATACCTTGTGTATATCAATGCAGGGTCGAAAACGAACTGCACATTTTATAGACAAGCAAGAAGAAGAAGATTCTACAAGAACAAAAAGATTATAATTTCAAGTCAGAACAGGTTAAAAAGGACTGAATCTCAGAGAAAATAGAACTTTTGCAAAAGAGTGAGATAAAAAAAGAGTGAAAGCAACGAAGCAGGAGCATACGAGAGGAGGCATGCAAAGAAGGGAAGGATGTAATGAATCTGTTTCCGTGGTGTCTTTGAAAACCATGAAAGAATGAAGAGGAGCTGAAGACCTTTCTTGATGCAAAAAACTTGGAAGAGGATGAAGCGGAGGCGTGTAGGCTGCTGCTGCTAGTTGCCATTCTTGGTTTTGCTGAAGAAACTGCGAAGAGAGAAGTGACTAAGAGTGTGAATATATATATATATATATATATATATATAATTTAAAAAAATTATTTTTAATATTAACACATCAAAACATCTAAAAAAATAAAAAAAATATTAATTTAAAATAAAAAAATTAAAAAAATAATTTTTTTCAAAAACATTTTTAAAACGCAAAAATAAATAGAACCTAAGTGCTAGTGTGATAAAGATTTGGTTTTTTTTTTTGTTACTTGAAGATTATATTTTTTTATTTAAAAAAATTATTATTAAAGAGAATTTTGGATGGTAATTTTGTCCTTTTTTTACATCAAATAATCATTAAAGGATAGCCAATAGTTATTTGTTTTAATATATTTTTAAATAGTATAGTTATTTATTTGCCTCCGAGCTCAAAAAATTAAAATTAAATTGCTAGCCAAGGGTATTTATGTTTTTTTTTTTTTTTGCAAGATTATAAAAGGCCCTTTATCCCTTTACAATAAAAAAGAAAAAAAGAAAAGAGTACATGTGTGATTTCATCATTTCACGGGTTTTTTTTTTTTTGTGAATGTTAGAATCATGAGGAATGTTTTGAACTTTTTCGCTATAATTAATTAATTTTTAAATAAAAAAGCAACATGTGTGACACTCAAACGTTAGCATGTGGGATGGGCTTGCTTTCTTTAGGAAATGTGCACGGCGTATCTCTATGGTCAAGTCTATGGTTGTTCTGCCGTATCAATGAAAGCGCCGCCTCACCCCTTTTCTTACGGTGTGGTATGTGGTGGTGGTTGTTGGACAATTTATCTTTGATGGTTTTTTTTTTTTTATGCTTTTCTCTCTCTCCCAGCAAAAATGTATATTTATCCTCTTTTTTTTTTCATTTCTTAATTTTAGTCCGTGGATATTTTAGAAATTTTTTTGATGTTTTTAATTCCATCTTTAAATTATAATATTTCATGTATTATTATTTTTTATTCGTTTCTTATTCTTTTGATTTTTGATTTTTTTTCTTGGTTTCCAAAACAAGATTGGTTTTGTAATTATTTTCAATTCATTTTCTATCAATTTATCTTAGTCTTATAGCTTAAGCCACATGTTTTTCAGGTCTTCTTTGAATAGATTTTTTTAAAAAAAATGTTTTGTTTTATATTTAGTTTTGGAATTTTTTTTATTTGATGCAGATAAGTTTTATTTTATAAAAAAATATTTATTTTGAAATAATATTTCTGACATGTCGAGCCTTACATATTTTTTTTTTTATTTTATTCACTCAAATTTATATGTGTTTTTTATTATCTTTTATTGATTTTAATAAAAAAAATTTGTAAGCATGAACGAGTAAATATCTCATTTTACAATATTAAATATCTTGATCTATATCTATCTCTCAATTTTTTTAGTTTTTCTTTTAGTTATTGCTAACAATTTTTTATTATTTACATTGATGATTATCGATTTGTTTGATTATATGTTTGGATAAACTTTTCAATTTATGTAAAAAAGCATATGGAAATAGTTGGTCTACCTAGATTTTTTTAAAAAAAGTTACGGTCTACGGG
>Ga0325414_1007899_pt1 | contig 11251 bp, 7 predicted proteins | sample PopdelMetagenome_8_FD_206183 | JGI IMG/M metagenome (GOLD analysis project Ga0325414, IMG submission 206183) | Populus deltoides microbial communities from Bellville, Georgia, United States - Leaf-PdKOR-R3 | ecosystem: Host-associated > Plants > Phyllosphere > Phylloplane/Leaf | place: USA...
GTGTCGTGATAACCGTTTTGTTTTTGTTTTTGTTTTTGTTTTTTTTTGTACGGTTCGAATACAAGACGACATAGCTCTCTCTCTCTCTCTCTCTCTCTCTCTCTCTCTCTCTCTCTCTCTCTCTTCCCTCTTCTTCTTCTTCTTCTTGTTTTTATTAATATATATAATTGATATTCATTAATAAATTAATTTAAGATGAATGGTTGATGGCTAATTCCCACACATTATTGAATGCGAATATAATTGTCTTGTTCAAATGCATGATTGTAATTAGGTGGATTGATATTCGAGGATGATACAATGTTTTTTGTAACTATATACATGATAAATCGAGAAAAAAACACACAATGGTTATGATATGTGGAGGAAAAGAAAAAAAAAAATACAACTCTGGTTCTTGATCCTTTGCCTTATCTTTCTGGCAATTTTAAAGGAAGTTCAATGACAAAATAAATCGTTTTAATCAGTTTAATCAAATACGTGTAATAATTATCTATACAACCATTGATTTCTTGGCGTGGAGTTTAGCAAAACCTTATGCATCGCTTCAAGTTAATATATATATATAAAGGAAAACGAAATTCTAAAAATATGGCATGACGGAACACGTTGTTTGTTGATCTGGCCTACGACCTTACAATTTGCAATTTCACCGAACCCCTGACCAACTAACATGCATGTGATTTATGTACCTTTTTAGTATTGTATCCACGATGTTTTATTTGACTTGTTTGGATGATTAGAATTAGTTCACTAGAGCAATGATCTTCTTGAAAGGGGGAAAAAAAAACAATTTGTAGACATAAAAAAAAAAAGGTTTTTTCCCCCTCCTCGTCCAAAAAAAGAAAAAAGCAAAAAAAATAATGCAAAATCAGCTCCTGGAAGATTCTGGAAATGTAGACGTCCAGCTATTTCGACGCAGATTACAGCAGTATCTGATAAAAACTGAAAATTGTCCGAGATTTTTAATATCTAATTTGCTCACTGTAGCTTTTCATTTTCATCTAATATCCTGGTTTTCATGTCCACATCATCTGAGGCCTAGCGTGTTGCAAAGAGGCACCCGAAATGAGAGTCAAAACTCAAGAGCACAAGAGGAGAGAAGACCAAGCCCTCCTGGCAAGGGCCGGGCGATGATAATTTCTGAGTTGGCCCTTGTGGGCATTGCATGATTGATAGAGGAAGCAATGATAATTTCTTAACTTATACGTTAAGATCAAGCAGTGAGAGATGGCTAGCACATAATTGTCTTCACTTGTCATGGTAGACTTGACATTTTAAATACACAAAGGATTCATTCAGAACTATAACAATACGATCAAGAGAAGATGAGGAGGAGTTGCAATTCTTTATTCGAGATGTTTAGGTGAGCATTTGGTGGCATTTCAGCTTCGAGTGGTTGGCCTTTTATTTATTTATCTTGTATAGGACTTTACGTTCCCCTTCACTCGATCTTCAGTCCATATCATACAAGCTACATAATAGCTGCAATTACGCTGACTTTAGGAAGTATATAATGGCGATGGATTAACTAATACTAGGATTAAAAAAATTGTTACCTGCCGAATGATACTCACCTCCCTTGTTGTTTATTAGTTGTCTATTCGTTCTTGTTGTGCCGTCGACTTTGAGAATTTGTATAGAATAAGCTCTTGTGGTTTAATATAAACATGAAGAAATATTCAAATGACGAAATGAAAAAGAAATAATGACATTTTATAGATTATTTATGATTCGTGACCTGGCTGTAACTTCTTTTTTCGAATGATGAAGGTGCTCTTGGATTAGTTTCCATGCACCACAAAGTTCCTTTTCAGTTATGATTTTATACGAAATAAGCCTAAAACAGTAGTGTGACAGTAACCCGAAACTATTAACCATCCACACGCGCGCCAACACACACATATATACATTTTATTTTTTTAAAGGCAAGCAAATACAAGTAAATTATCTCAGCTCCTCGGCTAATATTTACCGCTTTTTGGTGTAAATTAAGAGCCGTTTGAGATTGTAATTACGGTTTAAAATATTTTTTGTTTAGAAATATATTAAAATAATATTTTTTTTTATTTTTAAAAAATTATTTTTATATCAACACATCAAAATGATTTAAAAATATTTTAAAAAATAATTTTAAAAAAAATATTAAATTTTATAAAAATATAAATTAACCTGCATTTTCAAACGGGCAAATGGTGCCTTAAATAACACCACGAGTCACAGCAGACAGCTCTTCTACTATCTAATAGTCTTTATCCAGTGTTTATACTACTAGGATCTAGCGATCGAACAACACATGGTAACGACGGGCCTAATAAAATCTCCATCGTTTACACATCGAATTAAAGTTGGGTTTGACCTTAGAGCCATGATTCAAAATGATATCACATAAACCCTCGAGTCTTCCATACTACTCGAGAACCATATTTTCATCAATCCATGGCTCTCCGTTTTTTTGCACTTCTATCTGGTACAATTTTAATACCTTTTGCAAGATTCCTTATGTTCACCAAAGAATGATGCCATTCACCATTTTTTTTATTAAAAAAAAAAAAGCATTGTGCCTTTGCTGAATTGGCGACACTCAAATTGAATAGCTTAAAATACAAACCGCTGTGGAGGAAAGCAGGAAACCTTCCGAAATCATAGTTGGGTATTAGCGAGTTCAGATGCAAATGGAAGTAATATGCCAAGTAGAATATCCAAGAACGTCACTTCAAATGCGAACATTCAGATTATAACATGAGTCAGAAGCAGCTGACGGCTTCTCTCATGTCTTTATCATCTCGAATTTTTTTTTTCCTCAACAATTCCATGGCATCACTAGATTTTCTCATGCACAACTATCGGCTATCTGTGGTTTCCAATCCTTTATGCATTTCCTTTCTGCCTCTTTTTACCCTTTACAGGGCCAAATATGGAAGAAATGAAACTTTATATTCCATCGCTTAATAAAACATTAAATAAAGTGCTTCTAATAGCTATAAAATAGGCCAGATTCCAAAGTAAACAGGTTAATTCTCTGACTATATCAACCTCTTTTTGCCTCGTCAAAACACTTTGATAACTTGCGGTAGATTGTTTCAGACATCCCACTATCTTTAGGCAAAACTAACCAACCTTGCAGGTTCCATCTGGCAGATCACCTCGCAGGTTCCATCTGCTCCTGTCCCATGTTTCAATTACACACTCTGTAACACTCATATCAAGTTCTTATACAACATTATCTATACACCTGTTCTATCTTTCACAAACTTCCTTTTATGCAAAACCCAAGTTCGGAAGAAAACAAGTTTTAGAACTCACTTAAATTACCTGCTGCCTGGAAAGGATTCATCATGTTTTTGAGAGAGAAAAATTGAAAAAATAAATACCATTGCAAATTTTGCTTCGGCAGGAGTGATCTAAGATTGGAGTGGGAATGAATGTGCGCTTGGAGTAGGCAGAGTTTGAGGTGTAGCATTTTGGAGCATCTCATAATGGTTGAGAGGTTACTTATCAGGGCTATGAAAAAATTAGAATGCTTTGAAGAAAAAAAGGGAATTGCAGGATAGACCTAATTGAATTCGAGATACAGTGATAGACATTTGACTGCTATGAATGAGAGAATAATGAAATGAAGGAACAGGTACATGAGGGCACTAAAGGTGTTAGTGGAATGTGGGGGTGCAATACAAAATTGCATAATCTAATATCATAAAGGAAAGGAAAGAAACTTCAACACATCACATAAAAGAAAATGAATGATAATACTTGATATTGTCATGTCAAAGAGATTACAATCTATTGAATATCATCAATGAAAAAAAAAAGAGGAAATATGAAACCTGGATATCGTGGTGTGATCGTGAACAGGATGGTTGTGCAAAAGGATTTTCAAACCCTGCTTCAAGCATACACTTCAGACTTGACTACCAGCAGCTTTTCTAAAATGGAAACATCAGCATGGTCGGATTTACTTGCATGAGGTCCATACAGAAATTGGAGCCTCATCACCAAAAAATCGCAAATCAAGTCCCAGATCTTCAAAAGTTGACAGGAGAATAGGAGCTTCGATAACCTTCAGTAGGTCCTCTAAATCTCCGTACCAAAGATGCAAAAACACTCTGCAAGTGAGAAGCAAAAAAATATAATATTGTTATATTGTTTTCAGATGTCTGTATTCAGAATTTCTATAATTGGTAAATTAGCTAGCAGTTAGATCTTTCTGAGCAGCAATTATATACTGTGAACTATGTAAGCATCTATCATACGCTCACTTCAAAGTAGACCACCACCACACCAGACTTCAACTTCAGGAACTTTACAGCAGATTTTTTTGTTCTTTTCCATTGAAACATTGGTGAACCTTAGAAACCATCTCTTAAGACAACCAAAATGTGTCAAAATCCCATAAATCATCTAACCACTTCTATTCATAGTTGGGTTAGTAAGTATCCCATGGGATCCATTCTAAAAAGAAATACCCCATGGAACCAAACATAAGACTTGGACAATTGAGAGAACTCTTTCTTTAGAGATATTTTCCACTCTAATTGTGCAAGAAAACTAGTTGAAACTAGGCATGAATTCTGTTCCTCCTCAGGCAAATTCTTTATGGAGAAAAATCAGCTAAAACATTTGCAAGATAGGTACATGATAGTAAGGTCAGCGGATAGTAAGGCCACAGCACTAACAAAGGAAACACAGCACATAAAAGGAATACCTGTGTTCTGTGAGGTAGCCTGGTCCAGAAATCCAAGTTTGGAATCATCTGATGAAAGAAGGAAAACAAAATCAGTTAAATTCACAACTGCTTGTGTGACTGATTGGTTGCAGGAGGTTCATGTCATGAATGATGTCTTTCCTACAACAATGAACATGCTTTGCTATTTGCTTCTCATGCATTCGTTAGCTGTTTGGTGCTGAAAGAGAGGAAAAGAAATTTGGACTGAGACAATCCATCACCCCAAATCAAGCATGACAACCCTACTGCTACAAGAAAGAAATTTCTGCAGTCACACAAGAAACCCTAGAAAAGCAGAAGCATTTAGGAAATTGTACTAATACCCCCAGAATTACATCCTAATAGACTAAGATAGAATTGCATCATAACGTAGAGACCAATTAACATAATCATAGCCAAAAAGAGGACAAAAGAAAAGGATAATCAAGGGAGAATGAGATAGAACTTTTGATGTCTGAATCCAGAAAGGTTTGATTTTACTTCTTATGTTAGCTTTACAAGTTCTAGCAGCTCAGATTTACATATAATAACATCTAGATCATGCCACCATCCTTTGGCCTACTGGGGAACAGAAGCCACTATATTGAAAAGCAAAGTCAGGCTTGTTTAAAAAAATGTAGCAGTATTTGGCTAACAATATTGAAATCATATAATGATCATAGCCTAAGAAGATCTCACTAGATCTCGTATTAGCCCGCAATGAGGAACTCTTATCCCACAGCAGAGACAATGTCGATCCCTAAAGTCAGATGATTTAAACCACCGTATAAGTTGTTTTACTGGGATGAAGTTACTAACTGGACAATATTGCTGCTAATAGCCATCTAAACAGTTCAGACAATCAGAATAACAGCTTTGAGATGAAACATACATCTAACCCATGAACTCCAATGTAGAAATGTCGATAAACTGCACCCGCCAATAAATAACCTCCAAAAAGACAAAAGACACTGAAATTTATAAAAAAAAAAAAAAGAATCAGATAAGCATAACAGCTTCTTCAAAACTCAAAGTGTCACCAAATGAATGGCATTCATAATAGGAGGAAAAAAGAAGAAGAAGAAAAGGAAACCCTTACATGATCATCAAGGTACCAAACCAGCCCCATCCTTTTCCATGACCATTGATTGTGGCACAACCAGACGGGTGCTGTAGCACTGCGGCCTGTCAGAAAGAGAAAATTAGAAGCCTGAAATACTGAAATGCACATTAAAGCATATCCACCAACATTTTCAATGTCCGAAACGTAAAGTTGACTACACAGAAGAAAAATGACAGTGGGGGCCTTTGCTAGTAACACAGACTATGATGTGACCAAAAGCTCCATATCCAGTAGATAAGCAAACAAGCAAAAGAAGTAATTTATAAGAGCCAGCAGATGGATTCTCTATAGATCTCACTTGTATGATTTACAGGATTCAGAGAAATAATGAAATAAGTACCAGCATAAAGAGTAACACTTTAAGGCTACATAATTCTGGGCCTAGTCTGTATGCATAACAAGCATGCCATTCACAGCACATATCAGTTGCGTCTAACAATTCCCAGAGAACATTGTGTCACTAACTAATCATAAACCACAACCACTTTAAGTTATAAATGATTTATTCAGTAACTCACATAATCACAGGTCCCTAGTTTCTCCAGTGAGTGTGGCCCCTGTGAAACAGAATTATAAATGAAGTCAAAGGGTGTAGATCAGGTATTAACAGCTCCAGTAAAATTAATGTAGTAGAATAAGAAAGTTTGGAGGGAAAGATTCAAGGAAGACTCCCTCACATGAACTCTATTTGAATCACAGATGACAGAGACAGAGAGTGAACAATTATGCTTTGATCCACTGCTTGTCATCTTAACAATCACACCCTTGTGGGGATTTTGATTATCTGCAACATTGATGTGTATAGGACAAAGCATTAGCAATAATTTAAAAAGGTAGAGGTGAAATTAGGGGAAGGACTCTCATAAACCACAGGATCATAAAGGGCTAGCACACCCACGCTGCCATAACCAACCCATATTGGATACCCACGCATAAAGAATTAAATAGATATATCATTTGCATTGTGTATAGAAAAAGGAAAAGATAATTATCTTACCAATAATGTTAGTGCTAGTGCTAGTGACTTTTCCAATAGTGGTGCATACATCATAACCTGCAAACATGTCAGGATCTAATCATAACCTGGGTCTAGTTTAACATGTTTCAAGAATGGTTGTCTCTAAGACTAAAATAATAGAGCTAGGGAGACATTTCCTCATCATTCTGATTTATTACATGGCAATATAATATTCAGACAGCTCAATTGAAATGGCAAAGAAACATTTTGGATAATGATGGCAATATTACCTCTGTGATTGAAATTTATAATTAATTTTGAGGCTGTGACATGTCTAAATGAGTGGTGAAAACTAGTTCAACAAGATTATTACTACTCTGTTGAAAAAGATACAATGCTCTGCCAACATTAATGATGATGCACATGTCATGTACATATAGCTATCTCATATTGTAACTTGTGAGAAATGATTTAGTTAAGGACATGATGCTCATTTAAGTCAAGAGGAAACAATACTATTTGTCTTCGTAGCATAGGGATGCAAATTCTTCACATTCCGAATTGAATTAACACCTTTTAGACCTGGTGCATTTGAATGTATAGTATTAATTTACACTGACCAGTCACAAATAAGATGGCACTAAAAAGTCTTATCAGTTAATCTGACAAATGACACGTTAGATAAGGATCTGCACTATTTTCAAAACCATGTTTTTTAAAAAACTGAGTTAATCATGCTTAATGTTTATTTTCAAAACAGACTCAGATATTGGGGAAACCTGATATTTAAAAAGAAAAACTTCAAAGTACATCAGTAGGGTTTAGGTATAAATGCAAGTATGGTGCAACTAAAATATCAAACATGTATAAACTCTTTAACATTGTTTACCTTCAATATTCCTTGCCATGAGAGCACTGCATTCCATGCCACAACGCGATGCCCCCCCGCAGTCCTGCAGTAACCAAAAGACAGTCAAATAAAAAAACCTTTTGTAACTCTGATGGTAAATAGAATATCTGCTTCTTGGCTAACAGGGTACGTAATTGAGCATATTAGCAGGCATCCTAAAAATAAAAGATTGAAAGAGATCACATGGAATCTGATGGTTCTCCACCCAATTCTTCATTGATGAAAAATGCCAGCAAACTTCTGCTGCGGCGGATGAACAAATGCCACCTGACTGTAATGATATGTTTCAACAATCCAATGGAACATCTCTATATGGTCTACCTAGAGAGCATATCACATGTTCTCTAAACCAATCTTGTAGACAATGATTTTATCCTTAAAGGTAGATAGACAAGATAACCATGCAGTGACAACTCCAATTCCATATGACGACGATATGCCAAACTAAATGAAGATGAATCAGATGCATACAATGGGAATGTTTGACTTGTGCTGGTTCTGAGTCCATCTCGTGCCAATGCCTTAACAATATTCCTTTGACGACTCATCATCGAGAACTTCCAGCTCCCAAATATATATATATATATATAAAAAACTATAAATAATCTTGATGAGAGGAATTTACCAGGCATTCAACACATCTAGGGGGGTCATGATTAAAAATCATTCCATCACAGAGCTGCTCCATGAAACCAAGAAGAAAAAATCAATGGAAAATCAACTGGAATAATTCAGCTATAATTTCATGTAGAGGGATCATTACTGGAAAAAAAAAATAGAAAATTAATAGCAAATCTTCCTGTTCAAGTTCAACGCCTCTAACCATGGCATTGGTTTCAATTTTTCATCGGATCGAGTATATTGTTGAATTTCAATCTACAAGATTTTGACTCCATACAAAATACCAGCTCTCAAACAGTGGAAATAATTCAGAATCAAGATTGCTATTGCAAGAAAAGGTTCATAAAAGAACCTTAATGAATATGCAGTGTTTGCGGCATGGAACCATATTGCTGAGTTTTCTAATTAGGTAATAAATTGTTGAGCTTGAATCGGCAAGATCTTGTTTCCGAATTTAAAAGGTATCAACTTTATAATTTGCAAGTCAGATTCATAAATAACAATCCTGGAATGTGATTATTCTTTACATGATATTGTGGAAGTTCTAATGTGGAGTTAGCTAAGTGCGTGTTTGTTTTTGAGGTTGCACCGCATCTGATAAACAGGTAAGCATACTGCTTACACAAATAACAAAGATCACTTAGAAAACGAGTAAATAAAGTGTAACCTGATGGAGCCAACCTGAAACCAGAGCACAGTCTCGTTCACTGCTGCCTTATAAAACCTATATCAGTCACACCAACCAAAAAAGAATAGAAGTTATAGATCTCCATCAGAATCCATCCCTATTTGATAAAATCAGAATTCCCTGAATCTTGCAATACATGTGACATGGTCCAGCAATGATTCTATGCTGGATTTGATATGGAAAAATCATACATACACATGTATACGAATCGATTTTTAATGTTTGCTATGTTCATTTCTGATAAACCCTTCACATAAATTAAATATAAATCAAACATTCCAAGTTTATTATTCTCATTCTTGGCCTTAAACAACAGCTCAATTTAACTAAGTCTCCCTTCCACGCTCATAAAAAATTCATTGGCCCCACTTTGCTCTCTCCTTATTCTCTCCATGGATAAAATCACTTCTTGTACCAGCAAATTCAAAGTCTACATGAATACATGATGAAATCATATCACATGGCTGTCTTTCAATTTATCATCACATAAGTGGCACCTTCACTTCCTTATGGCTGCAACTTTACTTTTTATCCAATCATTTGTCGTGTTTCCACGTTTATTACATACATCTCCACAGTATTGTCTCCTACTAGCCTAGTTCTACTCGATTAAAAACCCCACTAATGCTCGACTCTTGCCACTTTCCATTACTACATCATCAAAATTTTAAACCAAGGGAATAGAGTGATAATGTAAAGAAAACAAGATCATTATTTCACCTAATTTACATTATTATTATGCCGAGCTATTTTAACGCAAAATTAAGCAATACAACAGTATCTAATTGAACAGTAAGCCGGGAATGCCATCAAAGTGAAGCAAGCACAATAAGGTGAAAACAGAAGCAATAAGAGAAAATTCAAAGATAGGAAAAACCAAGATCAAGAAAGAGAGAGAGCAAATGAATACCCATCTTCGCTGAGAACACCGTGAGGAAAATTCGGGAGCGGAGAAACCAAGTTGAAGCTATAAACCTTGTCTCTAACAACGAAACTAAGCTCGCAGACTGCAGAGACTGGGTCGAGAGACCCAACTCGGTGTAGAATGGCAATGATTAGAAAGTAGTATCTCAAAGAATTGAAGAAACTTATGGTTATTTTCATTTCTCTCTTCTTTTCCTGCTTTGCTTTTTAATGCTGTTGAGATACGGCAGGGAAGAGCAGCGAGAAATTGCCAAAAAAGAGAGCGATAGAAGCGCGCAAGGATCCTTCCCCGTTTCCCGAGTCGCAGTTGATCCTGGCTAGCAGGGAAAATCTGCTTGTGAGTCGTTGTTGTTGTCAATTAACTCATGGAAATGGGTCAAAGCCCAGGTTGGAAACAGAGGGAAACGTGGGCCCCAATTTAAAGTAATCCAGACCTCAAAAAGGCCAGCAATTCTAGCCCAGTCCTTATATTTTTATGTCCCAGATCTGAAACTTATCTCGTGTTTATGATAAGTTAAAACTCGCGATTCAGCTCAGATATGTTTTTATCTCGAAGTTGATTTCAGCTCAACTCGAGCTTGGGTAATTTTAATACGTGGACTCATGTTCAGGAATATCTTATATACATGTAAAGTGAAGCATCCCTAATAGTCAAGGGCCTTGAATACATTAATTTTGAAATTAATGGTTTTGGTTTTTTCAATAAAAAAAAAATCTGATAATTTTAATTATTTATTGATTGGATGAGATGAATTTAAACAGTTAAATCAAAATTAACAATCCAGAAATTCCTTGTATACTGTATTGTCGCTGACTTTAAAGAATTACAGTGCTGCTGATTTCGATAATAAGATTCCATCCAGTCCCCTGTTTTTCTTTCTTCTTGTGTTTCCAACTCTAGACGTATTTAAAAATGAGGTGGCTTTTTGTTTTTTAAATGGTTTTTTTTTCTATAAAATATATTAAAATAATAATATTTTTATTTTTTAAAATTTATTTTTGATATCAATACATAAAAATTAAAAAAAATAAAGGAAAAAAATCAAATTTTTATAAAAAGTAAATTGAAATTCAATATCAAACACCTCATAAATCTTAGCTTTGCACTTAATAGGCCGTCCAGTGTCATGGACTGACCTAATTTCTTTTCAACATAAAAAAAAGGATGTCAGTTTGATACAAGCATTTTTATATACATATAAAAAAAAGACTAGATTTGGGTCATTGCCTCAGTTGGATTTAATAAACTCGGGTGATATGTTAAGATAAGTAAAAAAAAATACAGCAACAATAAATAAATTTAAAAAATTCCAACAAAAAAA
>Ga0325414_1007900_pt1 | contig 11251 bp, 5 predicted proteins | sample PopdelMetagenome_8_FD_206183 | JGI IMG/M metagenome (GOLD analysis project Ga0325414, IMG submission 206183) | Populus deltoides microbial communities from Bellville, Georgia, United States - Leaf-PdKOR-R3 | ecosystem: Host-associated > Plants > Phyllosphere > Phylloplane/Leaf | place: USA...
CTAACGTCATTCGTGAAATGAATTTAAAAGAAACATATAGATATATATCGTCTTTAAAAAGAATAAGAATTATAAAATATTAATTAGTTTCAAATATCAAATACCAAAATAAGAGTTGATTATGTTTTAAAAAAATTAAAATCACAATTACTTTATTATTTCTCAAAAAAAATTACCTTAGCTATATGTTTCTTTTAAATTCATTTCACGCATGACATTAGCTACCCAAATTATTTTTGTGTTTATTCACAAGTTATTTATTATTAAGGGAAGTTTATTTACTTGAAGTCGGTCATGAATAAAAAATATCACATCTCAAAGATTTTTTGGTTTCTCTTATTTATTTATATTTCATGACCTTTTTTTATTTTTTTATTTACAAAACATAAGTTAAGAAGAATACTAAGCTCAATCTATGTTGGTCGCTACTCTAATAAGACTCGTTGACTTATTATTGATCTCGTTTTTATTTAAAAGCATTATACTAGACCTACAACGGTCCCTAAAACTAAGAGACATGTCGATCTAACATTAAAATCCAAGTTTAATGAAGACAAGATGTTAACTTGATGAAAACTCGTCAACTCATTATTAAACTCATTTTAAGGTTAAAAACGACGTGTTAAGCCTACGTCGGTCCTTAAAAAATGAAAGACATATTAACTTAACTATTAAAAAATTCACCTTATGTAATTTGTTCGTTTCCTCTATTGAAGCATATAACTTTATATCATGAGTTCATAACTGTTGAACCTACTATGCATATATATATATATATATATATATATATATATATATATATATACTCATTTTTTTATTATTATTATGGTTATCAAAGGATATAGTGTCTCTTTCTATTTAGATGATATGTTCTGGATCATGATCGCCAACTTAAACATTTTTTTAGCAGATCTATCATTCCACTCTCTAATATGGTGGAATGAGATGTCGAATGTTTCTTTTGCCTGTGTGTTTATGTGTTTCAAAAACACTTTTGAAAAAAAAAATTTATATTTTTTTCTTCGCTTCAAATCAATATTTTTTATGTTGTTTTCTTATCATTTTAATATGCTGATGTTAAAAATGATTTTTAAGAAATTAAAAAACATATAATTTTGATGCATTTCCGATCAAAAAACACTCTGAAAAGCAACCACGACCACATTCCCAAACACCCCAACATCAAGTTATCAATATGCAATTCAATTTTCATTAAAGAAATGCGACATATGCATTTAGAAGGGAGATTGTTTTTATAAAACCATGCAAGTTTGCTATAAAGTTATCTTAATAAGGATTATTAGTTTATCAACCATATTAATAAGAGATCATTTAATGTGTGATTGAGAGGATTTATTAGTAGCTTTTGAGAATAAGCAAGAAAAATAGATAGTTGTGATAAAAGAAACAAGAACAAGGTACATACAAAGAGATATTCAGACTAAATTTTCAATTCTATTATTTTAGATGAATTTATGCATAAGACTTCTTTACAACATCATATTTTACAGGTTTGGAGAGATCACACCCATCCATATTAGGCAAAATGAGTGCTCTGAATGGAAAAAAAAAACTTTCTTGATCATATAAAGGCCTTCATAGTTGGGTGTTCATTTGTTTCTATCTACCTTTAGTATTGGAAGAGTCTTTTAAGCACCAAGTCACATTCTCTTAATTCTCTAAGGCGAGTTTTCTTATCATATGTCTTAATTGTCCTATTTTGATATAAAAGACTACGATTAAAGAAGATTAACCTTTTCTTACAAATTATATTTAGTTGCTCATTATATAACTTGGCTCATTCTTAGTCTTTTAACTCTATTTCCATCAACACTCTCAAAGAAGTGATTTTGATCTATATTGGTATCACGACTTCCATTCCATAAACCAGCTAATATAGATTTATACTTATAGATGTCTTTATTGTCATGCAATAAGCATAAAAGGGTATATAAAAGCATTTTATGCTAGTCTATATAAGTAACGACCATCTTTTATATGATTTTCTTGAACTCTTGTTAGTTGCCTTTAAAACACCATTCATTTTTTCCCTGTATCGAAAAGGGGTTTAAATGGTTAATCTTCCACCTCTTACAGAGTTCAACCATAATCTTTCTATTGAAGTTTTGATCATAATTTGTTATCAGCATTTCTAGTGAATCACGCTGACATATTGGGTATTACTTAATAAATCATCAAAATAGTTTTTAGGTTATATAAGTATAAAACAATGCTTCTACTCATTTGGTAAAGTTATTGATCGCTACTAGAATGAAGCAATGTCTATTTGCTTGCCTTATTATTGATTGGATTGATAACACTTAGTCTTCATATAGAAAATAGCCAAGGAGATAACCATATAGAAAAAAAGAGATAACAGTGGTAGACTTTACATTTATAACACTTCTTGATATATTCAATGCAATTATTTTCCATAGTCATCCAAAAGTACCATGATTATTATATTTGTTTGGTCATCAAATGCCCATTAGCATGTGTGTAACATAAATTCCTTTGTGGACTTCTTGTATAACTTTCTTAGCTTTTGTTGAGTTTTGACATTATAGTAGAGTACCAAAATTATTTTCCATTAGCATGTGTGTATAATCCATTGACATTATTTTTAAAGGTTTCCTATCCATTTTGGAAGCCCTGGTGACTATTTTGGCATTTAATAAACTATTTAACATTATAATACCATAGTCTTTCATCAATTTCCCCTGTAAATAAGAAACAATCAACTTCTAATTTCAATTCAAATAAGTTGTGCTTTGATACCACAGTCGATTTTAGCCATGAAAATTAAAATTGCTAGAGCATCTGCAAACATGTTAGCATAAGACCAGATAAATACATTAGTATATTCTTTTAACAACTTAATCAAATTTCTTTTTTCTCCTTATAAAATCAGAGTTCCAACCTTTAATTCTTTTATATTATCATTTGTACCTATATTGACATGTTCTAACTTTTCTTGATTTGGTTTTATAGCATACTCTAATTGTTCCACCAACCTAGTTTCACCATTCTCTCATTTCTCTTGATCCATTACAATTAAAGTTTCATCCAAATTAGGCCAAATATGCTTAATGCAATGATTTTGGAATTTTAAGGATTCATCGCTTTCAGGATTCTTGAAAGCAAAAGGTATGGGGATAAGTAAATGATAAATAAATGAAAAATATGAATAAATTTCCCAAAATTGCATAATTTTATTTTTGGATAAAAACTGCAAGATCTCTTAATATGAAAATAAACTAAGCTCAACGCAAAATAGATTTCTTTTCCAATATCCTAAACTATGATTATTAAAAAAATGAGGATAACATAATAGCAAAATAACTTAGATTTGAAAACGATATGAATTTCTCATACCTTCTAATTATCAAATTCTTCCCTCTCAGCACACATTTTAACCAATTATTCGATGGATGACACCTTTTATAAGGTGCTAATGGTCAACTAGAGTAAGATCATAACTTGAGAACCAATTGACCTCGACATAAGATAGATGACATAGTCTTTAGTCTATTTCTCGTCCAGGTTATGGATGATGAGATTGGTAAACACCTTCTTCAGGTTTCTCATTTCATTTTTAGCTTATATTATACGGGCTTGATGAGAAAATATGTTACAAATAGGTGAAATATCATTTTTTTTCATAATTATGATCGCACCTCTCGATTCAGGAAATTCTTTTCTCATATTTCCTTTCCACCACCTTTAAGTAAATGATTAGTACTTAAAAGTGTATTTTTATCAAGGTTTTATATCATCATTTTGCACTTGAAGTATCAATAACTCCTTAGCTAGAGCATGTTTTATAATAACAAGTCTGATAATATAAGATACCTTTAATTTATGGTAAATGTTCATTTTAAATATAGGCCTTTCACATAAATCAGATGATTGATTGATGAGTTTAACTACTGAAATTGAGAAGACAAAGAGATGGCTAAGCTTAGAAAAGAGATGTTGGTTTAGTCCAAACTGGAACATCATTTGGTTATTGGATCATAACTAGAGCTATAGAGCTTAGATTTAGGTCTGGTTTATATGTATGGAAAGCTAAGACATAGGCCTAAAACTTTCATGGAGCATCCAAGATTTAAAAGTGCCATTTTCGAGTTCAAATGGTAGCAACAACGGAGAAGTCAGAATCTATCATGCAGCCCATATAATGTTCAGTGTTCAGCCCATATCTCAAGTTCTAGAAGTCCAAATGCGTCGATTCTTATTTTGTTGGAAAGCTGAGACAATTTCCTAGAACTTTCATGAAGACTATCTATTCAAATTATGATGTTAGCAATGATGTTTTCTACAGACAAGAAGATAAGGATTGTCACCAAGTCAAGATGTGGCCACCCACTCAACAATTAATCATCAAATTAATAGTTCCGAATTTTAGCCTATAAAAGGAGGCATTTACCATGCATTTAGGCATCTTGTTTTTCAGATCAAGATCTTGCTTTACTCTCTTTCTTTGTATTTTATAATGTTTAAGTTTTATTTTATGTTATATTAATCACTTGTTTATGCTTTTCATTTCCTTTCCTTTACTTACTTAATGTATATCATTATTATATTTTTATTTTGTTTATTCATGTTTCTCATCTTTATTATGTTTTGCTAAGTTTATTTTGTCAAGGTGAAAAGAATACAATAATGGTGTAAGAATTAGTATAGTATGAATTCAACATGGACTTTAATGTTTGATACTAACATGTTTTGTATTTGTTATCTTACTTACTCTTAATACCTTGCTTGTTAAATGGTTAATCTAGATTTGTGTTGTACAACCCTTGGTACAACAAATACTTGATCCTTTCATAACCAACTGTATAGTATAACTGACACCTGTGTTATAAAAAGAACTTGATTTGTTGTTAACATAAGTTATCACCATAAATACCTGACCACATTTACAAGTATTGACATTACTCAAATAAGATAATTAATATAATCATGTTAATAATTTATAATCCGATTGAAACATCCTTTGTGTGTGATTTCCAGTTGAGTAATAAAAAGAGTTTATAATATGCTTATTTGAAATACCGTTAGTGGATCCTCTAACCTTGACAATTGTTTTATCCTTGTTTAATCCTCACATTTCAAAGTCCTTTTAAATTCTTTGTTTTATTATATATATTATTTGTAATTTATATAATTGATCTCCATGTGGTTCGATTCCGGTCTTGCCGGGTTATTTATTACTTCAACACTCCTACACTTGGGATAAGACATCAATCTTTTGATCGTGTCAGTAAACCCTTTTACTTGGCTTAAAACCCAAGCCAAAATGTTGATTGATATTTTTTTAACTTTATATAGTTGATTCACTATAGTAACCCTTTGTTCAAATCATATCTTAGTGGCAACCGGTACTCTATCATATATTTAACAACCGTGTATATAATTTTTAGATTCTTCAACACTGTATTCTTAAGCACCAACTCTGCATTCACAATCTTAAAGGCATAAAGGTCTCAATCTTGAATTTGTTCAACTTTTCTATATAAAGCATTAACATATTATTTATCAAATACAATATCTATTTTATTTTTGCAGTCACTAGCCCTTTATTGACCATATATTTGAGTATTTGATGCAAAAATGATGCCACAACTAATGCGAAGCAATTATTAAGTCCACATCAATGTCACCGATCATTTGTCTTAGTGAACCATCATAAACCTTTGCTATCATATTGCTTGGAAGCATATATGATACAACATCTAGCAAACGATTTAAAATGTGCCTTAAAAGCATATTAAGAGATAAGCCATTATGTATCAAACTTTGGCTTTGATGTAATCTTTACATTTACCCGTGATGTGCAATGACTTGTTATGTCCAATATCTTCTAGGACTAATTCATCTTTAGAGAAATATAGGTAGTTAATGGCCTAGATTCTTCCCACCAGATGTTATCTATAATCAAAAGTGATATCTTAAGGAACATATGATTCATTTAAAACCTTCTGAAATGTCTTTTGATGTGGTTCTGAACTCAATATAACATAAATTAGGGATATCCAAGCTAGAGTTTTTTTAATTGATCAACCATACTTTAGTTGCCATGTTTCATTATTTAGGAAACTTAGTGGCTTCTTCATCATATATTGGTTTGTTGACTTTGTTATCATTGGCAAGCTTTTTTTACTACTTTTTCATATGTATCCCTTTTTTTTTCCCCAACTCTTTAGAGTAAAACACCTTCTACTTTTTGGCAAATCCCTAACCTCAGTCTACATGATAGAGTGACTCCTTATTATAAGAAGTGTATATGTAATTATAAGATAAAACACAAAGTTATTAATAATCTTATAGGTTATAATAGACATAATCATTATTAGAGTTTCATTATTTGTTAGTTAGTTCCTACATACCTCTATTTTGTCAAGATTTACTCTTCGAAAAGAAATCATTCCCTCCTCATTCTCAATCTTATTGATCTCAACTGGTAGCATATCTAGGATCATTAATCTTAATTTCATGATGAAACTCATCATAATTATTAGCACCATGCCTTGACTTATTATAGAACTTACAATAGTCATCAGGATTCATAACAACCTATGTTTTGGAGGGTGTCCTATGATAATTTTCATTGGATAACATAACAAACAAATTTCTCATTATCATCTTCAAGAATGACCTCTTTCATGTCAAACCTAGAGCCATTGAAAATCATGTTTACATTGCATTGCGTTATAGCAATATGGTTTAACAAGGGATTTGTGTTCATATTTAGGGTATTTTGACTCATCAAATGTTACTCGACCCAATTTGATAAGGTGAAGGAGTTTATCTTTAGAGGGATTTTAATGATCAATGTTATGCCTAATTGCACCAGCATTGTATTCCAATTTATGGTTGGGTTTTTACTAATGAGGGTAAGGTGGTTGGAATGGTCTTTTTGGGGGTGGGAGTGATTGTTTAATGCTAGAGAGTATTTTGAAATTTTTTCTTGAAGGTAGCAATTGAGGTGGTAATGCTTCCTAGATTTTTTAGGTATTTCTAGAAGACTAGTTGTCAAGGCTAACCTAGGCATTTGATGTTGATTGGCTTAAAAATGACTAATTTAAAGGGAAATCTTTTGGTTGGTAAGTAGGGAATTGTGAAGATGAGCTTATATTGGCAATCGATGTAGCATTGAATGGTGTCAAAATGAATAGTTAAATATTGTAACTACTGATATCGACTTGCTTATTAAACATTTATTGATTATTATAATGGCATCTGGGTTAAAAATGATTGGTTTTCACCTAGTGCACTTTGTTGTCCTTTCTCTTGCCGATAAACCTTTATTTTTATTGGTCGCATCACAAGTGTCTAAGATTTTTTTTCTATTCTTACTGCTTGATCAATTCTTTCAGCTATAACAAGAATAATTATAAAAGTTTCTCCAAATTGCCAATTAGATATTCAAATCATTGAGCTTTGAATGTATTCGAGAATAGCATGATCATTTTTTTTATTGGACATTATATACATGTAGGCATATAATGGGACACTGTGTGCCACTATACTTGGTAAACTCAGGTATCTTAAACTTTTTAGGTATTACAATGTCAGACACGAGACATATTTTAACTGATTTTATTAGGATAATAATGGTCTATGCATTCCATCGATTGAAGTCTTTCTTCTATTATAAACAACTTTTCAAAGTTAAGCTCTTTTGCCTTCTTCTATTATAAACAACTTTTCAAAGTCAAGCTCTTTTGCCATCTTGACCCTCTTCTTCAGTTGCGTGGTTAAAAGTTAAAGAAACCTAGACTTATTGTGCTTATGACAACCTCAAGAATGGAAAATACATTGTGAATTGGGACTAAAAAGAAATGTCAGGTGCCCCTTGGTTTAGCGAGGAAAAAAAATGGCCTTGATGACATTTATGATACTAACTGGATATTAGGGCAAAGTGACATTTTTGCTTGAGTTTACCCTGGATTAAAGGCCCTTTTTTTTTAATGGTATAGCTTGTAGTGCTCAGTCAAACAAGTTAATGGGCTTACTAAACTCTGTTTTCAGACTCACTAGCTCCCTATATTTGCGTTTTTAAGCCATGATCTCTTTTTATTTTTCATTTTCACGTACTTAAATCTATGGCTATAAAATTTAAAAGAAAGTTGAACTTTTACATGATAACTTATATTTATTCCTTAGGTTATATGTAAAAAATAAATAAGATGTATAAATGAATGTAAAAAGTTGGATTAAGTATGCATGTTTATTATTGTTCGAGTTTATTAGTATATTGAGTTTATAAGGATGGATTAGTTTGAAATTTCTTAAAAAATATCTCACTTAGGACACTAAACCCACATGAATTTTGGTTGATTAGAAGAAAATTTGCTACCAATAAGAAATAAATTTTCAGTGAATATTTCTCTTATAGGAATTTATTTAAACATAAACTAAACATCAAATACAAAGTAAACAATTGGATATCAAGAAAGAGTGATGGAATGTCTTTTTATTAATCCAAAATAACAGTGTACAAAGCTTGTGTGATATAATACAAACTTGTTCTAAAAATCATTGTCATATACAAAGTTACTTTGCTCATTCTTTCCATAATTTTAAACCCGGATATGGTGTGACTTTGTTGATGAATTCTTGAATCTGACCAAAGTAGTGCAAAAGTTTATCTTATAAAGCTAATTGACCCTCTGCTACGTGTTGAGCTATGCCTCTTAATCTTATGGAATGATTCTTGACATCTTGAGCTTACATGTGATAGCATATGGTTTTGAAAGCCTAATGATGTGCTTCCCTTTTTAAAACATCTTTCTCATTAGTTAAGGTTTGCCTAATCGAGACAAATTCCTTATGTTGGCTAACTCACTCTTAATGATGATTTTTGTTACTCCATTTCAAAGCCCCCAGACAGTTATCCAACTATATGATCAATTTTAATTGTTGTTGACATTGTTTTTAAAGCATCCTTTTTGTTTACTCTAATCCATTTATTCCAATTTGGGCATCTTTAAGCTTGATTTCTAACTTTCACTTTTCCATAATTTTCTCCTAAGCTATCAATATTGTGTGCACCATTTTTACCACCATGTGATCTTGTTCCTTATTGGCTTTTAACATCCTTTTGAGTCTTGCTTCAAATTCCTCAAAAACATGTTTTTGTTATTGCAGTTGAGTCAACAAGTCATGTCTTTCTTTTTCCATAGTGACATGTATATGTTCTCGAGCTACAAGATTAACCAATATTTTTTTCTTTTTAGCACTCAGCTCCTCTACCTCTAAGTTTAAACCTAAATTGTAAAATTTTTGTTGTGCTTAAATATTCTCTTGAACATTTTACAAGCTCTGAGCCATCAACTTCTATGGACAATCAAAGGGTAAAACTCGATACCTTTTTCCTCTAGTTTATTGCAACATTTAATATCTAAGAGTAACCTTTCCATTAACTCTTCTAATAGTTGTGACCACATCAAGGCACTTCCAAGCTCATTTTACTGATTCTAATGACCCTTTAAAATTCTGAATTCCTCATAAAACTAAGCCAAATTAGTGGTTCTCAGAATGAATTGCTTGAATCCTGGGGCAAGCCTGAGCCTTAGTTTTCTCCCCTTTTATAAAAGACAGGTGAAATGTCATCCACCCCTATCTTTTTATATATATATAAAAAGGATGACAACGCATCACTGTTGTGGCAAATTACATGTCCTTTATTATTACAGATTCCGACCGCCATAGGTGGTTAGAAAGTTGAGCTACTAACTTTTAGGCAAAAAAAAAATCATTTTCACTTCTTTTTTTTCAATTAAACACAATTACAAAACACCAAATGGACCTCAATAAACTCCTACATTTGGTCTTAAATTAGCGTTTAATTGGTTAAAAATGACAAATCAACCCAAATCTAAATAAATTCTCAACCCTACATCTATTTTTTTGAGTAAGATAAAGGGGGAGAATTACCTAAATTAAACTCTCTCATTAAATAGAACTCGTTGATCTCAAGAACAAAAAGTTTCGTTAAGAAAAATGGTCATTCACCAACTTTCTCTTTCCATCACTATTTTTCAGTGACCCTCTATCTCCTCTCTCATGCTCAAGGACTAAAATACTAGAAAAATAAAGTTTTGAAACAAATCATTCAATTGTTAAACTAAATTGACCAAAAATGAGATTTGCAAAAATACAAAAGTAAAATTTTGGTAAAAATTCATCGAAACAATTATTTTGTTTTTTTTTAAATACTTCCCATTTTTCTTTTTTTCAATCTTGGTCCCCTCATTCTCAATATTTTTTAAACAATAAAATATAGTTTTTTTTTTTCATGAAATCGAGCACCAACCCAATATCAAGATATTTTTTAAGACCGATATAAACACATAAAAAGTAGATACAAAGAAGTTATCAACTCAAAATCCCAATCAACGCACATTAAAACATCAAATTGAAAACAATTTTGATGACTTGAGACCATAAAGAAAATGGACCAGAATTGATACCATATTTTTTTAGAAATAAAAAGCTTGATATTTTTTATTTGTTTTAATTTCTTGTAAACAACAAAATTGATTTTTTCTTGAAATTGAGTGTCAACTCAATGCTAGGATGTTTTTTCAAAACAATGATAATGATGAAAAAGGTAAACCAAACTCATCATCAACCTCAAATTCCAATTAAATGATGAAATAGTAAAGAAAAAAAAATCAATGATTGAAGTGAAAAAAAGTACATTACATGAATTCAGAGTGATCCCTTTCCCATGTTATATTGATACATTTTATTTTTTAAAAAATATATATATATATATATTCTAATGCATTTTTTTGTTAACTACTTTTTATCGAAATTTAAGATTGTTCATTTTAACCATTCTCTATTGTTTAACTGAAAATTTCTTATATTTTCTATTGCATTCTTTTTCGGCCTTTAAATAATATGATTCAAGTACGAGTACAGAAAAGGATGAGACCACTTGCTATACTAGATCTCCGTCTTGCATGTTTTTGGGTTTAATTATACACAGTATATTAAGCAAAATTATTAATTAACTTTCACTGTTCAAATCCTGACCACTATAATCCAAAGTCCTGAATTTAAGCCATAGTGACAATTTGAATGCATTTAATATCCTAAGCACTCCATGCTTTTTCCCTGGGCTTTGAAGTTTACTACTAGCTATAACATGACTCATTTCTTTACAGTGCAAACCCTTGCTTCATGGCATGGGGTGCTTCTCTATTTTCTTGGCAGACTTTTTGATGTATGCTAA
>Ga0325414_1007901_pt1 | contig 11251 bp, 5 predicted proteins | sample PopdelMetagenome_8_FD_206183 | JGI IMG/M metagenome (GOLD analysis project Ga0325414, IMG submission 206183) | Populus deltoides microbial communities from Bellville, Georgia, United States - Leaf-PdKOR-R3 | ecosystem: Host-associated > Plants > Phyllosphere > Phylloplane/Leaf | place: USA...
TGTTTTATAGGTTTTAGTATTGTGTGTTTATAACACATGCTGCTCACAAATTCCAGCAACTCTCCAGCGCGTGAGGTGTGTAGTAACTCTATAATGATTACTTTTTTTGTTTTAACATATAAAAAATGTGAAAATTTCCAAGAAAAATGTGTTCTCGATGCAATTCATTCCATCAATTCAAGTCGTGATTTCTAACCTTTTCGGTTATTATTTTAATGACTTTTCATTGGAATTCAATTTTGACCCCGAATTTAATTATTTTTTTATTATTTTAAAAAATAGAAAAAAAATACAAAAATATTAAAAATTTCAATGAAAATGCATTCTCGATGCAATTTGGCCAATTCACGATTATTTTGTAATTTTTAACCTTTTTGATGAGTTTTTATCGTAATTCATTTTTAACCAATGTTTCAACCACTTTTCTTATTATTTTTATAAATTATAAAAAAATTGAAAAAAAAAACAAAAAATTTCAAGAAAATTGCGTTCTCAATGCAATTAGACTAACAACCATTTTATGATTCTTAACCCTTTTTTTTAATCATTTTCATGTTAATGAATCTGTGGAGGTTAAAATATCAAGAAAGGAAGAGGACTTTGATAGAGCAAACATCATTCTTCTTCTTCTTCTTATTCTTTGTGTCTACAACAAAATTGAGAAACCTTTCCCTTTGTTCCCTTATGTTCTTTTCACTCAACCAAACAAGCCCTAAAAACACACATTGGCCCCCAAGTTTTTAGGTACAAAAGAAGCAAAAAAAAAAACCCTCTCAGCCTCATTTTTACTATCAATATTACACAAAAATACTAAGAATAAACCTTGTTCATGTTGCCATTTTTGTTTATGGTTGCAAACTTGACACATACATGTAAAAAATGCATCCTTACACCCTCTTTTTATATGTTTCACATCATACAAGGAAATGAATGCTTACACCAATTGTTTTGTTACAAGAAAAAGCCATAGAATGATAACCCTTGTGTCCTATTTTGCAACTGCAAGTTTAAGCCAAAATAACACCATGTTGTACTTCATTACATCCAAAAGAAAACCTACTAAAACTCATTTGAAGCTACCAAATTTGGCCTGATTTGTTACACTATATGTGTTGTCTTTACCCTCCATTTACAACTATAAAAGCACACTTTTCACACCCAAAATTGATGATAGAAGAACATATAACAGATGTTGTCCATCATGCCATAAAAATAGCCATCATTTTTTTTTTATGGTTGTAACAACACAACCCATTTATCATATTTTATAGCTGCCAAACCAAGCCAAAAGAAAACATCAATGCGTGTCCTTCAAAATCAACTACAATAGAACCCTAGGAAAGACTTCTCAAAACCATGGACCACACTGTAAAGAGAAGATGAAAGGCTTGGATGGAATTATTGTAGAAAGAGAGATGGATTAATGAGATTATTATGGAGAAATCAAAGGCCAAGATTGAATGTTGAAGGAGTTGCTTTAGGTTCTTCCTTAAGGCTTATAAAAGAAGGCTAAAATGTTGGAAAAGGAACTGGATAGACAAGGAGGAAAAAAAAAGAAAAAAGAAAGTTGAAACAAAAATACAAATAGTGAAAATAGAAAAAAAATGAGAGAAGAAATATAAAATGGAAACAAAAAAAGCTCGAAAAATAGGGTCCGTGTTGACAATAGAAAAAACAAGTAATAGTAGGGGACACCAATAAAGTTCTGATTGGGAAGAGGTAATCTGGTCTAGTCAAACTAAAAAACTATTTAGTTTTTGGGTTCTAACTTGAGTTAAACACCTTAGTTTCAAGAATTCTTTGTCTTGATAAAAAGTTAAGACATAAGGTTAAAACTTTTAAGAGGAGTCCAAAATTCATTTCTTCCATTTTGAAGATCGAAACAAAGCAGAAATAGAAAAGTCCAAATCTATTTAGAAGCTCATTACATCCCAGATCCGGTTTCATTTTTCTAGTTTGTGGATTCCAATTTTATTTTTTTTCTAAAATATGATAATCATATGTTTAATAAACTTGAACCTTTGTCATTTTTTTATTATCTTCCACACACACACACACACACACACACACACACACACACACACACACACACACACATATATATATATTATCTTCCATATATAAGACATAAGGTTAAAACTTTAAAGAGGAGTCCAAAATCCATTTCTTCCATTTTGAAGATCGAAACAAAGCAGAAATAGAAAAGTCCAAATCTATTTAGAAGCTCATTACATCCTAGATCCGGTTTCATTTTTCTAGTTTGTGGATTCCAATTTTATTTTTTTTTCTAAAATATGATAATCATATGTTTAATAAACTTGAACCTTTGTCATTTTGTTATTATCTTCCATATATATATATATATATATATATATATATATATAGGGAATAAAAAATAAGTTGATGAGTTTTCTTCATGTTGGCAATGTTTGAAAATTTATTTGTAATTTGTTAGGTTGATCCATATTGGCAATGTTAGGTTGTTTTTAATTTGTTTGGTTTTTAAAATTAAAATGAACTTAAAAATTCTTTGATGATTTTTTGATGAGTTTTCATCAAGATTTCATCGTTGTTATTAAGTTTCATTTAAGCTTTTTAAAAGGCTAGTTCAATGAGTCTTCTAATTTTAGGAATCGACTAAACCTAACACTTGATTTTTAAATTTAAAATGAACATAAAAATGTGTCGATGTGTTTTTGTCAAGTTTTGCTTAAGATTTTTAAAGTGTTAGGTTAATGAGTATTCTATTTTTATGAACCAACATAGACATAAGGTTTAGTTTTTATACTTAAAAGAGCTTAAAAATGCATTGCTGAGTTTTCATCAAGTTTTGTTTAAGCTTTTTAAATGATTAGATCAACAAGTCTCCTAATTTTAGGACCAACATGGATCTAATGCATGCTTTTAGAACTTAAAAATAGTCTAAAAGAGGTTTTTTTTTTTTTTAAGTTTCATTTAATCTTTTTAAATTGTTAGGTTGACAAGTCTTCTAGTTTTAGGGATCAACATGGACCTAATGCTTGGTTTTTCAACCTAAAAAGAGCTCCAAAAAATACATCAACAAGTTTTTGTCAAGATTTCATCAAGCTCATTTACACTTTTCAAATGAATAGGTAGATGATTCTTCTAATTTAGGGACCGACGTAAGCCTAACAGGATGTCTTTTATAAAAAAAATCATTGAGTTGTGAGATTTATGATCTAGGATTTAATGCTAACTAGATAAAAAATCAATCAATAATAAATGATTTGCCAATAAGCTCAAAAAATAATTTGGACAATAAATGGCATGCATATAACAAATTTAAGGGAAAACAAGTAGCTAAGGTAAATTTTTTCTAGAAAGGTTGTGTAAATGATGATGACTTTAGAACCAACGTATATTTTAGAATTCTTAGTATCCTTAAAAATCTAGATGGTGACTCTATTTTCCATAATTTCCCTTTAATTTTGGAGGTTCCATTTTACATTAGAACTGGCAAAGTGCTCAGGCAGAGATTTCCCAACCTTGTTTCACCATTTTTTGGTCAATTCTAGTAGTCCTTAGAGGTCGATTTCAAACCCCAACACATTAATTTATGCTAAATAATTTGTAATTGTGATAATTTATTTGTGATGATTTGATGTGGAGTGTTTGTGAATTTGATTTATGTGGATGTCGTGTTAATTTTCTATGTGAATGATTTTGCTCTAATGATTATTCGAGTATTATTATATCGTTGAATCTGTTGGTATCAATTTTTGTGCGTAGATGATGGGTGTCTTATATGTCAATATGGTGAGTTTAATTTAAGTGTAGAGGGTAGATTTTTTTATGTAGGGTTAGTTCATTTTATTCTATTTGATGAATTTTCTAAAACAAACGGTAGGAATATTTTAACATGTATAAAAGTTTGATTTTTATATTCATCTATGTCCTTGTTTTCTTTGCCAAATATCTATTTTCTTATATAATAAAAATAAATAAATAATGGTCTTTATTTTCTATGTATTTGTTATGGTAGTGTATATGTCATGTAACTAATCAGCTAGTTACACGTGGCGTGATATTGATTTTATTCAAGTAAACATATTTAATTTTTAATAAAAGCTTTATTTATCTTCAATATTCATCAAATATTTGATTAATAAATCTAATATTTAATTAATGAATTTAGAATAAAGATAAAATTCTAATGACAAAAATATTTTGTCAAGAAAATTATAAAGTTGTTGTAATTATAAGATTCTCATTACATCAAAGTATTGTTCATAAAATGTTTCTAGTCAACTCTCATTACATCAAACAATAATTAGAGTTATTAAGACTAATACATATTATATTTTTTTTCTTTATGAAAGGAAGTATCTATTCTCATAAGCTGAGGTATGAAGAATACCTAAAACTAGTATGAAGGTGTTTGCTAGATAACATGTACACTAAACTAACTTGCATGAAAATTCCATATGAAGAGATCACTTGTGTCTATAGAAAGACTCACGTGACAGTAATGTAAATGATTTTTAAACTTGAAATCACTAAGTTATCTTATATAGTAAATGTTATGTTTTGATTTTGCTACATGTTTTCCTAATTATGGTAATAAATAAGCAGATATTAGGTATAACATGAACTATATAAAGGTATTTGAGTAATAAAGAGATGATTCATTATCCTAGGTGAATTAAGAAAAATGTTTCAGTTGTTCTCAAATAATATTGATTCTAAATCCTTTTGCAATGTGAAATGAGATTTGAAAATAGTTTCAAATCTTATTCAAAGAATCAATAATCATAGTGTTGAGAACAAAAATGATTTGACATGGTAGACACATGAGATATGATAATGTCTAAATTAAAATATTGTTGATGAAGGGATAATATCACACTGATAAACTAGTCATTTAAAGGTTAAGTCAAACTACTTTGACTTTTCTAATATTTAGATGATCATGATAGGCTACTAGATATTGTACTTGATCTTCAAATATAAATCAATTAATTGTTGAATTGATAATAAATTAATTTGTTTAATTTACTTAATCCAATTTTATTTAGGATTACGATTTATGTTTGGATTAACTTATTAGAAAATCTAATGAGCCACACACATAAAAATTATTGTTTAGAAATTAAAATGAGATGATTAATCAAGTGTGACTTAATCATAATTAAGTTTTAGAAATTAAGGACTAGTGTTTAATTTATACAGAGAATTACAATTCAAGACCTGAAAATTCAAGTAGGGACTTGATTGAATAAATTTCTAAAATTATCCTAAAATGATATATGTGATATTATTTAGGGAGCAAATTGATATTTTACCACTTATAGAGTTTTCAGGTTTCCCTATAAAAGGAATGTTATACCTCTTATTTTTTTGTAAGTATAGTAAAATATAGAAAACATCTGAAAAACATAAAAGAAAGGTGTTAGGACTAAAAATATAACAATCCCTCTATCATAAAAAAGGTTTAAGAGATTTCTTATTGGTGATTGTGTGAATTATTATTAGATATCAGATACTTGGATGACTTGTGGTTTGCAACAACTAAGCCTTGAAACAATTATTCAAAGCTAAAAAGAACATCTGATCTTCAAGTAATCCTTGCATAAATCTTAACCTACTCTAGATTTGTCTAACAGGAGCTTTGAGACTAAAAAAATAATTATATTTATCATTTTCGCTGCGTATGTATGTATCTCTCGGGAAACCCAACAAGTCAAAGCGCTATGATTTTAAAATTTATTTTCGTGAGTTAAGGAGCATCTTAACAATATTTTTTTTATTCATTTTTTTATCATACAATAATCTGTTATCCTATCGATAAAGTTACGTTCAAGATGACAATACCCCTCACCGCCCTCCCACAGCTTGTGCGACGACGACTCTATATTTGCAAAATTCCTACTGCCTATCCATTGTTCTAATCACTCCCATACAAAATATAAGTTGAATTTTACATAGTGATGTAGGTGGCCACTGTTTTTGGCTCTTTCCACCGAGGAATTCTACCCCCAAAACAATTTTCATGGGCCAAATTGGCATATTTTTTAAAATTAGCACATTTTTTAAAATTTTAGTTAAAAAACATCTTTTAAAAAAGATTTGGTGAAATAACACATTTTTATTTTATCACGCTTTAAAAACAAGATGTTTATTAAATATCGCTATTTCTAAACATTATAAGATAGTTGTTGCGCTTCAAAATAGTGACACTTTCACATTGTTGCATTTCAGAAGCGCGACAAAGTAAAACTCAAATTATTTGGCTCAACCAGTCCATCAATTAATCTAGTTGTATGAACCAATCGATTGATTCACACAAAAACCATAATTTTATAAACTTTTTCTTCCAAATATATTTTATGATCTCAAGTTATTGTCCATATAGTAATTGTCCTCTGTTTTTCAATGCCAGAGGAATAGTCGGACTTGTGATAATAGATGCTTCTGAGCAGTCAAGTGTGGGTCTGCTATAATTAAATGAGGATCTGCCTCAAACATATTATATAGATGACCTAGCATATGCATTTATAAACTAGTAGGGTAGGTATAGGCTCAAGAAGAGGTCCCGTCGCGTCAAGCTAGAATAACGGCTCAAAGGACCATAACTTTTGATCTGATTTTTAGACTGTGCTTAATTTTTTACATCAGTTTCTAGAGGCTGTTTTTCTTAGATTTCAAAAATCTTGCCCCCGGGTCTTGATTTTGACAATATAATGATTTTCCTAATGAATTAGTCAATTAGTTTTTGTGTGTTTGGTATTGTGGTAGTTGTTGTGGTTATAGTTTGAAAAAAGTTGTTTTATAAAAAGTACTTTTAGTTGAGGTTGGTTTGGAAAAATATATATTTGGTTAAAACTGTGGTTGAAATTGAAGTTGAACAAAAAGATAGTTTAATGTGTTTGGTTAAAGAATACTTTTCAAATTGAGGTTATAAAATAATTAAAAAAGACATTAATATTGATAGTTTTTAATTGAAATATTATCGATTTAACTACTGCTATTATATCATGAAATAAACAATACTTTATATAAAATAATTTTTATTGTTGCATTAAACTATGTTCAATTTCATCACGTATGAAATTTATTCAACAAGAACTATAGTTTCTATGGTTTCCTGAGCGTGCAACAACATCAGGTAAAATATCATCAGGAATAAAATTGGGATTGCGATCAAATTCTGCAAATGCTACGCCATCATACGATCTCCTTCAAATGTAATTATGTAGTGCCATTGAATCATGTTAAACATTAATTTTTCAAATAAAACACAATATCTGAGAAAAAATTTTGGATTTTTTATTTTACTCGGTCACACCAGGTTCAATGCATTTAGATTTGGGACGGACCCGGTTCAATGCATTTAGGTTTGGGCCGGACCCAATCCAGCCCATTATCATTGGAGCTGCTCTCCATTGTTCACGTAGCAGAACAATGGAGACATGAAGAAGTGCAGAAAAAGAAGAAGGGGAAGGGGAAGAGGCGGTGGTGAGGGAGCTACGGTCCACTATTCTTCAACGTGAACAGTGAAGTATCCGCTATTCACGTAGCAGAATAGTGGAGACATGGAAGTGCAGAAGAAGGAGAAGAAGAAGGGGAAGGGGAAGGGGAAGGGGAAGGGGAAGGGGAAGAGCTGGTCCACTGTTCTTCAACGTGAATAATGGAGTCTCCACTGTTCACGTAGCAGAATAGTGGAGACATGAAAGTGCAAAAAAAGAAAGGGAAGGGAAAGGGGAAGGGGAAGAGCTGGTTAACTTCCTTTATTTCTGCAAGGCGCGTCATTGTTTACTGTGTTGTAACATAGTTTGCAACAAAAGCAACCCCAAGTTGCTTCGATCGACCCTGCGTTGCAAATGCAGTAAAAGGCGGGGCCCATGAACAGTAAATCCCTTTTTTTCTTTACCAAACATGTAGGAGCTGCGTTTTGTTTGAAACGCTACCGCAACCGCGTAAACAAACGGATTCTAAATAAATGTCGCAATTGCAAGTGGCGACAACAATTTCTAAAAATATACTATTTCATAGAAACTATTTACTTATATGTCATTTTCTATTTATTTGGGTTTTACATGCGAATTGTCTAATTTATCCGCCAAATTACAACAAAGTCGATATAGTAGGTCTACAAGTCAAGGCTGATCTAAATAATCTAATAGTAGCAATTCTAAAATTGAAGCTGGTTTCTGCAATCAATCCTCCGAGAGCAGGATCTAAGATACCGTATCTTGTACTCTGACATTAAATAGAGACTTAGGCAAAGGCTTCTCATAACTTAGAAGGTAACTCTAGGCCAGGCTCATATGCATCAGGCAGGGCAAAGTATGCATCCACCATGTCTTCGGGTACTTGTTCCAAACAAGGCGGATACCACTGCATGTGTATTATTTTAAAAAAAAATTAGTCCATGACCAATCAAAGGTTTAGTTCATCATAAATTCTCAGTCGAAGGATAAAGAAGATACCTTTGGTGGAAAGCATTTATCAACTAATCTTGCTCGAACTCCCTAATCAAGCATGCATGGTTCAGATGAAATATATTCGTTTATTATGAAACTCCAGGATAAGTGGGCTATTTGAAAGAAGAATCTCGATTTTAGCTCGCAGAAGTCATTGGAGATCTGTCTAGAAATTGCTCGAAGAGTCATCCGATACTCGCGATCAAGACATTGTTCAAGTGTCTGAAATCTACCTTCTCGTATCTATCAAAGTAGATAAACCAAGCTATTAGAGCATGAGGAAGACAAGTAGAGTAGATTAAGTGATTAACCAGAGCCGTTTTAAGCGAAGTGCTGCTTGAGCAATGACTCAGAACTTACAGATCTCAGGGAAACCTTCAAGCTCAGAGGCGGAGCTTCTCTTAGTTTTCGAACTGTTGAAATGCACCAGTCATCTTTCGTTCTGGCTGCTTCACTTTCCTGAGAAATGTTGTTGAAATGCACTCATTATTCTAATACACTGAAGTGGAGAACAAGTAAGTTCCCGACCTATAGGACTTGGAAAGGTGAGTTTAAACACAAGGACACCGAAGCACACTTAGGCTCCGTTTATTTACGCGGCTGTAACTGCGGTTGAAATAAAACACAACAAACATATATTTGGTTATAAAAAAAAACGTTGTTAACTGTTCATGGGTTCCACCTTTTATTGCGTTGCAAACTCAGTAATCACGAAGCAGCATCCGGCTGCTTTTGTTTCAACAGTAAATAATGGGCAACATATTCATAGTGTAACATGCATACAGTTCCGGTCGGACTGATTCTGGCCAAACCGATTTCGATTCAAAGCTTAAAATACATTGAACCAGGTCCAATCCAGTAAAATAAAAATTATTTTTAATTTTTTAATTGTTTTTTATTCAAAAAACTAGTATTTAGCTTTATTTAATGACACTACATAAATTAACCGGTTCCAGCCAAACTAGTTCCGGTTCAAACACATTAAATTATTTTTTTTCAATCTCAATTTCAACCACAGTTTTAACCAAACACCTATTTTTTCAAACCAACCTCAATTAAAAATATTTTTTATAAAATAACTTTTTTAAAACCACAATCATAACAGCTACCACAGTACCAAACACAGAATTAATTTCCAATTTCAGTTTCAGCACATAATTAAAATGTGAAACTGAAAACTGGTGACCATTACCAAACCTTTTTTCAAGTTAAGATAATCACGGCTGGCTCTTCAATTGGCGGTCCAATTACACTCTTGCCCCTCAATAAAATAAAAACACCATGAGCATCTAGCAACTTAGCAGTTGGTGTAATTTGTTTAGTTTATGAACGAGAATCATTTCTCACTAAAGATAGCAAAAATGAATTAGAGCACGGGAACTGTTGTGCCTCTTCTTGAACTGTCACTCTTTTCCCACATTGAACCATCACCCTGGCTTTGCATTGATATAAAACCTATTGTAGATTCTTTCTGGGAAAAGAAATCTTACCAGGGAGTCAACAATTTCCTCGACTGTGGCATGACCAAAACATTTATTTAGCGTATTCATCCTGAACATAGCAGATACAAAGTAAATTGGACCATATAAATACCATACCAAAAATCCAAAAACAAAAGGTGAAACTTCAAGCAAGTAGAGTTTTGAAGGACGAATACAAACAGTCTCTACTTTCTAATCTCTATTCTAAACACAAAAAAAGGCATGCATCCCTTGGGAAGGATGAACATTCATAATCAAAGCTTGGCGGCAGCAGATCTTTAATTGCATACAGACCAGAATTCTGGATCCCATCTCTGTTTTTCGTTTTTTGTGTGGGTGTGCGTTGGGAGGGGGGTGTCAGACAAAAACTACCTAGGAAGCCAAGCCGGACTTCTGCACTGCACTGCTTGAGAAAATTTATAGGCATATTAATTATTAACTATGTAATTTCAGTCAGTTGCCGATTCTAAGTATATGAGATATCATCTTGAGTCTATGCATATGCTTTCAATTCTCCCTCGTATCAAAAGATGCTGTAAGAATCTGTTTTGTTGTCTTTAAAAGATGTTCAAGTTTTCTACGTAGCATTGCTGCATTGTTAACTGTATCTCAATATCTAAAAAAAAAATTAAAATTAAAAAAAATAAACAATTTTTTATTGTGTTTTAACTGAGTTTTTCATGGGCTGATTGAGTCGAGAGTCAATTCGGGGTTTTTTTACCGAGCCACACCTAGTCAATTCTCTTTTTATTTTCATTGACAATCAGCCTAGTCTATATCTCAAGTTACCTGGGCCACGAGTTAACCTGTCAGGTAAAGATGGGTTTTAAAATAGTTAGGTGTGAGTAAATCTCGATCTCAAAGTCTATCCAAACAATGGTAAATTTACGATGGAGGCGGGTTAAAAAAAAATATGATAGTTCTAAATGGTCAATTGTAGATCCATCACAATGAGATCATGCAAAAAGCTTAGTATACTTATTTATGAACCAATAAGACAGAGTAAGCCGAAGAAGAGGCATATGAAAGCCAAACCAACATTTTTTTTTACTGTGCTACAGCATAAGTTATATTTTTTCAATCTTAAAAAAAATATAAAGATTTTAGGAAGTAAAAAATATAATGTATACCTGTTGAAACATTTTTGAAATATTTAAATGCTGACATATTAGACTGTAATTTTTTTAAAAAAAATATTGAGATAGATCGACTAAGTTCAACCATGATTAACATGCGAAACTTACAAAAAATAAAATAAAAAGGCTAGTTATAATAAATCAAATATCAAAGTCCGAAAGTGAAAAAAAATAAATTTTAAAAAGGCCT
>Ga0325414_1007902_pt1 | contig 11250 bp, 9 predicted proteins | sample PopdelMetagenome_8_FD_206183 | JGI IMG/M metagenome (GOLD analysis project Ga0325414, IMG submission 206183) | Populus deltoides microbial communities from Bellville, Georgia, United States - Leaf-PdKOR-R3 | ecosystem: Host-associated > Plants > Phyllosphere > Phylloplane/Leaf | place: USA...
TGATAATTAAAAAAGAATGAAGCCCTTAAAGGAATAGAAAATTTTCAGTTGTGGAATTCAAGGGGAGAAGAGGAGAAAAGCTGGAAGACGCCATGTATGACTTTGAATGGAAACCCTTGTCGAGACTGTTTTTTCAAAGGTACCAAAGGAGATCGTCTTTAGAGGTTAGCCATCCATCCAATTGCATAGCTCTCCTTACGCGCTGGCACATGTTTCCTATACGCCAAACGTTTTGTGATCCCATTGTTCACTTTAGTCCCTAAGGGTACAATAACTATTCAATTGAGTCTTGAATTTTATTCCACTTGAGCTCAAGGGTGTTTTTTTTTAATTTAGGCCTGAATTTCATCATAATAACTCTTTTTTTGATATTACTATATTATTATTAAATATATTGGGTTGGGCCCAATCCAACCATCTGAGTCAGACCTAGTCGAGTTAGGTTGGCTCAACAGATCTAGCCCCCCTCTTTTTTTTAAGTGGGCTGGACCTGTCCCACCCATCAAGGTTGGGCTGAAACAGGTCCGGCCCATGACTCACATGGTTGTTGGCCCGACCTAACAATCATGTTAATTAATTTTCCTTTCGCATGCAGAATGAGTTCTTGTTCTGCATGCAAATGGCTATAATTTTTGCAGCCAAAAGGAAAGAATAAGATTACCTAGTGTAGGGGGTGACTAGTTGGCGGAGCTGGGAAGACCAACGTGTGGCTGGTGGCTGCAACGATGGCGGAGGAAATGGGAGAAAGCTGGCAGGGGGAGAAGAAGATGGAAACAGGGGGAATGGTCCCCCCCCCACCCCCAAACTTTGGCTTCAAATTTCTTCTTCCCCATGACATGGAATTCATCTCTATTTATAGGGGGTGGAGCTGCTGAAGCTGTTGCAGTGTCAATCGACCAAAAAGAACCATATCAAGGTATGGTCAAGTGTCAGACCATCATATTGGTGTATGGTTTGGTTGATAGATGAAGCATTAAATGCTTTGAAAAGGTGGCCACTTGAGCAGCTTTCAGGTGAAAAAATGATGAAGAAGAACAGTATCAAACGACATGTCATCTGGTCTGTCTTTTTTTTACTATGCGGTCAAAACGTGCCGTTTCATTTCAATGAAACATCGTTATTTTGGCTTTTAGGGTTTTAATTCAGGGATTAAACCAAAGTTCATTTTGTTCATCCGACTTTTAATTTCTTTCAGTTACACCCCTAATTTACCCTAAACTTTCAATGTTATATATTTTGCCCCTACCGAACTTCATTGTCAGCCCAAGATTTCAGCCAATTAAGTCCCTAGATTTCGACGTCTTTTTCAAAATGGTCTTTAGTTGTGAATTTCTTCAATTTAGCCCTTAGTTTACTTCAAACTTTTTGATTTTCTTGCACTTTTACCCATGATTTGAATCTCTTGACTTTGTAAAAATTAAATTTAGTTCTCTAAAATTTTAATCTTTTCAATTAAGCTCAAATTGAGTTTCCAAACTAATTTTTTTCACTAATTAAGTCCCTCATAAAATTATATATTTTTTATTTTGAAAGAAAAAAATGATAAAATTATGGGGGAATAACCCAAAAATAAGTTATGACATTGTGATTTCATGTTTCCTTGAAATATTTAATATTGCTTATCATATAATATATTTTTTCAATTTTTTTATAAGCACATGTTACTTTTCATCTAAGAGCAATATTATATTTTAAAGATTGATTCTCTCATATACTTACATGAATGAGTTATCCATATATTTTTTAAAATAGTTAACACTTATGTAATCGTGAATAGGATAACCAATTATGAAAATCTATTCTTAAAATATAAAATCATTCACATCTCCTTAGTCTATTTTACAAGAAAAATATACAAAAAAAAAGAAGGTTGAGTCACTTAATTAATAAGAATCACCAACGTGTCTCATATGGAATTACAACTTCTGAAATTCAAAGTTTGTAAATTCCTCGTAATTTACCCTTTACCCATTTAAAGCCACTTGCTCATAACAAATGAGGGATCAAAAGTCCAACTGAAAGCAATAAATGAGCTATGGAGCTGGCTTGAAATGGTTCAAATCATAGAGCCAAACAACCATGGAGACCATGTCTGCCATGATTTGTTAACCTTTCTATACACTTGTATTGACACCAATGGTAGTTTCCGTACTTCACTGTTGAGATATTACCATCAGTTTTATGATATTGCAGCATAAAATGGTCTTCCAAATGGGCCTGAAGTTAAAGATTCATGCGTTCATGACATGCTTCATGAAAACCTCTCATATCCAAATGATCTTGATTGTTGACCAGTCTGTTTTTTATTATTTATCATTTCTTTATATAAAGAAAAAAGAAAGAAAGAAAGTTTGTAAGTCTAGCTCTTTAAAAATGTAATAAATTTACAAGAAAAATTAATGACTTTACCAACTATCCCATCACCATGTGATGAAAACAATGCCTAGACACTATCGGTTACGAGTTTGTTTAGAAATACGATGTAAATCTAGTTTTGATATTAAAAAACAATGTCGCAGATTGCATATGTTGATTCAAAAATGTATAGTAAAGGTGAAAGGAAAAATATAAATAGTTGTTGGATTAAAATGAGTGAAATGAAAAATTGTTATTGATGTTATTTGTTTGACCCATTATTGAATACAAGTGTAGTAATTAGGGTTTGATTTTTTATTTTCAAGCATGTAATTGAAGAAAAGATGGATTAATTAAAGAAAGAGAGAGAATTACAATGGAAGAGGGTGATGGAGAAAGAGAAATGAATTGGTTAGAAGAGCAAACTAATTAAATTCTCTTTTATCATTTAATTCTACATCAACAATTTCTTTATTTGCATGTGATTATTCGACTTTTAAACAAATCACTATTTATTTATAACAATAATAAGAGACATGATAAAGTCTTTTAATAAAATATAGTATCCCTAACCCCAACTACAACATCTCCTCTCCTCTACAATCACAACATTAATTCCCCGCACTCACAATCTCATGCTAGTCTTCTTCTTCTTCTTCTTTTCTAGTATTTCAGCATTTATTTGCTTTATTTTTTATGTCTCTTTCGGTGCCTATTATTTTCATCCGCTGTCAGCCTTGGTTATCATCCTTTTCAAAATATTTAATCTTTGTTCTAGGTGGTTTTTTTTTTATGATTGTTGTTTGGGTTAATTCATTAGGTTGTGTTTTGATTTTTGAAGTTCTTTGATTGAACATGCAATTTGGAGTTTGATTTATGTTGTTTTTGTGGCGATTTCCTTCTACAGATCAGCTGTTTACTAAACTGCTAATTTTTTTTTCTATGATTTTTCTACCTTTTTTTTGTATTGATTTTTCTAGACTTACCGTTTGTTTTTGCATTTCAAAAACTCTTTTGATTTTTTTTTATTTTTTTATTTCAAATTAATATTTTTTGGTATTTTCAGATTATTTTGATGTGCTAATGTCAAAAATAATTTTTAAAAAATAAAAAATATTATTTTAAAATATTTCTGAATAAGAAATATTTTAAAAAATAATCGCTACCATATTATCAAACACTCTCAGAATACAACGCTAGGTGATTAATTATATTTTATATCGTTTTCCATTCTTTATAATTTATTTCTTCTATTTATTTTTCCTCTACCCTAGCTTTTGTTTGAGTTTTTACGCAAGGATTTCAATTGCTTCTTAGATTTTTTTTTTCTTCTCATTTGGTTTTTGTTTGAGTTTTTACGCAAGGATTTCAATTGCTTCTTAGATTTTTTTTTCTCATTTGCTTGATCTTCAAATCACTCATGGTCATCATATCATCATATGATAGGCAGAGATGTACATATGATTTGTTATTTTAACATTTTTACATGAATCATTATTATAGAAGAATTGCTCGAGGAGGTTATCCTTTCTCTAACCCTTGACAATCTCATATTGCAAGATGCTGATGTGGAAAATGCTTACATAATATTCATCGAAACTCTAAAGTACTTATGAATAATATGAAATAAATCTTAGTGTGTGTGTGTATGTTGGAGTCTAATGTTTTTAGATTTTTTTACGGTGAGTAATATCTCCTTTTCATTCACAATTTAAGTGTGTGTCAAGGTCCTTATGGCCCTGCACTAGTTAGAGCATGGGAATATTAAAATGAGATGCATAGTTCTAAAAATGATCCATCCTAAAGAGTTTCTATAGAAACATGTCTAGTATTGAGCCATTATAGGTATAATTGATTATTGGGTTTCCTGAAATTCTTAAACACAATGCAAATATTAATTTAATTTTTTTTTTCAGGAATCCCAAATATCTTGTTAGACAATCTAGAATTGTTTAGAGTTTGAACAAAGATTAATTGAAGATCAAATCTTCTTTTTAATGTTTGAACAACTTCTTCAAGGTTGGACTGTCAGAAATCACGAGTCATCCAAGTGTATGGCCTTTAATAGTAATTTATATGAAGCACCAATAAAAAATCTCTTAAAATCCTTTTAGAAAAAAGTGATTGACATGCTTCGAGTGTTAGCTCTTTTTTCCACCTCTACTATACCTATATGTATAGGTGGAGTGTGTACATTATGTTATATACAGAGAAAATGAGGCATAAAAGTCTATTTATAGGGAAAAATTAATAACTCTATAAATGATAAAATATCACTTTGCTCTCGAATAATATCACATATTATTTTAGTATAGTTTAGAAATTTATTCAATCACGTTCATACTTGATTTTTCTACTCCTCAATTCCTAAAATTTATTTATAATAAATTCACACTTTATTAATTATCTCAGTTTAATTTATAACAAATGATTCTTAATGTCTATGATCTATTATATTTCTAGTATCTTAGCCTACATATAAATTATAATCTTAATGAAAATAAGATTAAATAAATTTAATAATTTAATTTATTATCAATTCAATAATTGATTAATCTATATTTAAAGATTAAATGCATCATCAGACAACTTATCATGATCCCCTAAATATTAAAAAGTCATACCATGTTTGACTTAACCTTTCAGTGATTAATTCTTTAGTGTAATTATTATTTCTTTATCAATAATATTATAATTTAGACATTATAACATATAATATATGTGTTTTGTGAAATCATGTTTGTTCTCAACATCATAATAATTAATTATTTGAATAAAATTTTAAACTCTTTTCAAATCTCATTCCACCTTAAATAAGGATTTTATAATTACTACTATTTGAGAACATTTGAAATATTTTTTTTAATTCACCTAAGGTGATGAATTCTCTCTTGATCACTCAAATATCTTTATATAGTTCATGTTATACTCAATATTTGCATGTTTGTTACCCTTGATTAAGACAATGTATAATCAATATTAAAACAAACATTCCCTATATAAAATAACTTAGTGATTTCAAGTATAAGATTCACTTACATAACTTTTATATGAGCATTTTTATAGACACAAATGTTTTTTCCTTAAGAAATTCTCATAAGGGTGAGTTTGGTGTACCTCTTATGTGACAGACACCTATATATTAGTTGCAGGTATCTTTCACACCTCAACTTATAAGAATAAGTATTCTCTTTTATAAAGAAAATAACATAATATGTATCAATCTAAATGTCTAGGGACATTTGAGAACAATCATATCTATTTGAATCTTAGAACGACTACTTTTATTGAGTTGAATTAATTTTCCAATACAACTAAATAACCATTTAACTAAATAACAAAATAAACAATTTTGATATAACACATACATTAATGATAAATCAAATGACATAGTCAATTTGATTGATCAATTCAATTCAACAATTTATTTCTAATATTACTTATCGACATAACAAATCAACATATCAATTAATTCAACCCAATAATTCATTCCAATAATTCTTATAGACATAATAAATCAACTCAACCAACTAATTCAATTCAACAATTTATTTTGATATTTTTCATCAACATAATAATTATTATAACAAATCAACGAATTTAATTGATGTAACATAATGATCAAATTTAACATTAGCAACATAATTAATTAATGAAGTCAATTGATTTAGGCTAAAAATCAATATTGATAACAACCATTAATATAATAGGTCAACGAAATTTATTTCATTCATTCATACAATAATTTCCACCACCAAAAGCATTAATTCATATCAAACACACTCATAACACCTCTCACATAACAAATCAATTTCCTCAAACTCTCTATTTTTTCCTATTATGGTCGGTATTAATCTCTTCTAATAAGCCCATATATTTTCTTCAATTATTTACTATAAGACATTATTTATAACACAATTTACCCCAATTGCAATAATTTATTACAATATAAAATTTTCCCTAAATTTCTATTCAAGAACCATAACTAGAAAAATTCAATTTCATGTATAAAACTAGAATTTATTCCATAAAACTCAAATAATTGGGTTAAAAATTTTTTACCAGGCGTGGAAATGAGCTTCAAATGTTAGCTTATCAATTCTCTCTCTAGAACCTCTAAATCCTCCTCTCAATTCTTGTCTTAATGCTGTTAGCAACTTTCCCCTTTGATTTACGATGAAACCCAACCAATTTCTAGAGAGACAAATGAAGAAATTTTTGAAATCCCCCCTCTCTCAAGTAGCAGCCAACCACCATTTGAGAGAAATGATGAAATTTTCTTTCCTTTTTATATTCCTAGTTTACCCCTTTCTTATGTTCTTAACATCATTTTATTTTTTATTATTTTAAATCAAATCATGGAAAAATTTTAATCGGGGTTTTATATTCTCCCATTTTTAAAGAGAATTTTGTCCTTGAAATTTAAATCTTTTACCTAAATTTACAAACAATTCGGGATATTTTCTTTTCGTTTTTGTCTCCCTTTCTCAAGCCTATTCCTTGATTTGTGAGCTCCTCTACAATACTTTTACCATAAGGATCTTTTTGTTTCTGAGGACCTTTTGACTTCGGTCTAATATCCTTATTGGCTTTAACTTTAACATCAAATCTTCCTCGATTATTAATGGAACTTGAAACACATCATGAATTTTGGCCAAATGGGAGGGCAAAATCAATTTGTATGTTACAAGCCCAATTCTCTTCTCGATTTCATATGGTTTGATATATCTCGACACCATTTTTCTTTTCATCCTGAATCATAACATGTGTTTCCATAGAGAAACCTTTAAATACACCTTGTCCCCTACTTTGAATTCAAGAGGCCTTCTCCTTTGATCTGCATAAATATTTTTCCCATTTTGTGCTACTTTTATTATATCCTTTATGATTCTCATTTTTTCTGAGGTGAGTTACACCAATTCAGGCCCAATCACTTTTCTATCTCTAACATCCTCCCGGCACATGGGGGTTTGGCATTTTCATCCATATAAGGCTTCATAGGGAGCCATCCTGATTGTAGATTGATAATTGTTATTATAATTAAATTCGACCAATGGCAAGTGATCCTCCCAATTACCTTCAAACTAAAATAAACATGCCTTTAATAGGTCTTCTAGGTTTTGGATTGTTCTTTTAGATTGTTTGTTAGTTTGGGGGTGAAAAGTAGTGTTCAGATTTAGGTTTGTTTCTAGAGCATGCTGGATACTTGGCCACAAACAAGAAGTAAATCCGGGGTTTCAATCCGAGACAATCAACTTTAACACTCCATACAATCTCACTACTTTGTTTACATACAACTTGGCTAACTTGTCAACTGGGCCCGTCATCTTCATATGTAAAAAGAGAGCATATTTAGTAAATTAGTCTATAATAACCCATATGACATCATTTCTCCTTTTTGTTTTAGGCAGACCAGACATAAAAGTTCATTGTGATATCTTCCCACTTCTATTTTGGCATTAAAAGTGGTTGTAAAAGCCCTATCTGCTTCTGATGCTTCATTTTTGTTTGCTGACAGACACTACACTCGGACACATACTCTGCTACTTCTTTTTTCATACTTGGCCAACAGTTATAATCTTTTTAAGTTCATATACATCTTGGTGCTTCCAAGATATGCTGCAAATCTGGATTCATGTGCTTATTTTAACACTTCATTCTTTAACATCTTCTCTTTTGCTAGATACATTCACTTTCTCATGGTGATAATTCCATCATCTAGTATCCAAAAAGGATTCTCAACTCTTGATTCAACCTTATTTCTTATTTTAGTTGCCTTAACATCCTCCTGTTGAGCCTCCAACACTTTATCCCAGAATGTGGACTACACTTTTAATTGAGCGATTAAGGAATCTTCAAGCTTGACTTCTATCTTGATGTTGATTTTCCTTAATTCTAGTAATTCTTTCTTATCCCAAACTTCTTGTTCATTTGATACAGTTTTGTATTTGCGACTAAGGGCATCAACTACCACATTTGCCCTTCCCGAGTGATATTAAATTTCATTGTCATAGTCCTTAATGAGCTTCACTCATCTTCTTTGTTGCATGTTTAAGTCCCTTTGGGTCATTAAATATCTCAAACTTTCATGGTCTATAAAAATTCAAACACGAGACCTATACAATTAGTGTTTCCAAACCTACAATATTAATACCACTAAAGCCAATTCTAAATCATGTATTGGTAGTTACCCTCATGAGCCTTTAATTGTCTTACGGTATAAGCAATCACTTTGTCATGTCGCATTAATACTATAAACTACAAACCTTTTCATCTCTGAAGGTAATGTTAACACCGGAGCGGTGGCAAACCTCTTTTTTAAAAAAAACTTTTAAAAGCTCTCTTTACAGTTTTTATTCCATTCTTACTTTGTCATATTTTAAGTCAGTCGGGTCATCGGAATAGCTATAATGAAGAATCCCTTAATGAATCTCTTGTAGTATCATGCTAACCCAAGAAAACCATAAATTTAAATCACATTGCAGGTCCCTCCCACTTTAATACTGCCTACATCTTCCTAGGATCCACTAGTACCTCTTCAACATATATGACATGCCCTAGAAAAATCACTTTATTCAGATAAAATTCACATTTATTTAGGTTGGTATACAACCAATGCTCCCTAAAGGTTTGCAATACTTGTCACAATTGTTGTTCGTGCTCTAGGTATGATCTCAAATAAACCAAAATATCATCTATAAACACTATAACAAACTTATACAAATAAGTGCAGAACACCCAGTTAATCAAAATCCATAAACATCGTAGGAGCATTTGTAAGTTCAAATGGCATTACTAAGAACTCGTGATGTCCATAACGGGTTCTGAATGCAATCTTTGGCACATGTTGTTCCTTGATCAAGAATTTAAAGTACCCTAACCTCAAATTTATCTTCAAGAAGACCCTTACCCTTTTTAGTTGGTCAAATAAGTCATCTATCCATGACAATGAATACTTATTCTTCACTGTTACCTCGTTTAGCTGCCTATAATCAATATAAAGTCTGAAGGTCCTATCTTTTTTTTTTCTTCATAAATAACACTGGAGCTCCTCAGGGTGAGTTACTTGGACATATGAACCCTTTATCCAACAATTCTTGTAATTGAATCTTCAAGTCAGCTAATTTAGCGGGCGCCATAAGCAAGATATTCTTCTTAGTCATCATAATCGAAATAATGTATATATCCTTTAAACCAAGATGTTGACATTGTTTATATGTTGGAGAAGGATCTGTCATCACACTTTACCTTGTGCGCACCATCCTGAAACAATCCAATACTTATCAGATTTCAACTCAACTCCTAACCTAGACCAGGACTCTAATACCAATGTAACAACCTCTAATTTTTTACCTAAATTTACAAATAGGAATATAATAATTCAATTTAAGATTAGAGTAAATTTTTTTTACCAAAAATTCAAGAGAGTTTCTCCTATATTTTCAATATCAAGTTATCGATATTAAACATAAAATCACCATCTAATCATTCTGAATACAATTATCTCAAAGGATAGAATAAAAACAGTACAAGATAGACAAAAAAAAAAGTTATAACATATCAGCTAAAGAGGTTTTATATTTGATTAAAGCTAATACGCTAACACATCCATGTCAGAATGTGTTGCGTCATTAAGATAACCTACGCCCAAGTCAAGGCATCTTTAAAAAGATATTGATCACAAGGGTACCCTGGACCCAAATTATGACCTTTTGTCACACTAGCCCATTTTGTATGTTTTGATCAATGTGTGTTTGGTATTGCGGTAGCTGTTGTGGTTGTGGTTTGAAAAAAGTTGTTTTTATAAAAAATACTTTTAGTTGTGGTTGGTTTGGAAAAATATATGTTTGGTTAAAACTGTGGTTGAAATTGAGGTTGAATAAAAAATAGTTTAATGTGTTTGGTTAAGAATGCTTTTGAAATTGAGGTTATAAAATAATTTCAAAAAATATATATTAATATTTATGGTTTTTAATTTAAATATTGTAAATTTAACTATTGCTATTACATCATGAAATAAATCATACTTTATATAAAATATTTTTTATTGTTCCATTAAACTATCTACAATTCCATTACGTACAAAATTCATCCGACAAGAACTACAGTTTCCATGATTTTTTGAGCATGCAATAAAATTAGATAAAATATTATCAGGAATAAAATTGAGATTACAGGACGAGTAAATTTAATTCACCTTAAACTAATTTTTTTTAAAAAAAAATTACTGTTCACGTTCACGTGAACAGTGCGAGTGAAATCAATTAACTGCACTGGTTTTTCAAAAAAAAAAAAATTGTTCACGTGAACAGTGCAAGTGAATTAAAATTCACTGCACTGGTTTTTCAAAAGGAAAAAAAACTATTCACATGAACAGTGTGACAATGAGCATGGTTCCACTGTTCACTGAGCATGCTCCACTATTCAGTGGTACCTCCCCCACGAGAAGCAGTAAAATGCTGCTTTTACAAAACCTGCGGCACAGCTGAATTTTTAGTGGGTCCTACCAATAGCAACTTGTGTTTTTTTTTAACCAAGCAGTAATACCTGTGGTTGTGGGTGAACTTCACCCGCAACTACAATACCAAACGGCCTCTTAGTAAGCTTCAAGTACATCTATACCCGGTTTCAATTTTGCATGAGTGTTTATTTGCCTTGTACAATAAGTGTAAATTCTGAGCCCATCATCCACCAACATTTATTCGGATTCATATTGATTTCTTAATTGTTGATTCAATGAATAAAATGTTTAGACAATCATCCATTAGCCAAAGTGCTATCTAAAGTCTTGATTAAGTCTTAATATATGTTTAAATCATCCCTCACGTTTATTCCAAATTCGAGCTGCACTTGTTTCTGCGTCATCACACCTTACAATACCAATAACTCTCTCTC
>Ga0325414_1007908_pt1 | contig 11249 bp, 9 predicted proteins | sample PopdelMetagenome_8_FD_206183 | JGI IMG/M metagenome (GOLD analysis project Ga0325414, IMG submission 206183) | Populus deltoides microbial communities from Bellville, Georgia, United States - Leaf-PdKOR-R3 | ecosystem: Host-associated > Plants > Phyllosphere > Phylloplane/Leaf | place: USA...
TGTATGTATATATATATCTGGCAAATATGGGGAGACAAGAAATTCTTGTCTTTTATTAGTGAAAATGGAATGGGAGTCGCCACCTAGTATTTTGGTCACTGGAACTCTAACTGGTCTCAGAGATCGGGTACTTAAAGGGAAGGTATTAGCACCCCAAATACGTCTTACCTAAGGTAAGCTGCATTGTTTGATTGTCTGATAAAAAGCTACGATGTTATTGTATTTCTAGTTGTTGGTCCGTCTATGGTTCAAGAAAAGTCCTCCTCAATAAGAAGGTCCTTATCTTATCGGGTAAAAACCTAACTGTTCTAACGTCTATATAAAAACTATATTTTTAATATCAGGAATACGTTTTACGTATAAATTCATAATCCCAGATACTAAAAGAAGACAAAAAGATTTTTTTAGAATTTTTGAAATATTGACCTAGTTCTCATGGCTCTAACAAACTTGTTATTAAAGTCAAAAGTACATGCTAAAACCCTTTTATTGAAAATTTTCTATGTTGTATGAAAATATGATATGATGATTTTTCTTTATATATATATATATATATATATATATATTGGAGAGACTAGGCCGTATGCATAAAAACAAAACATTTATTTTTTTTTATTTTTTGATGTCTTGACGAAAATCGGGTATTTTTAATACTGGATTTGTATCTTTACGGTATAAAAATACAAACCAGTATTAAATAATTTTGATAAAATATGCAGGAAAATCACACAAATTTTTTTAGGATTTTTTAGAATTTTTAAAATTTTTTAATATATCTGTATATATAAATAATACAAAAAATAGTATAATATATAATATATAATACTAGGTGAGCTGGGCTGGGCTGACCCACTAACTGAGCCAGACTTAGACCCAAAAGGAATTGGGCCGATCTCGACCCAACAAAATCTCTTATTTTCTTCTAGGCCAAACTCGGCCCAGACAGTAGGGATGGGCCAGAATCAGTCTGGCCCATAAACACATGGCTGGGCTAGAACCAGCCCGACCCAGAGAAGGAAAAAAAACCAATAATGTTGGGTCAGAATTAGCCTGGCCCAGCAACATAACTGACGGGAAAGGGGAATTATTTTCCCTCCCCTCTTCCTGCATGCAGAACGCTATTCATTCTGCATGCAGGCGAAAAAAGAACAGCAAAACGCAAACAATGAAAGGGAAGAAGAGTTACCGGTCCGGCTGCTTTGCTGGCGGTGCTACGGTGTAGGCCAGTGGCGGTGTTGTGGCTCACAGACGGCGGCTCCAAACAATAACGTTATAGTTTCAAACGGTGGAGAAAGAGGCTCCTACTCTTGCATTCTCCTCCTCTTCTTCTGCTGCGTTTCCTTTTCCTTTTGTTCTGATTTAGATGATGTTTCTTTCCAGGACTCGACCTCATCCGGTGTCAGTATCGTTTTTCCTTAACCCTCATGGTCCACTCTCTTTTACCTCTCATTGTCCCTCTTGGTCTACTTTTCTTTTCTTTTGGTTCGTTTTCCTTTTCCACTACCCTCCCAGTCCCTCTCCTGTTTATGGCTTTCCCGGTTTTTTCTTTCCTTTTTTGGTCTGTTTTCCTCTCTTCAGTTCGTTCCTTTCTTTCTTTTCATTTTTTATTTCTCTGTCCATTTTTTCTCTCCTCGCGTGCTGGCGTTGGGGCGGTATTTATAGGGCAAAAGGGAGCGGAGGCGTCCCTATTGCCACCCTATCGTAGTGCATAGGGAGCAGGGCTTTACACCCCTGCCATGGTGCCGGGTTGGCTGGCCAGTAGGCGTGGCTGAAGGGCGCAGCTCCCCCAGTCTCTCATCATGAGGGTGCGTGGGGCTTCGGGTGTTGGCAGAGCGCGCGGCATGAGGGAGTTAATGAAGAAAAAACAAGAAGAAAAAAAACGCTCTCTCTTCCCCTGCTGCACGTCCAGGGGAAGAAGAAAGGGGAACAGTGTCGCTCAAAATGACACCGTTTTGTTTCTCCCTTCTTCTTTTTTAACATGAAATGGCGTCGTTATATACAAAACACGTCGTTTCATTTAAATGTGGAGCCAGCATATTTTTTCCAAACCAATCCTTAATTTATCCTTTGTTCTTTTAAGTCCTCACAATGTAATTTGGATTTTAAGAATTTATTCAATTACATCCCTGCCAATTTCGGTAGCCGCCCCTATAGTTGGCTGCGTTTTTCACTTCAGTCCTTGGTTTTGAATTTGTGCATGTTGACCCTCAATTGATTAATAAACTTCCAATTTCTTCAATTTGGTCCCTGAATCGATCAATTACAGGCCCTCCATTTACGTGCCTTTTCCAATTTGATCCTTGGTTTCGGATTTTCTCAATGAAGTTCCTAATTGGCCATTAAACTTCAATATTTATGCAATTAAGCCCCTGATTTAACCAAATCAACTCTCAAAAATTATAATTTGACCAGAACTTTAATATCTTCTAAATAAAGTCCAAATTAACTTAAAAATCAATTTTTCTTATAATCAAACCCTCTATAAATTCAATTAAACCTTCAATAAAATCCAATTAAGTCCATAAACATCCAATTTTAGGCTTTTCTCCTCAAATTTAAATTTTCTTTTCCAATAGGGCTCTCATCATTCAAGAATATACTGTCAAAATTTCAATCTTTGTATTTTTAACCTCCTTAATCAATTTTTCTGACCATTTTCTGAGCGTCCCCGCCTCCTATTATATATATATTTTTTCTAATTTCTTTCGGCTATATATTTATCTATTGTTATTATTTTATTATTTATTTTTATTTTTATTTTTATTTTTGTGTAGGGACTCAAAAATAGGTTACAACAACTTCTATCGAACCTCTATAAAATAATGATGATAATATGTATTAATTAACTACGTAAAGTAAATAAAATTGCAAAAATATTGGTTTAGCTCAAGATTATCCAACTTACTTTCAAACTTCTCTTAAATATTCATTATCAATTATCTATGTACATACAAAGTTTTGCATATTAATTTACGGAAATTACAACTCGGCAATAAAATTAACAAAAATTAAAACAGACCCATTAAACAAGCCATTATTTATTTCATCACAACACGTCTAAGTCGGTAATTTGACTTAAGTTTCAACAATTTACAAACAAATACAATTTTACAAAATCTAAAACAAAACATAACAAGTATAAAATTATAAATCCATACTACAAGTTTGTTTGAGAAAAAACAATAAAACAAGTAAACACCCCAACAAAATACATATACTAAAAAAATAATCAATAACAAAATTGACATTTTAAAATTATGTTAAAAAAACAAGAAAATAGATTTACTTACTAAAAATGAAATTAAAATCCATAATAAATCAGAACACGGATGTTGTGACTACAAAAGTTAAAGAACTATGAGTTGTGTTGAGAAGAAGGGGGATATTTTTTTTTCCGGGGGGGGGGGGTGGTTGTTTATAGTGGAGGGAGGTTGTTTAGATGTAGGGGGGAAGAAGGAGAAATAGGTTAGGGGAGGGGAGGGTGGATGGCTATGTCATATATTAACTATTACTGATGGAATTACTAACGAAATATACATATCTGTAAATTCATCGGCCATTCTGTCGGTGAAGTAGACACATCATTGTACGAATATCTCTGTCTGAATCCCATTGTAATTCCATCGGTAAAATCATCCATAAAAACTTCCATGTCATCGCATTGCTTTGTTTTTTAAAATTCTTTATATACCGTCTGTGATTCCCTTAGTATATACCAATGAAATGTTTATATCGGTATATACTGATAAGTTTAGCAAGGGAAAAAATTCGGTCGGTAAATATCACCGCAAAATACTGACAGAAACATTTCATTGACAATTTCGTTTGTATCATAGTTTTTAAACCCGGCACGGTCCAAGGCCCGGGTTCTGGGTTTTGACCAGGTCACTGGGTCGGCCGCTTCAATCCCTATTTAAAAAAATTAAAAATGTCGTCGTTTTAGTAAAAAAAAAACAAAAGTCAACGGGTTGCAACCGGGTTTTTGACCGGGTTTTGCCGGGTCGGCCTGCCGGGTCGGCTGGGTTATGACTTTTCCTATTTTTTCATCAACCCGACTCGGTTCCAGCCCCAGGTCGGCCGAGCCAGGTTTCAAAACTATTGTTTGTATTCGTTGAATTTCTAGTAGCATGCATAGAATTGCCTCATGCATCACGTCTTAAATTTTCAAGCACACAGAAGTTTTTAAGTTAGGTGGGGGGATTAACAATATGTCTTATAACTATTGGTCAGGATTTAGATGCGTGGAACACCCAACTAATATCTGAATGCCTGCTTGGTAACAGTGAACATATGTGCCTTAACCATTTCTCGCAACGCCCCTAAACTGTCTTTACAAAAATTGTCACTGGGCATATATGAGACCTTTTCGAGACTAAATAGTCAATATACCATTTGTCTCATATAAAGATTAAAACCTGTCAAAAGAAAATTGAGAATATCAAAGGTGAAGTAGCTAGACTCACAAATCTACTTAAATAAATGCTAAGCTTCAAGAATGGAAAGGCAACGTCTGCACAACATCTTGTGGAAACACCATCAGTCCACTTCCCACACATAAGGAAAAATAATTAACTCTTCTCCTCAGCACTCCACTAGCAGCGGCAACAACACCGAAGTTGCACCTCTTCTCCTCCTTTTTAGTCATGAATAGTAGTAGCAACGCCTTCAGTCATCAACGAAAGACAACATCCTTTCTTGTTTAGCTACACCGTTAGTTGTTCACAACCCTCACATCTCCTTCTAGTAGCATCCAACAACTGCCAACCTTCTGTGCTATGAGCCGGGACCTTCTTCCCAACCACCTCTTTCGCGAGCTTCATTCTAGTCCGGTAGCACAGGATATGGGTTTGAAAAACAAGAGTTGACATTGAATTTCAATGTAGCAAAGCTTTTTCTACAGAGATCTGTATGTGGCTCTGCTAGTAGGGAATCCAAGAAGGGAAGTAGTAGTTTTAGATCATCTATAATTGTCTCCCACCAATATCAACATTAAAACGTAAAAGTAGGGTGAAGAGACAGACTTGAACTAAAAAACAGGAAGAAGATTGAAACTTCAACAGAGTAGAACTCCCTCTACAGGTGTCTATTTATTGCACTGTTAGTGAGGAATCGAAAAGGAGACAGAGGAGTTTCAAATTCATCAAGATCTCCTCCAGTAGAGATAACGCGTGATTCCATGTGTCGGTAGTGGCCATGCTTCATGGTTTCATGCGCTGCCATGATTACTTAACAGCCTTGGAAGGTTTCCAAGGGTCCCAGACAACCACAACTTTGGAAGATTGACATGAAATTGTGAGGATTGCCAAAATAATTGAACGAGCTATCAAGATGAAAAAAATTAGAGGTCCTACCATGGATTCTAGAATAAGGATGACAGATGAATCCGAAGATGACTTTCAATTGGGAAACCTTAGTTGTGTGTTAAGTCTCGCTGTAACATTAACTACTTAATTGTTGTTGTCAAAGATTAACATGCCACTGTCACTTGAGTTTGTCTACCAACATCTATTTGGCTCTGGACTTATTGCCCAGACTCCATGAAATCTCATGCAATCACTGTTTCCTAGGTGGTATAATCCAGAAAAGAGATGTGAATATCACGATAGGATCCTGGGCCATTCAGTTGAATAGTTGCAAGAATTTCAAGAAACAAGTTTAGAGGTTGGTGAGCAATAGGTGAGTTTGAGTTTGTGAAAGATGGTGTCATCGACCATATTGTCATCAAAACATCCTTAGAATGACAAATGATTGAAAATGCTTGGAAAAACACAGATATTGCTAGAAAAGCTGATCCAAAAAAGGTGTTGAATTGTCAATCATATTGTTATGGAATTTTGCTATTCTGCATTTTATTTTGGGATCACATCTCATTCTTTAATGAAACATGTATTTTCTTTGTCTTTTTGTTGTTATGCATTTCATTTTTGATAAAATATGTGATTAAGGTTAATCAATCCTAAAAGATTAAAAGTGTTTTGATTGCAGAAATGACTCGATGTTTGTTAAAATCGCAACATGAGGTGACCAAATAAATTTTGAACTCACACATGAAATTGAACCACACATCATGTAGCGAAGTTTTAGCAATATGCATAATGATGGGTAGTGGATCAATAATTATGGACTTATGAATCATAACTTTTACAAGTCCAAATCATTACACTAGATGAAGTCAAAATTTATCAATTCTAACCGACCTTGCTTGAAATGAGAAAATGTCATCTTTGTTATCCCTTCACTTTCTAAAGATATATCCTTTATGGTCCCCCATTTGAGCCAAAATGATTTTCTTGCTTATAAAAACCCTGACTAAGATCACACCCTATACTGGGAGCAAATAAGAGACTTTTGTTAGAAAAAGATGAAGAGAAAAATGGAATCCATGGTAAAAATAACGCTAAGAACAAAAGTCCAACGATTGAGAGAGGGCTAAAAGAAAAAAAGAAGTTATAAACTGGGGAGCATATAAGAAAACTTTGAGGAAGGCTACATAAAAGCCAAAAAAATGGAATTTACCTACACTTCAAAGGCAAGGAAGGAGAACGTCTATCAAGTCTAATAAGAGCAAAAAAAAGTTTCAATTAAGGAAAGACACAACAAATACCAAAAGTCAACACCAGAAAAAATTACAGACATGTCTTTTAATATCTATAATAAAGCCTTTGATGTCTTTAAAAGATTAGATTGATTATTCATCAAAAGAAAAGTTGGATTTGTATTATGACCTATGTTAAAAGAATTTTGATTTTTGAAGTAAATATGGTTATATGTCATTTTCTCTACAAAGATAACAAAAGAAAGAGAGTTGATGAATATTTGATGTTAATCCTAGATCTTTGAAACCTTCAAACACCTTTTGAGCGTACAAATTTCCTTTTCTTTCATAGCCATGAACCATAACATGGATTACGTGCTTTAAAAAATCCTTTTTAATTAAGCAATTTGAACTAATAAATGATGCTCTAAAAAACTTGAAGAGATTTTTCATAAGGGTCATGATTTTATAAATTAAGTTACTGATTATTATGTATGTTGATAAAATAAGTGCTCAAAAGAAACAATGTTTCATGATAAAACATGAGTTTTGACTTGAGCATCTTGCTTTTTTTTAATTTCATATAAGCTCTCCTCATCACGTACCATCAAAAGATATAACCAAGATCAAAGATTAAAATTGACACAAAGAACCATAGAAAAAGTTATTTTAATCTTACAACAGGTCAATTTCTGTTTTCAAAATACAAGACAATCAAAGAACTTCATATATTGAATAACGGTTATTAACCAAATAAGCTTGATTTTTAAAAATACTTTCAAAAACTGATATCTCTAATTTCATTTTACCAACTAGACTTTTAATAGATATAATCTTTGAAATATGAGAGTTGATTCTAAAACAAGAAAGATTGTCAAACAAGAAGAACATCAATCGAGCTTGCAAAATCCTTGACATGAATGACTAACATTCCTTGATCATCTTGAAGGACATCTTCATATCTCCATCTGGGTTTATCCTTTCAAATATGGCTATGACTCCTAAAATATGGTATCACATATAATGTATTTGATTGAAAGTCGGAAGGATACACACCACCAAGACTAACTATAGGACAATGTTGAACTTGAAAGACATTTTTATATCGTCATCTTGGGTTACCCTCTCAAACATGGCTATGACTCCTAAAAGATGGTATCCCATAGGGTATTTGAATGAAAGTCAGAAGGATGCACACCACCAGGACTGATCGTGGGACCATCTATTTTAAATCTTAAAGGGGCACTTCACTGCATGAATATAGGTGATAAAATGAAAATCATTGATGATACCAATGCATTTCTTTTCACAATCTGTTTTGACAAGCTGAGTGAAACCATTAAGAAGAACATCGAGCATACAACCATGAGCCTTTTATTGCAAGCTATTATATGCATGTCTAAACGACTTGATAGTTCATTGATGGTTCCATGATAACCATATACTTAAAGAGTATTGTTTCAATTGGTGGCAAGTTTGTGGTTGATTAATAATCTATAATGGGTGTTGGCAAGATGCACCCAGCTAATAAAATAAGAGTTCTCGAGAGAATCCAGAAGATGAATGATTGGTTAAGCTCTTTCATGATGAATCAAGCAACACCATACTTGGGGGCATTGTCGAGCTTGATAAACAACGAGTGCAATAATCATCGTAGATAGCCTAGGATGGGCACTGGACTTACATTTGAATGAAGGGCTGGCACACGAACGAGCTAGTGTATAGAAGAACAAAGAAGGCTTTGAATAGCAAATAAAGGCACGCTATGACAATGGAACATTAAAGAGGGGGGATCTATATTTCAAATGAGGTAAGGATGCATGCATGTCATCTAACCTCAAAACACTGCATCAAATATTTTTTGAATTGTTACAGCAAAAAACCTCAATGAAGTCTAGCAAGATTGTGGACAAAGAAATAATCATTAAGTTAACAATAATAAAGAATCACGGTTTTGACCCTGAAATGGGAAGAAGATGAGATTAACCCTACCATTAGAAAAATCTGAAAGAAATGAGAAGATCAACCCTATCTGCTGGAAAAGTCTTCAGGTCAAACTTGCAATCAGAAAACATCGGGTTTTCAAAACCTCAGATCGAGAATTACGAGGTCAACCTTACCACCTGAAATCCTTACAATCAAGAAGAAAAATAAGAAGAACCCTACTATTAGGAAATTCTCAAAGAAAAATAAAGTTCAAACCCTGTCACTAGGAAAAACAAGAAAAGCCTGCCATAAAGAAGATGAGATAAGCCCTACCATTAACAATTTCTCAAGGAAATGAGAAGATCAACCATGTCATTAGAAAGAGTTTTCAGGTCAATCCTACAATCAGGAAGCACCGAGTTTTCAAAATCCTGCAATCGGAAATTATCTGGTCAACCCTGCAATCAAGAAGCACCAAGTTTTAACCTTGTCATTATAAAATCCAGTTAAATGTAGTCATTAGGAATGACAAGTGTCAACACTACAATCAGGAAGGACATGTCAATCCTGCAATCACGAAAAAAAAAATTCATCATCATCATCAAACCTTATCATTAAGAAGAAAAGTGAAAAGAATCTTACCATTAGAAAATTCTTAAAAGAAAGAAGAAAGCTCAAACCTTGTCATCAGGAAGAATACATTCTTTTTTATTTTTTGGATCAAATGTAAGAAATTTTATAGATCAAAATGAAACTAAACTGGACACCAGCAAGTTAGAATATACAAGCATGTACAATCAAACGAACATAAGGGAACAAGCTCCAAAAATAAACTAATCAGATTTACAACCAATAAGACCAAAGGGTTGTCATGCTTCGTGAACAAAGGCATCAGGCCAAAGCTGGAATAGCAAAACAAAACTGAACAGCAATGCAGCACTGCCCACCAAAGTAGACAAAGTCAATTTCCATAAAGAGGATAACTGAATGACCTAGAGGATCAGCAATCGTGATCACAATAGTAGAGGATGCACAACAACGTGCCATACAGCCCTACAACATCATACATTACAGCATGCAGGAGCTCCAGCAGGAGGCAGAGCATTCAACACAACAAGGGAGACTGGACAGCCAAGGGCAAAAGCAGCACCCATCAACACCGACTACCATTAACAAACCAATGACAGAAATGTCACTAGGTGATAACCCATAAGCAGCAAAAGCAAGAAACAACAGGCACAACACCTAATGCAGCAACACAAAAGATCAGCTCATGACCAGGTCACTACTAGACATAGCAAGGCCAGTAGACAACAACAAAGTTCCTAACTGAGAGGCAAGCATCCATGAACCTGCAACTCAGCAGACAAACAACAATGGACCAATAACTAGAAACCAGCCTGCAGACATCAAGCTGAAAACAGTAGACCAAACTGATTAGACAAAGTAACCAGAATACCCAGAAGCCAGCTTCAAGGAATTGAGCACAAAACCAGCAGCAACCAGAGCATCAAACTCTACTGCATGAAGTAGAAATCCTAGAAAATAAAGCTTGGCATTTCTTTCATCCCGGCACACCCTCACAACATACCCAGAACATGAAGCTGAGCAAACAAAACTGCATGGAGCAGCAACATAGAGGATCGGTAGCAGCCACAATTAACATATCTAACAGGGACATGCATCTGGAGACAAAAACAATCCCATGAGCAATAAGGCCAGCACAACCACAACAAACAAGCCTCAACTAAATAAAACCCAGCAACAAACAACAAACACAAGGAGATAACCTTCACCAAACTGAAATTTAACAGAGCTAAGCCAAGTAGGGCATGGCAATAGCAACCTCTACTCACCAACAACCACTACAATCAGTAGTAGTAACCACCAGCATCTGAGAGATAACGTATAATAGCCCTATGAACCCATCCTTTCTAGTCGCTTAACAAAACACAACCAAAGAGTATCATACAGAAGCCAAACAAAAATTGCAACTAAATAAGCAGAGAAGACCAACACCTACATCATTAGCTCAAGAAGACCAACATTGCAGGTAGCAACAGAAGACAAACATAACAAACTACTAAAAAGCAGGCCACGACAATAGAACAATAACAAAGAGACCAACGGACCAATCATGAGGTATACCACCTCATGTTGTTTCAGGGCCTTGTTAGCCCTTCAACTAAACAGCGACAAAAAGCACTAATGAGGGGTAGGATAGTTCCTACCACTTCCAGATTTGGAAGACCAGTCCCTCCACATCCCTACAACAGATTTAGAGAAGATACCTGATGCAAGTAGTGGCGGAACCATGGCAAGGGCAGGGGTCTTGGACGAACTGCCGTCAAATGCATCCTTTAAGGTGGAAAGGGCATCATCCACATGGTCGTCATCTGAACGATCTGCCACCAGAACATTTTAAGTGGGACACGCACAACCCTAGACCGATCAGCCTTTTCCTCTGCAAAGCCGAGGAGACTTGCAAACTGCTTGAGGGTTCGGGGATCTGGGACAAAGAGAGCTTGATATGCCAAAGGCATAGTCGTCATGTAAGGTAGATCGTACAGAGACTCCTCATGGCTTCGTTTCTACTAAATTAAAGAGGAGTGAGACACTAATTTCTTTCAATTGGTGGCCATGTAAAGAGGGCCAGAGGTGGCCAACGAAGAAAGAGGCTTCAACCGAAGATTTAGTAGTTGCATGTTACCATCGCGAGGAGAAAACTTTAAAAAGAAGGAGAACATCTCTCTCTAGATTCTCTCTCTAGTTGCAATTGACAACTAAG
>Ga0325414_1007911_pt1 | contig 11247 bp, 7 predicted proteins | sample PopdelMetagenome_8_FD_206183 | JGI IMG/M metagenome (GOLD analysis project Ga0325414, IMG submission 206183) | Populus deltoides microbial communities from Bellville, Georgia, United States - Leaf-PdKOR-R3 | ecosystem: Host-associated > Plants > Phyllosphere > Phylloplane/Leaf | place: USA...
ATTATATTTTTTTTATTTCTTTAAAGTTTACTTATGAAATAACTAATAGAATATTAAAATATATCTATGATTTATCTATACTAATTATATTTTTTTTATTTCTTTAAAGTTTACTTATGAAATAACTAATATAATATTATTAGCTACTATGTAAATATTATAAAATTACTTATCATTGTTTGATCCTTTTACTGGTTAATATTATTGGCCATTGTTAAAATTGTTGTTGCTTGAGCTTTAATATTGTATTATGTGTGTATAGTACTATAATAAGAAAAACACTAGTACTTATATGGTTTATTCTTTGTTTGGAATCATATTATATATGAAATTAAATTCAATTTCATATATGATTTGAATTTAATTGATAACATATTATAATTTTGATGTTTTGAATAAAATATTAAACTACGGAATAAATTCAATTATACTATTTAGAAAACTTATAGAATTGAATTAAATTAATAATCTTGACTATTTTACCTGTAATTCAGAAATTATTTTTTTAATAAAAAAATATTTTTTTTGTTAATATGAAAATAGAATTCATAAATTATTTTATGATAAATTATGATACATTATGTGATAAAGACAATAAGTAACATTAACATGCATGGCACAGAGAGCATTAGGAATAAATGATTATACTGATAAACATAGTGTTAGATCAAGATTTTATCCTTTTTTTTCTTTGACACAAAAACCATAAAATTCATGGGTCCGTTTCCAAAACACCTTTAAAGGATTCGGGTGTCTAGATGTTAGGCACGCCTAACACCTTCAAGGGGGCTCGGGCGCACCACCCAAGCCCAGCTTCAAGAGGTAGATATTGACCTTCTTCTTAAACCCAAAGATATGCCCTGGGTTCTTTTTTATTTTGTCCTCTTTTATGCTTGTGTAAGAGATATCCTCCCCCTATTAATGAGCACTAATACTTGTATAATGGATATGTATCCCTCAGTAATGTTTATTAATGCTCGTGTAAGAGATATCCCTTCCCATTAATGCTTGTGTAAGGGATATTTTTCCCACATAAATATTATTATGATGAAATTACTCTCCAACCTCTCTACCCAAGAAAAAGGCAAGGATCAAAGGCTATAAATATCCTTTGAACTACTAGATAAAGGGTTAAAAAAACATAATTTCAACATAAGAATAACCTAAATTTCATAACTCAAAGCTCTTTAAGCATATTTATCACTTTTTTTCTTTAAAAGTTTATTGATTTTACCATCAAGTAGTCCTTAAACACCCTAAAAAAAATTTGCAGGTACCCAAAGACATTCATGAAGAGAGTTTTCCCTTAACACTAGTGAAGGGAGAAATTTAAAGAGACACTTAACCAATCCATGTTCCAATTACCAAAAAAAACCTTGTTCTATAAATATATTTGATTTTTATATTTCATCAATTGGCGTCGTTTGTGGGAAACTGATCAAAAAACCGTCAGGTTTTCTTTCTATAACTTGTTATTAGCATAGCAAATCACTCAATGGCAAATAACCAAGACGCATCCAGGCTTGGACATGTAACCGATCAACCTATTAATGCAGGCACTTCTACCTAGTCAGACTTTCAGCAACTTATTAATCAAGTGCGACTCCCGACTCAAGTGGTGCTAGCTACTTAAGGGGAAAATCAAGTCGTGTCACTCCAAAAAGTCTCAATTCTCCTAGTAACATTAACACCTTCAATAACACCTGGGCATCAAAAACCCCCATAGAAAGATGCTCTCAATGCCTGCAAACAGTCATGTTACTCTGAAAACTCTAGGCAAAATGACATTTGAAAAGCAACTCGCATCAACATCCATCAAGTCTCGTTCCACGACACTACCACTCTTCACACCAAGTTTAAAAACTTTCACTTCCACCTTTCACACCAAGTTTTTGAAAGAAATGTTGGAGATAGATTTCAAGTGAGTAGAAATGAAATGAAGGGAGTCTTTATATAGAGGGAGGTGTCCTCTACCCTCATTCGCATCTACAACATATGTTACCATTGTGACAAACCCACAAAAAGTAATTAATACCTTCATGAAGCATTATGCTAGGTATTTATCCAACCAAGGTAAGTAATATTTCAGTTATGAATGTCGTCTGACATGTACAAGCTCTAGTAAAACACCTTAAAATGCCCCCACTTTTCTTATATGAAGAAATGTTGAAAGCAGAATAATATTTTTATCCAGTCTCTCCAATAAAAATACAGCACATATTTGGAGGGCTACTGATGAATCAAGATTTTATCATTTTTTTCTTTAACACTACACCTATAAAAAGTCATGGGCCTATTTTTTTTTTTACCCATTTTTGAAACACCTTTGAGGGACTCGAATGCCTAGATGCTAGGCACACCTAACGACTCCTTGTAGGCTTAAGTGCACCATTTGAGCCTAGCCCCAAGAGGTAGATCTTGGTCTTTTTTTTAAAGTCGAAGACATGTCTTGGGTCTTTTTTTCTTCTTTTTTTCTTTCTTGCTTGTGTAAGAGATATCATCCCCATTAATAAGCATTAATGCTTGTGTAAAAGATATTTGTTCCTTATTAATGCTTGTATAAAAGATATCCCTCCCTATTAATGTTTGTGTAAGAGATATTTATCTCTTATTAATGCAGAGATATTTATCTCTTATTAATGCTTGTATAAGAGATATTTATCCCTCATAAATGTTATCATGGTAAAAGTACTCTTCAGTCCCTCTACATAAGAAAAAGACAAGGATCAAAAGCTATAAATACCCCCTTGAACTACCAGGTAAATGGTTTAATTTTTTCTACATTACAAAGATATAATTCCAACACAAGAACACCTAAATTTCATAACTTAAAGCTCCTTAAGCATATTTATCATTTTTCTCTGTAAGTTTATTGATTTTACCATTGAATAATCTTCAAACATCCCAAAAGAGGACTTTTTATATGTACCCAAAGACATTCATCAAGAGAGTTTTTTTTAACACTGGAGAATGAAGCTATTTAAAGAGATAATTAACCAATTCATATTCCAACCACCAAAAAACATTATGTCATAAATATTTATGATTTTTATACTTCATCACATAGATATTATGAAAAATATTACGAGAAACGACGTGTTTATCATGGTGGCAAACTAAAATAAGAAAATAAGATATTGGGCATTCAAATTTATAAACTTTGAGATATGGCATAATGATATTCTATTATGTTTTCCTCATTACTAGCATAAGTATGTGGAATAGCTACTGGGCAGTGTGGATTTGGTGGGGGATGATGTACATGTATTGTTTATTGTGCTATCAAGATAGATACAGGTGCAAATGACTACATGCTAAGTATTACCAAGATTTTCTCGTAGCTCTTTTGTACTACAAGTTGTTTGGGCTAGTCCACGTCTTCTAACTAAATATACTTTCTTGCAAATATGTCATAGCATTAGAGCAGACAAACTAAAAATACTAGTAATGAATTCATCTAATCTATATCAAGTTGTTGGATAAACAACCTTAAATAACTATGCTGTCAAAACATGATCAACAATATCAGTTGTTATTAATATTAATGTTGATTGTAGAAGGATTATAGGTAACAACCAGAGCTATATTTCCCTAAGAAATAAACATGGATTTTTCATGGGAAAGTGATATAATGAATGAAGAACTTGAACATTTGGGCATTTGGGGTTTTTTAGAGAAAAAGAAAGAGGGGTATTTTTTTAATAGTGTTTGTTATTTAGAATTACTTTACAAGCTATTTGGAACCTTATAATTAAATTCAATTTCAATGGATAATTCAATTCAAGTGTTTGGAATTCTTTTGAAGGTATTGATTTGAATTTCATTTGAAATTAAAATAATAAAAAAATAAGCAAAGACAAATTAGATAAGAGACCCCCTAATTTGCTACAGTAATTCAAGATAAAAAAATATCATTCCAAAAATACCCTTATTTTTTTCTCTCAAAACCTTACAACTGTTGCTTACTATTTTTTTTCTGTGTAAAGTCGTTATGTTCGGGGAAAAGATACTACTCAAGATAAAATCAAAACTTATTTGATTGATATTATGTTGATTGCTATTAAGCACTCTACCAACAACTAGGACATGTTGGAAGTTACCAAAAATAACATCATCTAGGTTCAAGGCTTGGTAAGCTAAGGAGCGATTGGAAATAAATATAGTTGGGCGAAGAAAGATATAAAAGGTAACCATGGGCTGAGCTTTTAGGTGAGGGAACAAAGGATGCAAATCAGAGGGTGCTCATTTTTTATGAATTGAATTCCATTTGAAATTCAAATTAATACCATTAAAAGGATTCTAAACACAAGAATTGATGCAACTATTAAAATCAAATTCAATTTTAAGTATTTCAAATACCCTATTAGAAAACATTTTGTTGCATGTAGATCGAGTAACAATCAATTGGTTTTGTACCTTCGCAAGGTTTAAGCAAATTAGTTTATGCTTCATTGAATATTGGTTTTAAAATCAATTGGTATTTTGGATTTTAGATTTCACAATTTTAATTTAAAATATTAGTTTTCATGTAATTGTTTATAAAATTTATGTCATTTTAAAATAATTTGAGACATACATGTTAAATATTTGTATTTATCTAGATAAATACAAATAACCAAAATGAAAGCTTTCGGATCAATCTTAAGAAACTGCATTAAATTGCTATTCATAAGGCTTGGTGTTTGAACATTAAAGAATATTTGGAGAAATGATATGAGATGTAAAATTAGGAATGTTATTAACAAAAGCTAAAGTTCATTTGAAAAATACTATTCATCCATACCTATTGGCTTTTATTAGAATAGTACAATGATGATTTTATCCCTCCACCCAAATAATTTAACACTAGCTTTCAAAAACATTGAAATTTTTTTCACATAATCCATTAGTCATTGTCAAATTTACCAGTGACAAATAAGTATTTTGCTATTTAAATTGCACAGTGAAATGATCAAAATACTCTTTGAAGCGAAAAAAAATTAAAATTGGCGTCAATGGGTATTTTTTATTTTTACGATGATTTTTTCGCTATTATAATCTCAGTTGAGAGGTAATTTTGTATTTGACCAAATATAAAAAATTAAAAACATAATAAAACGACCAAAATACCCTCAAAACCAATAATTTTAAAATTGATGTTAAAGAGTTTTTTATATTTTTACAATGATATTTTGTTACTATAAAGTCATTTTAGAGACAATTTGATATTTGACCAAATCAAAAAACTTTTTAAAAATAAAAGCAAAAAGGTGGGGTGTGTGCGACACCTCTCGGCATCCAAAAATATCATTTCATCGTGTCGTTGGAAGCGCCGTCACATTTTTTTGCTGTCGGCAACCTGTGTTGGCAATGGTTGTCTAATTTATCATTGGTGAACCTTTTTTTTCTTCTCTCTCTCCTCTTTAAAAATTACAACTTACCTCTCTTATTATTGGAATTTCTACTTCAGTTCTTATTCTTTTAATTTTAAATTTTTATTCCTAGCTTTTTTTATAGAATTTTTATATGTAATCAATTATATCTTTCAATTCTAATTTTTTATATACTATGTTTTTCAATTTGATACTATTTCTTTTGATTTGTTTTTTAGCTTTTTGTTAAATTGATTTTTTTCTTCAATTTTACGATTCAATTAAAAATTTATTTTTATTTTTATTTTTGATCCTTATTTTTTTAATCTATTTTTTTAATTATTTTTATTTTTAATTTCAACATTCATCTAAAAAAATAAAATTATTTTATATTTAGAAAAAGCCATGACATGTAGCACAACAAGTCAAACAAATTCTAGTCTAGCAGTATACCATTGCGAAAACTCCACGTACTAGTAGATGTTTCTAGAACCACGAAAAAATAATAGCCATACACACTCTAGACGTCTCTCCACTTCTGTTCAGACGGACCCATCTCAACTCCTCGCCCCCACCGATCGAACTATATTATAATTTCTTGTTATAAATTTACAATGTATAATAACTTCTAAATACCTTTTTATTTTTATTAATAACTCCAAAAAAATACCTGGAAAAATTGATTTATATTATAAGAAAAAACATATATTTAAAGAACGTTTGGTAACATAGTTGCACATGCAGTATAACTTGTATTTATTTTTAAATGAAAAATACAAATTATATTATTGGTGTAATAGTGTTTCCAAACGGATATATTGTACAAAACTTTAAATTTAATATATATATTACATTTAATTTTAAATTTTAAAAAAATATAAATTTGTTTTTTTCGTAGAAGAACTTAAAAATAAATGACAAAAAAAAATAAAATAAAAAAATAGTAAAGTAAGAAAAAAAAAGAAGGAAATTTCCACTGAATATAAACATACCCAAGCCAAAGCCTTTGAAAACAAAAAGGAGAAAAAGAAGCAGCCCTCCTCTCCTTCTCTTCTCTTGTATAACGAAAAGATATTTCTAGAACCACCCAAACACTTCCTCTCCCTCCCTCTTACCTTCCATCTGATTTTTAAAGGTACGACGCCTTCTCCATGACCCTATATTTATTTCCTTCTAAACACGCCCTGAACAGCGTTTCGTCAATTAGCTATCAAATCTCTGATTTTGTGTTTTCTCTCTCTTCGACCTTCTTTATAGATCTGTGAGTTTCTATTTCTAGGTTTAGCTCAAAGGATTTATAATTTTTTCATTGATCGTGGTGTTTTGTTTTTGATCGAGCCTCTCCCTGTTAGATTCAGTTTATTATTTTTTCAATTTTTTTCTATTGTTTTAGGTTACTGAATAATAATTAATAGCAACAAGCTATTATGGTGTCTTTAGGCTTATTTGTGGTATAATTCATGAATTAGTAATTGAATTTATTTATTTTTAAGGATTTATTTATTCAAAATGGGTTTAAGGGTTTTGCAGGTAGTGCCTCATGCTAATGGTAGGAACTTGTAGTTTTCTTTCTACTTGTTGAGGCTGTGTGCTTGCCTTTTATGTTTTCTATCTAATGTAAAATAAAGAAAAGTAGGGATCTTTTTGATAATGTGCGTGTTCTGGTTCTAGTCTTGGGTTCATTGGGACTTTATAATGTTGTGTTTTACTCTGATTCTAAGATTGTTGGGATTATTGGTACTGATTCATGCATTGCTCGATGATCTTCTGTGATGATTTTGTTATTTTTTCTCATTTTTTAGTGGCATTGTTTTTGATTTATTGTTGTTTTCTGCAGGTTGCCACATAACTTATAGGGATAACTGATTTATAAATCGGTAATTGTTTTTGGCAATCATGAGTGTGGTGGGTTTTGATTTTGGTAATGAGAACTGCCTTGTTGCTGTTGCGAGGCAAAGAGGGATTGATGTTGTGCTTAATGATGAATCCAAGCGTGAGACTCCTGCTATTGTATGTTTCGGTGACAAACAGCGGTTCATTGGGACTGCGGGGGCTGCCTCCACTATGATGAACCCCAAAAACTCAATTTCCCAGATTAAACGGTTAATTGGGCGCCCATTTTCTGATCCTGAATTGCAAAGGGATCTGAAGTCATTTCCTTATACAGTCACTGAAGGTCCTGATGGATTTCCTTTAATTCACGCTCAGTACTTGGGTGAGATGAGGACATTCACACCTACCCAAGTCTTGGGAATGGTGTTTTCAGATTTGAAAATCATTGCTCAGAAAAATCTGAATGCAGCAGTGGTGGATTGCTGCATTGGTATTCCGGTATATTTCACTGACCTTCAAAGGAGGGCTGTCTTGGATGCAGCCACAATTGCTGAATTGCATCCTCTCCGTTTGATGCATGAGACCACAGCTACAGCACTGGCTTATGGTATTTATAAGACTGACTTGCCTGAGAACGACCAATTGAACGTTGCTTTTGTTGATGTTGGACATGCCAGCCTGCAAGTGTGCATTGCTGGATTCAAGAAAGGTCAACTTAAGATTTTGGCTCATTCTTATGATCGGTCCTTAGGTGGTAGAGATTTTGATGAGGCTCTGTTCCACCACTTCGCCACCAAGTTTAAGGCAGAGTATCACATCGATGTTCTCCAGAATGCGAGAGCATGCCTTAGGCTTAGGGCTGCTTGTGAGAAGCTGAAGAAGGTCCTTAGTGCCAACCCCGTGGCACCTCTTAATATTGAATGCTTAATGGATGAGAAGGATGTCAGAGGCGTCATTAAGAGGGAAGAGTTTGAACAAATTAGTACTCCGATATTGGAGCGTGTGAAGAGGCCTTTGGAGAAGGCACTTCAAGATGCTGGACTTGCAGTTGAGAATGTTCATATGGTTGAAGTGGTTGGCTCTGCTTCTCGCATACCTGCCGTAATGAAGATTTTGACCGAGTTCTTTGGAAAGGAACCTAGGCGTACAATGAATGCTAGTGAATGTGTTTCCAGGGGATGTGCACTGCAGTGTGCTATTCTCAGTCCTACTTTTAAAGTGCGAGATTTCCAGGTATCATTCTCTTAACCTGTTTTCTATTAGTCTCATATTTATGATATGATATTTTGGTGTTAAACTTCCCTAACTTGATCATAGCATGTGATATTATTCACCTAGCCTGCAACTTTGACATCTTATATGTCTTGTTTATTAAATGCTGGGATTGGAACTTTTTTAATCCTTGCATTGTTAAGATTTCACAAAGGCAAAAGGAAACTGGCAAGGTTTTACGTCCTGGTTGCTATACATTTTCTCCAATGAAAAAGATGAAAGGGCAAAATCTGTTTTTTCTTTTCATTGTTCATATGCTTTCTTGTATGGTTCTGTTTGCCAAACTTGACCTCTATAATGCTTTACATGTTTAGAGGATAAAACCCAGCATAAAATTGATAAAATCTAAAAGAAGAGAGAACAATTTGTAGTTAAGGTCATCAGCAGGGCTATATTGCAAACTTTAATAGCTGTCTCCTGTTATAAATCTCTTGTACGTTATTAATGTAGTTAGTCCCACTGTTGTGCACATGTGAATGTGTGTGCTTGTGCTGAGATGTGGGTCTTTGGGGAACTTTCATGTTTATATCCTTAGTTTTCTTTGGTCGACTTATGCAGTTTTGAATCACTGTGCGTTGCTGTAGATGTGTTGTATAAGTTATTGTAGACACTTCTGAGTCGTTATGGATGGCAAATATTTATGGGCATGGCAACATTATCTGTCACTTCATGTCCTTCTGTTTGCCTATGTTCTGGTTCTCAGTAATCAGAATTCTATGAGGTGCATTGCTTGCTTGAATTGTTGATTGTTCCCTTTTCAGGTCCAAGAATGCTTCCCATTTTCAATTGCTGTATCATGGAAAGGTGCGGCACCAGATTCTCAGAATGGAGCAGCAGATCATCAACAGGGCACAATTGTCTTCCCCAAGGGAAATCCCATCCCTAGTATCAAGGCTTTGACATTCTATAGGTCAGGGACGTTCTCCATTGATGTACAATATTCTGATGTCAGTGAATTGCAGGCACCAGCTAAGATCAGTACATATACGGTACGAAGTCAGCATGCAGTATTCAAGTCACAATTTTTTAATTTATGTGATCTTAAGGGCATTAATTTTAGTGTTACACTTTGTCATATGAACTTGACTTGCAGATCGGTCCTTTCCAATGTACAAAAAGTGAACGTGCAAAAGTGAAGGTGAAAGTCCGTTTGAGCCTACATGGGATTGTGTCTGTTGAATCAGCAACAGTAAGTCTTGCAGAGTGGTTGTGATTCTAATTGAGCTTATTTGTAGTGATATATGTACCAAACCTCAATTGTTTTATGCTTATGTCAGCTTTTGGAGGAAGAAGAGGTTGAAGTTCCTGTTGTGAAAGAGCCAGCAAAGGAACCTACCAAGATGGATACTGATGAATCTCTCAGTGATGCCACCACTACAGGCCCTAATGAAGCAGATGACAACATGCAAGATGAAAAAGCAGCTGCTGATGCATCTGGGGCTGAAAATGGGGTTCCTGAGTCTGACAAGCCAACACAAATGGAAACTGATACCAAGGTCAGTTAGCCCCTACAATATAGGAATCTTCATACATTAGATTTCAGTTGTGCAGTCATAATCTCGGATAACAACTTTTCCTTTTGATACACGTATTCATAGATAGAGGTTTCTATAATAACCTTTTCCCTTGCTTCAGGTTGAGGCTCCCAAAAAGAAAGTAAAGAAAACAAATATCCCTGTGTCAGAGGTGGTTTATGGTGGTATACCGGCAGCAGAAGTGCAAAAGTTACTAGAAAAAGAATATGAAATGGCATTGCAAGACCGGGTTATGGAGGAAACAAAAGATAAGAAAAATGCTGTTGAAGCTTATGTCTATGATATGAGGAACAAGGTAGAGTTTAATCTTTTACTCTATTGCATGACTTTTTAGCACCCTTCCAAAAGTGAGATGTTAACTATGCTTTTGTAATTTCAGTTAAGTGACAAATACCATGAATTTGTTCCTGATCTGGAGAGGGAGGGATTCACAGCTAAACTGCAGGAGACAGAGGATTGGTTGTATGAAGATGGTGAAGATGAAACCAAAGGTGTTTACATTGCCAAGCTTGAGGAGCTCAAGAAAGTAAGGACTCTTTTTCAAAGTGTGTTTGTCGACATATTCTCCTTACCCTGTGAGAAAGGGGGTGTTTGGTTATTGCTCATGTGCATGTTTAATGATGTTAATGGTTGCAGCAAGGTGATCCTATTGAAGAGCGGTACAAGGAGTACACAGATAGGGGATCTGTGATTGATCAACTTGTTTATTGTATTAATAGTTACAGAGAGGCAGCAATGTCTGGTGATCTTAAATTCGATCACATTGACATGGCAGAAAAGCAGAAGGTAAAGGCTCATTAGATCTTTGTACATGGTTGTTTTTTTTGGTGAAAGTGTCAACTAAAAGTGCTATCTTGATTGATATGTGATAGGTATTGAATGAGTGTGTTGAAGCTGAAGCCTGGTTAAGAGAGAAAAAGCAACAACAGGACTCACTTCCCAAGCATGCTACTCCAGTTCTTCTGTCAGCTGATGTGAGAAAGAAGGCCGAGGCACTTGATAGGTATTGTTGTTTTATCTTCTCTTCAAGTGCTTTCTCATCGGGGAACTTATCTGATACTATTTGGCAAAGATCCAGCTGCTTTTCCTCGCCTTAATAGGGTGAGAATTTGGTCAGCATTAAGAATAGAATGTTTGTTTCTGCAGGTTTTGCAGGCCTATAATGACAAAACCAAAACCAAAACCAGCCAAACCAACCACTCCTGAGACACCAGCAACCCCACCATCTCAAGGTAGCGAACAACAACAGCAGGGAG
>Ga0325414_1007913_pt1 | contig 11246 bp, 4 predicted proteins | sample PopdelMetagenome_8_FD_206183 | JGI IMG/M metagenome (GOLD analysis project Ga0325414, IMG submission 206183) | Populus deltoides microbial communities from Bellville, Georgia, United States - Leaf-PdKOR-R3 | ecosystem: Host-associated > Plants > Phyllosphere > Phylloplane/Leaf | place: USA...
AAAAACACATGTTTTAAAATGTTTAATTTTGACATGGAAGAAAGCTAATTTTTCATTAATATAATTTAAACTAATTTTCTATATTTTCCTTTTATCTTGATGAAATCATGTGTATTTAAAAAAGCATAACAATTTCATTAAAAAATAATAATAAATAAAACAGAGAGAAGATGGGAAAAAAATCCACCATGTTAAAACTGAATAATTTCATTTACTAAATTATAAGATATCATACATAATTTAGACCTTAGTTAACTAGTTGTTTGAGTAAAAATTATCACAGATCATTTGAATTGAATTTGGCTTGTATATATTCCATGAAGAAACAAGAGAAAAATGAATTAACTCTCATGTGATTAAAGACTCATTAAAACAGTCATCAAAGGATCCAGAATCTTTCTTCGCCCTTCGTTTGGTCATGGCATGACCTATCATATTGGATGCTTCAAGGTTATAACAAATGTTTCAGTAGCATTAATATGAAGCAGAATTCAAGCAAAGAAAAAGCTGAAAGAAGATTCAAAATCTTCTATGGGATTATACATCTTTAATGCATAAGTTAAATCATAGATTGAGTAAACCATAGAGTAGCAGGCATGATGGACTGGACTGTGTGTTCCTCCTGTCTGTAGAGTACAAGTGTTATGAATTTAAACAGGCCTCACCATTATGTAATACTAATAAATCGCAACAAATAGATGATTATGTCCAAGAAAACTTGGTTTATATGCTTGAGTTTCATGGCTTCAATTGATCCCGGGTAGCAGAGCTATTACCAGTAATGTTATCTTCATCTCCCTTTTGGATTGACAATCTGAGAGAAGATATCCCCAGAGTCATCTGATTCTGCAGTCTTTTCACTATTGCTTCCGAGGCTGAGATTGCTATAATGCATTTCCAAGTTGCGGTTTCTTATACTCTCTTCAGAAGTTTCACTTCCCTCACCTTTTGAGCTATGCTTTGAACCTTCAGGGTTGTCCTGCAGTTGGAGGGCCAATTCAAGATTCCATAGGACATCACCCATGTTAGGGCGTTCGGGTCCTGATTCAGCCAAGCATTTCTCAGCTGTATCTGCGAACTTCTTCAGGCATTCAGTGGTGATTTTTCCCTTGACGTGAGGATCAATGATGTCCTCAATAATTCCTTTTCTTTGACAATGAAGAGCCCAGTCAGCGAGACTAACTTGTTCCTTTGGTAGGTTCGGATTGAGGGCAGGCCTTCCACATAGAGCCTCGAAAAGGACAACTCCAAACGAGTAGACATCAGACTTTTCAGTTAGTTGTTGCCTCCTAAAGTATTCAGGATCCAAGTAGCCGAAGCTGCCCTTGACCACAGTACTAACATGGCCCTTATCCATGTCAGGACCAGTTTTTGAGAGCCCGAAATCTGAAACCTTGGCAACCCAATTCCCGTCCAACAGAATGTTTGTGCTCTTGACATCCCTGTGAATGATTGTGTACTTAGCCCCAGTGTGAAGGTAGTGAAGTCCCCTTGCTGCTCCAACACAAACCTCCAACCTTTGCTTCCATGACAGACGAGGTTTCTTGGTATTGTAAAGATGCTCCCTCATAGTCCCAAGTGCCATGTAGTCATAAACCAGGCACATCTCACCATCTTCATCGCAGAAACCAATCAACGAGACCAAATGCTTGTGTCTCAACTTCGAAAGCATCTCAATCTCAGTCATGAACTCATTAACTCCCTGTTCTGATTGCGGATTTGATCTTTTGACGGCCACTTTGGTTGTTTGATCAATAACACCTTTGTACACTTTCCCGAAGCCTCCAACACCAATGACATTAGAATCATCAAAATTTTTGGTTGCCCTTAGTATCTCTGGAAGCGTGAAATGGCGACAAAGACCTTGAGCCAGTGAAGAGAGGTGACCGCTTTGAGTACTCTTGCCAGAGATAGTTGATTTGGTACCAGTATGGGAGTTTCCATAGACTGGTAGCCAGCTAGATGTATGTGAATCAAAGCCAGGAATTATCTTCTTCCTTCTATAAGCAGCAATGCAAGCCGCAGCAACAAAAAAGAAGCCAACTCCACCAGCAGTTCCTACAATCGTTAATGTTTTGTGATCTGTCTGAAATTTCTTGTGGCTAGCTTTAGCTATATGTTGAACTTGCATCTCTGATAACACAGGGTTAGGTCCTGCCAAGTTATTGTTCCTATCACTCATCTTGAATACCTCTATTCCATTGAGTGTTGCATCATAAAACTCGGGCTTCGAATAGGTTGCTGGGTGCAAGTCCACCCGAATTTCTTCATCGCCTGGCCTGTCCTTCACAAAAACTGCATAGTCTTTATATGTTGGCACTCCAATTTCTCCTGTCCACCCGATAATATCAGCTGCATTAGGCTCAACCTGGGCAGTTTGATTGTTGATGTATATGTTGAAGACTTTCTGATTGACTTTAGTTAATTGGAACTCACAGAAATGCAGCCTCACAACATACGTGAAATTGGCATCAGCCTGAAACAGCCATGTCAAGTTGAAAGCCAAGTTGAGGTCCTTGTGATATCCCATGCCTCTTGCTGTTCTGTAAACATCAGGAGGTGCTACAGACTCTGTCAATTCTCCGTACTGGACTTTAAAACTTTCATTAGTCTGCAAATTAACCCCAGTTGCCGCACCAAATAAATAAGGCGCGTCATTATACCAGGTTCTTGTAAGATTACCGGAGTCTTTAGTGGGTGAAATATACTGCCCTGCTACATTCAATCTATACATTGTCTCCAAATTTGCACTCACCGCGTCAAAATTTTGGTCAGCAAACCCCACCATTGTCCCCGAACCAAAGAGGTCAGTCATTGGAACCAGCTCTATGGCATTGATAAAAGCAAAAGCATCAGGCCTATCTGCTGGCTTAAAGGTGACATTGAGAATCTGATGATTCATGGGAGCTAGAGAATACTCTTTGATGAGGTAAGCCTGGGTGAGAGCCTGAGCTGTGATAGAAGCACTAAAATTGTTCAGGAGAGTAACCCCTCCTGCGACCACAGAGAAATAGGAGTTTGCGATATTGAGACCAGAATATTCTGAAGGATAGAAATGGAGCCTGAGCCAATAGCGCCTTTTCAACATGATGGGGAGGTTATAGGTTTCCTCGGATGTGAAAATCCTGGCATCCATGTATGGAACCTCAGAGACAATTGAAGAGTCTTGGTATTGAGCTCTGGCGTGTGGATAATTTCCAGCAATGTATTTGACATCTGATTCCCATTTTCGCCCATCACCATCAGTGCCACCATTTTCTGATCCACAGTCCAAAGACAAACTCCGTGGCTGTGACCCTATACCTGACACATAAAGGGCATTGAAAACAAGAGCAAAACAAGCTAGAGAAAGCAAAGCATGGATATTAGTATGCATGGCTAAAGAGAAATGGACAGGGAGGGAATGCAAAAGGGCGTACAGGAAAGGAAAAATGAATTTTTCCTGTACGCCGGGACTACTTGATTATCTTTTATGGAGAGTTAACCAGCCTAAGCCATCTTTAATCTTCCAGGGAGACTCATGCCGGGATCAAATCAGGGTATCAAACCAGGCAAAAAGAGGTGATGAAACTTTCCTTGTTATTTTATTGAGCAAGTTTTGTTTGGCTAAAGACCCATTGTTGGGAACTGGCAGGTAGTTGGAAATTGATGAAGGGGAGCAAGAATCGTAAATCCTATTGCTTTGATTGGTTCTAAAGGGCCTAAAAAACATGCTAAATTTAGCATTTGTTTCCTTCAGTTGTCTATGGCTTAATGAAGTTCTTGGACAGTTGTTACAGGTTGTCAAAAGAGCCACTGAAATTGAATAAAAATAACTGGCTTGTCTAGCTGATAAGTCCTCAGATTTTCATGCCGCACAAGAACCTGCTGGATTGCCAAAAAAGCGTGTCTGTGCAGATATATTACAAAACTCTAGCCTTCCAGCAGGTCTCAAGATTTAACAACATAGCACAGCAAGAACATATGTTCCAAATTAAAGAGCTCTCGATCTAATTAATAGGAATTAACGTCTTCCACATTGCACAGGTGAAGTGCAGTGCTAGTGCAGCTGACTATGTCTTGTGCTTAAAGTTATGAAGCGTGAAAATGGATGTACATGACTCTTAACTCATAATTTTTGTCATTGCAAGGGTTGATAACTAGACGAAAATCTTTTTTTTTTTTTTCATGATATACTCTTGCGGTTAAATCAACAACCAAGCTTGCCTCCGCCGGATTTGATAGTGCCACCGATAGAGAGGAGCTTCTAACCTGAGCAGGTGGAACATGGCCTAATATGTTCCTAGGCACCTGGGAGTCCGGTAACTCCATCATCAAAGCCTTCTAATGCTGTGAAAGAAATGGTGTAAGGCAGTATGTTGGGCTGTGGCAAGTCTACTGATAATTAGCCATCCTTAATTGCTTTGTGTTGCTTAATCCCAGTTCATTACCGAGAGAAATTCATTTTCCAAAAAATAAATTTTATATCCTCTGAATTTATATAAATTTTAGCCCTTTTTCATCCCATCACTTCTTAAATCTAAAGGACATGAAAATGACTTGTAAATATTTTTATGCAACTGAAGGTCAAGGGTAAGATTTATCTTATTTAAATCTTTAATTTCTATTTACCAACAGAAAATCTGGTTACCGTCGGTTCATTCTAATTATAAATGCTTTGATAAGATCATATCATTAGTGTAATGACACTGTTTTTTGTCTCAAGAAAAGAAAAATAACCAGCAATTTATTTTCTTAAAAGTATGTTCCTGTCAAATGATATATTGTATTGTGATTATACATAAATAATTCCACGAATACCAAAAAAAAAAAATCGTTTAATAAAACAAAATTGTATTTTTTTTTATTATTGAGAATGCTTCAGGATAAAGTTACAATGGAATGGAGAAACAGTTTTGTTAAGATGGATAGAGAAATTTAAAATCTTCTTTTTACCAAAATTACCATTAAAGAGAAATTCAAAAGTAGCCATGCATCTTGGTTGCATAGTTTAGACAATGAAATTCAATTTGTTGAAGGTTACTATAATCTACAAAATATAGTAAAGTTCCGTTTGTTTACTGGAAAGTAGTTTTTTTTAGAAAGTGAATTTCAAGAAAGTAAATTATTTTTTGATATTTGGTAGTGTAATGAAAAATAAGTTGGAAAACATTTTCCAGTGTTTGGTTATGTCATGAAAAATGAGTTGGAAAATAACTTATTAATGTTTTATTTTCTCAAGTTTATTAAAATAATGAGGAACAAATCTTACAAATTAAAAAGTTGAATGAGGATGAAATTGAAAAAAAATATAACTTCATAAATTATCTCAAATAAAATAAATAATAATCAAAATAATAGAAATCAAATCTAAAAAATAAAATGAAAGATGAAGAGATTAAAATAATAATAATTAACATTTCATAAATTATTTCAAATAAAATAAGTAACAATAAAAAGAATGAGGACCAAATTTATTTCAAATAATATGAGTAACAATATATATATATATATATATATATATATATATATATATATATATATATATATAGCAATCAAAAGTTTGAGGACCAAATTTGATATAATCAGCAAATAATATGACATTTATAAATTTTTTACAATTTCAGGAAAGTGTTTCCCGCCCAAATTTTCCAGGAAAACACTTTCCTGGAAACCAAGCCAAATTTTTCTTTGACTGAAAAGTGTTTTCTGTTCACCAACTTTTCTAATAGCAAACAAATACAGGAAAGTGGTTTTCCAAAAACCACTTTTCGAAAAATAAACATGACCTAAGAAGAACTAATTGAAAAGTAGAAATATCATTGTTACTCTCCTCATAAAAGCATAGTCAATGGAATGATTTTTTCTTTTAATTTTTAATTTTATTTTTTAATATTAGATTTAGTGTGGATTAATCTTCGTAACCTATTTCAGTTTGCTTTTTTATGAGGCTATCCAGGTCTTACAATATGTGTCATGGGTTTTACAAATTAAATTGGTTGACTCGAGGTTTTTCTAGACTTTTTTTGTAATTGATTTTTTTTTAATTTTATCCTTTAATATTTAGGATCATTTAGAATTAAACTTTATAATTTATTTATGTTTGTTTTTTATAAAGTTATCATAATCTCATGACCTGAGTCAACGGTTTTGCGGGTTTACCCGGGTTATTTTTTATTTTTTTCCTTCAATTTCATCCTTAAATATTGATTTTTTTTTCTTTCTATTGGGTTATTCTGATCTCATGATCTAGATTTAGTAGATTAACTCGGGTCTTTTTTAATTGATTTTTTTAATTTTATTTTTTAATATTGGATTAATTGAGAATTAAGTTTCAATATGATTTTTGATTTGTCTTTTATGAGGTTATCACGATCTCATAACCAAGGTCATGAATTTGACATGTTAAACTTGGTTGACTTGAGTCGATCCAATATATTGTCGTCTCAATATTTTTTATAAAAAGATGTTATCTTGAGATTGTTTTAGTTTTTTTTCATGTTGTCCATATTACATTTAAACTTGTCAAGTCGACTGGGTCAAATCATGTCAATTCTTATATGGTTTAATTTTTTTTCTTTCTTGAAAAACCGTTAGGATACTTGAATATTTGTATTTTTTTAATAATCTGACTTGCAACATAGCGCAAATAAATGATCTAATAAACAATAATGATAACAAAAAGTCTAATTCACATGTTAATAATATATACCTGTTATGATTAAAGTTATTAAACCCAATCTAATTCATGGTTTGAATCATGTGTTAAACTAATTAACCTGAATTGATTCAAAACAACATCATTTTATTTTTTTAAAAAAATCAAAATAATATTATTTTAATTTTTTAAAATGAAATTAAATTGATCATAGCTAGCCTTTCTAGTAAATCTATTTAAGCCAAGTCAATTCTAGATTGACCGTTATAGTCAATTAGGTCAAGCCCATTTTAACTTTGGGTTGACTTTTCTTTGAAACTCAGCTTGAATAGAAAGTCAAGTAAGCTATCTTAGATCAACATGTTGGCTGGGTTAGATTTTATTTCTGTGGTAAGGATTAGCCGTTGGTTAATATTAGTATTGTTAACTACCCAAACTCTAGCTTCTAGAAAAAGATGAATTTTTTATTTTTTATTTTTTAAAAAAACTCAGATAACAAACATCCAATCTAGCTTAATCCGAAATAGGTGGCAGCAATATAGCTTAAATTCCAGAACAAATCCAAAAAAAGAAGGAAGAAGCTCTCCAAGTTTCAAATAACAAACATTACAGAAGAAGAAGAAGAAGAAGAAGAAGTGTCCATATAACAGAAATCTTATATTCTTCTGTTTATCATATTAATTTCTCAAAAATAGAAACAAAATGACCAGAATTGGCTATTGCCCTTTCCAAATTTAACAAGAAGCCTCCAAATTGACACTTATAAATGAATGGCTGACAAATCCTTCCTACAGAGGCGTTGACAGCCGCATCCCATTTTCCTCTCCCCTCTCTTCCCCATTAAAGCCAATTCTCAATCTATTCCAGCCTGACCTGGTTGGGCTGGTGCCTTTCGTTCCTTGTTGAGAAAGCTTTTCAGAGGTGCCCCTGTCCCTGTCCCACACTGTTCCCATTTTGGTGGCGCGACAGACAGCTTTTCCTGTCGCTGCTACCTCAATATCTTAGCCCCTATGATATAGTTGTTGTGCCTGGACTCCTTCGCTGTCATTTGTAACTTGTAAGATGATCAACGGCAATGAGATTAAGGCTAAAAACCAGACATTGTTATCGTCTTCGTCGTCGTCATTACCATCATTGAACTCCTCGGATTCTGAAGATTTGGAGCGCATGCCATTGGCGCCCCTGATATGGAAGAACAAGAAACGCCTGTCCAAGCAACTTTCAATGTGCGAAACTCGACGTGACAGAGCATGGGAGAGACGTCGCCGCCAAATACTAATGCAGGAGGGGAGAAAAAACAAGCTGCTAGATTCTGATGACTTGACAGATGAAGACTTGAATGAGCTCAAAGGGTGCATAGAGCTTGGATTTGGATTTAAAGAGGAAGAGGGGCAACAATTGACCAATACGTTACCAGCACTGGATCTTTATTTTGCCGTTAACCGGCAACTATCGCCAAGCCCGGTGTCCACACCTCATAGTGGAGAATCACCATCTTCATCAGCAATGGGCACACGTTCATCTTCATTTGGAAGCCCTAAGGGCGATCCAGATTGGAAGATATGTAGCCCAGGTAAAGAAAGTTTCCACGACTACATTGCATGTTGTTAATTAGTACTTGACATTGTTGGCTTTTTAATACATTTCATATACTTGATTCAAAACAAAGAAAGATTCCCTTCTCATATTTGAGTTCAGAATCATATTAACTTGGATTTTTCTGATTCTCTGCATGCAGGTGATGATCCAAAGCAAGTTAAGACTAAGTTAAGGCACTGGGCACAAGCTGTAGCTTGTTCGGTCAGGCAGTCTTATTGATCAAAGTGTGGGATAGATTGTACAGTGAGATATATATAAAAAAGAGCTAGATCAGACGAAGACATAAATCCAAAAAGAGAGAGAGAAGAGAGAGAGAGAGAGGGGTTGGCTTAAATTTTCATTAGGGTCTTGATAGAATTTACTACCATTTTAGAGGCCAACAAAAACACGAGGAGCTAGGCGTTATGGGGTCCATATTTACAAGGTCGATGGAGTAGAAGTTGCCATTGGCTCTTGATAACCTGGTTAGAAATTGATGCATTTCTCTTCTTCTTCTTCTTCTTATTTTTTTACCAGAGTTTCCATGAGGTATTGCAAATTTCATTCTAGTATTATTTGGCCTCTTTTTTTTCTTTTTTTTGATGTCGAAATCCCCATTGAAGGTAATGTCTTTTGTTACATTACCTTTGATCATATAATTAGTTCTACATATTTTGATATTTTTAGATTGTTCATTGAGTGATATGTGTTCTTCCACCATCAATAAGAATTTAAAGCTAAGAAAATTAACTGAATTTCATTAAAGAGAATACGGATTGTTACAAGAGATTGTATACGTTCGGTTAGAACAATGGATCGATAAAGTAATAAATTTGAATATTTAAATCAGAACTCAAATATTTAGTTTTTTTTTTTAGTTTTACATATAACATTTTTCATTCTTAAATAGTGGGGTGAATGTCACATTTCGTCCATCTATTCTCGATTTCTTGTTTAAAAAAAATGTGTATAAAAGCAGTGGAAAAAAAAATTCAGATGATATGATATATGGTTTTGCTCAAATTCTAGTAACTGTGGTGGCTAGAAAATTAAAACTTAAAGTTTTTTATCCAAAAACTTGTTTGTCAACTCATTTTTAATCCAAAATAATTAGAAACACCTAAGAAATCATTATAAATCTATCTATAGCTTAAAAAAAACTAAAAAATCATCCTATAAACCAAAATCAACCCGAAATAAAAAATCAACTCAAGTTCAGATATGTTTTTTCACGAATATTAAAGGGAAAAAAATACATAATATGAGCTTTTCTTATCAAAATAAAACCATTTGACATAAATATTGATTATTTTGGTGGCCTAAATCAATGTCAACGATATTTTTCTTTCTCTACCGCCAGAACCAGCGACCCCCCTCTCTCCTCTCTCAACCACAGACTAAAAATAAAAAAAAATAAACTTTTGTACCATAATTGAATTGAAAAAATATTGAGGTGTCAAAAATATATAATTTGTGTTATTTTTAAAGTGTGAGGACCAAAGTGTATCTTTCCTAAAACTTCTTAGTACACCATTCATGTTTGATATCTTTTTCATTATGATCCTTGTTCTTCCAATTCCACCATTGATTAAGAAATCAAAAGTATTAGGCTTTTAAATAGGATTAAATTACCCAAAATTAAATTTTAAAGAGCAAAATAAATTATTAAAAAATACACAATCGACCTGCATTATTTGATGTGTGGGTGAACAATGCCGGTCTACAGTTAAAATCCCATGCTTTTCAGATTTTTACTTAATATTTTTTTTTTAAAAAAAATCCTTTCTAATCTCACCTGCAACATTGCCTTCACATCTATTCATAGTACTAGTATTTTTTTAAAAATAGTACTAGTATTTTTATTGCATGTGTATCCAGGTGAATAAAATTGTTAAACCTCATTCTAAGATAACACAAAAAATCAAGAATTTGAATTCCTAGAATGAAATTTGAATCAAATCTCATATATTTTAATGCATAATAAATATTATTAACGAGAAAAATTATAAACAAATGTATAAAAATAAATAAAAGGCGTGCTTATTGTTATATATCTTCATTTTTTATTATTAAAAATTATCAATAAATTCACTTTTGATGAAGAAAAGTAGAATTTGTTTTTACATTTTTTTATAGATTCATAAGTTCGTGTTTGATATTAAAAAAATAAATTTTTTAAATATATAATTCAATTATATATTTAATATTTTCTTTCTTAATTTTCTATGAATTTTTTCCATGGTTAGTAGAAAATTATAAGCATACTTGAAAATTAAAACAATATTATTTATATCATATTTTCATAAATAAGTTTCGTGATTTTTTTTAAAATGAAAAGACTTGTACTTTTTTTAATTGAAACAATTATTTATGATGCAAGAAAGAAAGAATAATTATTAAAAAAAAAACTAAGTAGTTTACAATTACATTAATTTTTACAGACAGAAAAGGAATTCATCGACTCTCTCATCTCTCAACGGAGACTAAAATATAAATACAAACTATAATAAATAATTAAAAACCCCAAAATTAATTGAAAACTTTCTAAATAACAACTTGTAAAAACCCTGAAACCAATCAGGAAAAGCCATCTAATAAAAACCCTCTAAACCAATCCAAAAAACTTTAAATTCCATTAAATGAATATTGACTTTTTTTTCTTGATTAATTGTTGATTGGTAATTATTAATTGTTAATTTTAACACTTAAATGTAAATGTTATGAAAACAAGAACCAAAATATAAACATAAACTATAGCAACAAATAAAAATCCAAAATACCAATCAAAAAATTTCAAAACACCAATAAATAAAAAGCCCTAGGACCAATCAAAAGCTTCAAAAATGTCATCCAATAAATGTTCCAAAGACCAATCATTTTTTTTTAATCTGCGATATGAATTGTGATTTGTTTATTGGTGAATAATGAATGAATAGTAAAGCACCATCATTTTTTTTACTTTTTATTAATATTATAATTTGTTAATAATGTGAATTATTAGTGTTTTATTGTTAATTGTTAACAATGTGAA
>Ga0325414_1007914_pt1 | contig 11245 bp, 6 predicted proteins | sample PopdelMetagenome_8_FD_206183 | JGI IMG/M metagenome (GOLD analysis project Ga0325414, IMG submission 206183) | Populus deltoides microbial communities from Bellville, Georgia, United States - Leaf-PdKOR-R3 | ecosystem: Host-associated > Plants > Phyllosphere > Phylloplane/Leaf | place: USA...
AATAGATCTAACCTTAAAAAAATTTTGGATTTTAAATTTATTTTTTAATTTTAGATTATTTTTTAGGTTATTTGAAAATATAATTGAGTTTATTTTGATTTCTATAATTTTTTATATGTTTTTAGATATCTTTAATAGCTTAAACCTTAAATCTGAACGCACAGCAAGTGACATCCTTTCTCTCCAAAGGTAACAATTCACCTGCTGGCCACTCGCTGGAATTGTGGCCGGGCGGGGCTGTTTAAAATTGCGGAAATAATAGTATTTTAAAATATTTTTTATTTAAAAATATATTAAAATAAAATTTTTTTATTTTTAAATTTTTTTTAACATCAAAACAATCTAAAAACAGAAAAAAAAAATTCAAAAACAAAAAAAAATCAAATATTTTGAAATACACTCCCGAAAGGTGACAGAATAAATGAAGAACAGAAACTGTCTGAAAATAACAACTAACGGGAAGAAACCAATTTCCAGATCAAAATAAAATGTAACTACTGACTACCAAAATTTTACAATCTGAATTTTCAAGTTTTTGATATAATTATCCATTAAGAAAGAAAAGAAAAAAGAACATAGTCATAAGCCATCTCAGTTTTTCATGTTTGATACATTCATGCATCATTTAGCAGCAACTAAGATGCTAAAAGCATAAATATAACATGCCTAAGAATCTATCCATGAATGTCTTCCTTAGTTTGAGAATCCCAAAACACCAACGCAAGCCATAATCTAGACAAAACAACAAAGTTATTATTCTAAACTTCTAACATTGGGGTTGCTAATCTTTTCTGCTGAGGTGATTCACAGGCACTCCACTGGCTGTTTCTCTGCAGGTTCTGGGCTTTCTAAGTTCAATGCCGCGGATTCTGGGGTATCCAAATTTGTTGCTACAATCTTACATACAGGCATGTTCTCATTCTTACTCAAAAGCTTCAACGATGAATGAACCTCGATATCACGCATGAATAATCCATCTTCAATATCTAGATTGCTTATGTCCACCTCAATTTTTTGAGGAATGTGTTCAGCTGGGCAGAGATATTTTAGAGTACTTCTCATCATCTTCAAATGACCTCCTGTTACAGCATTGGAGTAAAGTGAGAGATGCAAAAACACCATGAGATATCTTTAAATTTTTGGAAGAATTTTTCAGCAAGGAAATATGATGATTTTGACAAACAAATTTACAGGTAAGGTGGTTCTGATGATTTTTTTCAAATGTTCTGTCTGAAATTTATTTCCACAAACAAACATATTTCTTTACCTAGCAAAGGAACATTATTTCTCAAACATGTGGTAAATTCGACGGGCAAAAGCATACCATTCTAATCAATGCCAGCGGTTGTTACTCTAGTGTTGTTTATGAAGATGGCATCACAAGCTTAGGGAGAAAACTAAGCCAAATGCAAATCAGCATAAAGTGGCATGGTTAAATAGCACTGATAACAAAATTCATGGGAGGTGTGCATTGATTTGTTCCATAGAACCATTCATTTCTATTACATACCTTGCTAAGACATCCATGGATATTTGACCAGAATGTGGAACAATTTCTTTCAAGTTAATGACCTTGTGATTAATCATAATACACCAATGACTTAGGACAAATCTCCAGAGAACCATAGGTTTGTTTCTCTTAGAACACATTGTGGAGAAGAAATTCTAGGATGAGCTCCTAACACAATGGAGTTGAGTTATTTTTGGAAGAGGGTTAATACCACATCTATTGCAAACATGGTTAACATATTCAATTTCAGAAACCAACAGTCAGAGCATTATCCATATCATAATGAACAAGGCATTTTGATCAAAGGAAAGGTGTTCTTTGTAGTTGTATGGGCTCTAGTTTGCAGTTCATCTAGTCAAATTTACATCTTGATACTCTATTATGTCAAGAATGTATTTATAACTTTTGCTGGAATGAATCTTACGTTATGCTTGAAAATGATCGTCTTACCCATCAGAATCCGGACTTGTTACATTAACAGCTGAAAAAAAGATCAGAAAAAGGATCGCAAAATAAAAGACTAAGCTGTCCTACACCGAGGATAATTTACATATCAGAGAGGGTGAAAAAAAGAAGTGCTTTGGTTGATGATGGAGCACTGCTGTCACAATATTTCAGCAGGCAAATTCTCCTATTCCAGCAAACAAAACCACCATTTTTCCTAGAAGCTCAACTGAGACACAAACTTTCAACCCCCCTCTTTAATTTTGAACCCTCCACATTCCTACCTACTCAGCTAAAAGTTACATAGCCAGTTTTTTCCTGCATCAGACATCTTTATATATGCCTCATAAAGATAAAGGATTCGGATTGGGACTAAAGGCAAGACTCAAACAATGGTGAGTTGTCAAATAATTGTAATTTTCAACTTGCTTAGGTTTATTAGAATTGTCTTCAAGACATCTCATCTTCCATATGCTACCAAACCTAACTTTAGAAAAATATCCAATCAATGATTCTCATGACATTTATCATTCACTAGGACAAAAATTATTAACTAGAACCGTGACCATGCACAGCGTACCTAAATCCTTAAAGTTTTGAAGAAAGTTAGCATACTAAATAACCTACAAGTGCCACCTTGGGGGAAAAAAAACCCAAATCCAATGATTCTTACAGAACTCTCTTCATACACTAGGAAAGACGACCCACAATCACACATAACTTATCTACAAATTTATAGAAAGTCTCATAACGTACTAATAATCTACAAAAATCTTATCTACCCTAACATTTACCCCCATAAGAAATTATGAGAAAACACAGTCACATCCCCACAAACAATATCATGTTACGAAGCCTCATTGATGGGCCATGCTGGCACCAGCCCCCAAAGTTCTTTAGAGGGCATTTTGAGAATAATCCCAATGCTCAAGCATTGATTTGGCACATGGCCAAGATAGAAAACATAGTTGGGAACCTGAGTAGTTTGGTAATTTTCAGATCTGCTGGAAAATCTGGAAATTACAGAATTTTATTTCTGTTTTAGCATTTTATTTTCTAGTCCTAAAGTTATTAGGTTTTCCTATTCTAAATAGGAATAATTATGTTGGAGGTTTAGGAATCCATGTACTTGTAGGATTTGGACTGCTACAACTCTATAAATAACTATGTTGTCTTTCAATATTTTCAATGCAACAATATTAAATAATTCCCAGCAATTTGATTTGATTATGTTGCTCAATCTCCTCTCAGGTGTGACTCTTAAGAAACCCAGGTGTGAATCCTAGAAATCTATCCACACATTTAATCATAATCCACAGGAAATCTACGGCAACTCAGTCCTGGACAGGTTTTGAAACTCAGATTCAGAACAGCCCCTAAGATGTCCTGCGCATCGCTCATAGTTATAAAATTTCCATCACTTTAACAATCTGGAAAGCCTCACAAAATAAATGAATAATAATGAATTAGACAAGAGTAAAACGTACCTTTCTTAAGACCGGGACAATTTTCTTCTCCTTTGAAAACAACCGGCACGTCAACTTTCATCTCAGTTCCTTCATCAGCCCAAGCAAACACCAAATTCAATATCTTCCCTGTCTTTTCATCCCTATGTATCTACAAAACAATCCGAAAAACATAAAAAACCACACAAACTTCAAATTATTAAACCCACTTAAGATTGAGAATGAACTAAAACAGTGTGACTTACCTTAATGGGCAATACAGTTCCAGATTCAAGCAAAACCGATGACCCGGTCCCGGCTCGGATCTGAAGTGGGAAAGTAGTGGAGCAAAAGAAAGGGAGTTCTACGGACTTAAGAATGGCTTGAATCTGCTTTTTCTCAGTAGTCAATAATCTCTTCCTAGATGTATACCGATTTGATGGGTTTATATCAAGCAGACTCTGAGAGAAAACCACAGCAGGGATTCTACCTTGCTCTCTTTCTCTAGCTGAAACTCTGCTGCCTACAACCTCTCGAGGTATTGCTTGGATTGTGTGGTAACGTGAAGATTGAAATGGTTGCGGTGGTGATAATGGCTGTTGTGGGGATTGGATTGCCGTCCTCAGGCTTCGCCACCACTTGGCCATAGTGTTCTTTTTAGGTGTTTTGAGTTGCAGATTTTAGGGGTTTAAGGTGCGGGTGGGGTGTTGGGGCTTTAAAATTTGAGTGTATTTATTTTCATATGCCCCACAGATGCAAATGTGGGGGTGGTTTTCAAAATATATTTTTATTAATTTTGTATGTTGCAAAGGATATCTTCATGAAATATGTACGAAAAGATTAAAATGAAAATGAAAAAAAAGGAAAGTTTGCTTTTAAAAATATTTTTGTTTTTTAAAAATATATTAAAATAATATATTTTTTATTTTTTAAAATTTATTTTTAACATAAATACATATCCAAAATCATTAAAAATATATTAATTTAAAATAAAAATAAAATTTAAATTTTTTTTGAAATATTTTTTAAACACAAAAATAAATAAACTCTAAATATAAAAACCTAAAAAGGTTTTTGGGATATTATAGATGTCAAAGGCAATGTTTTGGGGCTATCAAGGATAGTTTCAAGACTGGGATAAGTCTATTATTATGGATGTCAAGGGTATTACACGGTTGTTGTTGGAGGATGGTTATTATGGGTTTGTTTCGATGGCTTTAGTGTTTTGGTGGTTGTTCAAAGTAGTTTTAATGGATTTGTTAAGTTGGTTGTTATGGGTTTGTTTTGGTGGTTGTCGGTTGATGTCTTGAATATTATTCATAGATCTCGAAAGCAATGTTTATTAGAGCTATTATGTGGGTTGTGATGGGTCTAGTTTAGGGTTGTAAAGGGTGGTTTTGGAGTTGATGAATTTGTTTTTTATGGCTTTCAAAGGTTGTTGTTGAAGTGCGGTTTTTAGTGAGGCTGCTTCGGCCGCTATTCAATGTGGTTTTAAGTGGATTATTATGGTCTTTTTTAAGGTTGTCAATGATAGTTTTAAGGCTAAGATAAGTCTTGAACATGGTTGTCAATGATGGATAATGCTATAAATTTAAACATAATTGATAATTGGTTTCAGAAATTTTATATAAGTGATATGCTCTTATAAATAGTTGATAATATTTTTAGTGGATTTACTGACGGATTTAAATCTGTCGAAAATTCTATATATAAAAATGACACGTCATTGTATTTCTTAGTTTTTTTTTCATTTCTTCTTTTTCCACTGTAATTCCATTAAAGAAATATTTTCGTCGGTATTTATCGATGAATACTACAAGGGCATATTCAATCGGAAAACTTCACCGCAGTCTACTGATAAAAATATTTCATCGGTGTATCTATTTGTATTTTCTAATTTTCTAATAAAATATCTTATTTCTTTTTGTACAAGATGACATGTGTGACTCATAATGTAATACTTCTTATTGTTATGGTATTTTATTTGGTGTTTAGACAGGAGCCATAATAATATGATCATACTGAAAAAGAAATGAAATATATAAAAGTCACAGCAAAGCTATCAATAGAATAATCAGATAATTTTCTTTCTCCACTCTCTTTCCAATAACTTTCTCTCTTGTTTCTTAACATTTGAGGACTAAAATATAAGAAAAATAAAATTATATGACTAAAATATAAACAAGTAAAACTATACGTACCAAATAAATATGAAAAATGAAAACCATACAGACCAAACGGTACTTTTCCACATCTCCATGAACAATAATAAAAACACTATGGATATACAGTGCAATTCATAATAATATTTTATCTTTAGTTGAACAGAAGGGTGGAAACTTTATTTTATCAGTATTAGTAAATAATAATGGTTGGAAATTGCATTCCAAGCCTCCAAATGCAAACCTAGGCTTGGAATGGCCTCATCAGCCAGGGCCCAAGAGTAACACAGAGAAACAGCCCAAATCCATACAGAAAATTTACCAATTGATTTCCAGAAAATTTCATTTTGTAAAACCATTTTTGCACCTTATTTCCCACCAGAGAAGTCTCAAGAATTCTCACTAATTCAACAAGTATATAGGTTAAAAAGAGGTCGGCGAAACTTCTCAAGAAGCATGAGGACCCCAAGATCCGTGGAGACATTGAAATCTCTTTTTTTTTAGGCCAGGGCTCGTCTTGAACATCTTGTTTATGGCTCTGCTGGTTATGTCTATTCCCTTCAACGACAAATTGTCAAAGTTAATGAACAACTTTTTAATGCCAAGAAGGAACTTGCAAGTTATATTGGTGAAGAACACGCAGGGCTTCCTTCATGTATTCCACCGATCAGACTGCAAAAGCAGTTGAATCCTTCTTCTTCGTTTCCAAGTCCACCAATCCTGAAATCTGCTCCTCATGCAGCGGTGAAATGGGATCTTTCTAAAATTGATCGGAAGGAAATTGACTTTTTTACCGCAGCGGCTACATTACATCATCAGGGTATTCCTACCGTGATATACCGTTAAGGAATAATGGACCAACTCCGGACTTACGACAACAGAAGCAGCAAGATTTTGTAGGTCAAGCAGACCTGATCACTTTGGATCATGAATTGGATAAAATGGATCACAGCTCCTCTCAGATTGATCAATCACCAGCGGATCATTGCCTCAATATCAACTCCAGTCACAGAAGGGACAGCACCATACGCAAACGAGAGGACATTTTAGTGTAAGTTGGACCTTGTTCTTGTTAGTTCCTTGAAGTTATTTTCCTTTCACGTTTACTTTCTTCGAATCATGTTTGTAGTTTGTGGTTTCTTTTTGTTCATTTGTCATTGACAGCATTTGAGTTTATTCTTCATAGCATAATTTTGATAGTTGATGCATTTTTTTTTTATCATGTATACTCACTCGTATAGCTAGATTGGTTTTTCATAGTTACCTAGTTCAGTTACTTGCATATAATCACTAATCACTATTCCATCTTTGATATTTCCAGTTTGTCCTTGTTCATGGAAAAACTGTTTGCTGATATATCCTGCTGAATGCCAACAAGCCAAAGTTAATATAAGTAGGATCTCTGCATGAAAATGCAAATATACATCTGAGCTCTCACAGCTAGATGAATTTATAATCAGATTGACATCTCCTCATTACATTTTCCCTCTTTCCTCCTTTACGCAGCTCAAACACGCCAGCCAAGCCACCAATGAACACCACAGAGAGACTTACGTCTGATACATGAGCATCCAGCAATATTATTTTCAAAAGACTTTTGGGATACTAATTAATGAAGGATGTAAATTTGATTTTTTAGTAGAGATTTGTTTCTCTTTTGCAGTCGTGGAGTCAGTCACTTTCATGCAGGTGTGGAATATGCAAATGATTAGATGTTAAATGGTTTCAAAAGCTTAATTTAGTGATTGTACAAACACCAGATGATGGATGGAGTTTGTGGCCTGGAATTTCTTCTACAAAACCATGGTGAGTTTTCTGAAACAATGCCCTTCGGCGTGCTCGGCGCATCGAAAAACACACATGGCCACAAATTTGCAAGCAGATTTGGAGTTTTCAGAAACTGTACATCTCTTTTGAAATTGTCTTTTATGACATAAACTCAATCCAACGTGTTCATTAGATTCATATGATTTTGTTTAATTTCATGATATTATTATGTTGTACTGAGGAAAAAGTAATTTTTTTAAGAGCTCCCTTTTGAATGAAAACTGTAATCAAATTCAAAACATTATATGATTTACATAATATCACAATTACTTGCCAGTTTTCATAATTAATCCAAGTTGATGACAATCTAAGGGAAGAGATCCGAGGTTGCCTGAAACACAACGGTTAATGGTTCATCACTGTTCGAGTTTAAGTTAGGAGGGGTAACATGAAAGGTAAATCCAAATCACTGGTTTTGAAATTAATGTTTTGAATTTTTTTATAGAAAAATTAATTACCAATTTTAAATAGACTCTAACCACACTTATGTTGATGATTCAACTATATTTGTTTTTGTATTTTAAAAATATTTTTAAAAAATATTATATTTTTTAATTAATATTTTTTTGTGTTTTCAAATTGTTTTGATGTATTAATATTAAAAATAATTTTTAAAAAAATATATATTATTTTAATATATTTTTAAATAAAAAATATTTTTAAAAATAACTGTTATCATATTTCTAAACATCCACTGTTAATTTTTAAAATCAATGGACTCAATATTCCTACCATGGAGATCATGTTATCCCGAACATGAAGAGAGCCGAATTAATGTAATTTCTCTGTCTTTTGAGCTTGTTTCATGCCCCATCACAGAAAAAAAAAATGTTTTCGTAGCCAGAACAAGAACAAGTAAACTGACAAGACACCCTTATTAGTTGATAAAGAGGTTGTAAGGCAATGCATTTATTAGGATTTTTTTTATAACATGTTTATTTGCCGGAAAATAATTTTTTTAGAAAAATAAATTATTTTTCAATGTTTGATAATGTAATGATAAATAAGTTGGAAAATATTTTCTAGTGTTTGGTTATGTCATAGAAAATGAACTGTAAAATAATTTATTAATGTTTTATTTTCTCAAGTTTATTAAAATAATGAGGAACAAATCTTACAAATTAAAAAATTGAATGAGGATGAAATTGAAAAAAAAATATAATTTCATAAATTATCTCAAATAAAATAAATAATAATCAAAATAATAGAAATCAAATCTAAAAAATAAAATAAAAATGAAAGATGAAGAAATTAAAATAATAATAATTAACATTTCATAAATTATTTCAAATAAAATAAGTAACAATCAAAAGAATGAGGATCAAATTTGATAGATAAAAAATTTCAATAAGAAAATGATAAGGGAAAAGCAAATAACAATTATAAAAATGAGGACCAAAGTTAATATAAAAATTAGATTTTAAGAGATGAAATTGAAAAATAAATATTTAAAACAAAATATATGAAGCAATCAAAAGTTTGAGGATCAAATTTGATATAATCAGCAAATAATATAACTTTTTTAAATTTTTCACAACTTCCGAAAAGTGTTTTCCGCCCAAATTTTCCAGGAAAACACTTTCCTGGAAACCAAGCCAAATTTTTCTTTAACTGGAAAATATTTTTCATTGACCAACTTTTCTAATGGCAAACAAACGCAGGAAAGTTTAGAAAATGATTTCCCGGAAACCATTTTCCAGGAAACAGACATGGCCTTATTATTATTGAAAAGTGAATTTCATGAAAATATTTTTTTTAAATAATAATTAAGGCAATCTTATTTTTACCAAATTTTATTTTTAAAAAAGTTAATAAATGTTTTACTCATATTTTTTTCTTGAGTTGGCTTGGTTTTTTGATCGAGTCATATCGAGTCAATCTTTCATATATTTCTTCATAAATTAGATCAATTTAGACCTTAAATCATCCGATCAGGTGAGTGTTGGTTCAATAACCAAAATTATTATAATATTATTAATTTTAATATTCAATATAAATTAAAGTGAAAATAATAATATCTAATTATTTTTTAAAATATATAAGTTTGACAACAATACATATTAATGATAAAATATATTTTTTAATTTTTTTTGTCCACCATAATCAAACATGATACGAAAACAGTTATTTTATCTTGTATATCACTATCAAACATAATTTTATCTCTGTTTTTTTCTATCTTCATTATATCTGTTTTTTCTATCTTGAAACAGTAATGGAACGTTATCTTAATTTTATGGATCGATTTATTAATAATAAGATAGCAAAGCCAGAAAACAGAAAGAAGCCATAAATATAAATGGAAGAGCATATAAAGCACCCAATATATATATTCTACAAGATAAAGAAAATTCAACTAACTCAACTATCATCAGGGGAAAAAAAACCTCTTCCTTGCAAATAAAATCGCCACTCTCGAGACTACAGCTGATTTAAAGTCAGTAGCTAATTTAAGGTTCATGATAAGAAGCCATGGTGATCTTGAGAGCCCTCGGCTATGAAGACTTCTTCTCATGGATAAATTTTCCTCTGTAAGTCTGTGAATGTGTGTAGAATATGAAAAGAAAGTCCCTTCTATACATAACTCCTCCATTAGAACCCAGAGCTTATTAGCATAGCACTAGCTAGTTTAATAACTTTTGAACATAAAATAATAGCATCTAGATATTGAAAAGTTTCTGCTATTGTAATTAAATTCGATAGAATAGTTCCGACTTAAAGAATCTCGACCCAATTTTTCTTATTCAACATGAATTTTAAATTAAATTGTGTAGAAATTATCTCGACATATCTTTATTGACTGGATAAGTTTAAAGAAAAAATAAGGTCAAGTTCCCCCTAAGTAAAATGAAATAAAAAAAGTTGTGAAAACCTCAAAGGACTAGTTACAACAAGTTCCAGCTAAGTGCATCTAATAGAGGTTCTAACATTTATTTATTTATTTATTATATATCTAGGTAGTGGTTCAGTAGTATGAACTTGGAATCAAGAGATTTGTTCTCTTTGTAATCTCAGGTTCGAATCCTGTGATTACTCATATGATGGTTACTGGAAGCTTACATGGTCATTAACTTCAGGGCCCGTAAATTAGTCAATGTGCGCGCAAGCTGGCCCGGATATCCACGTTAAACTAAAAAAAAATTATTTATTTATTTTTAGAAAGGGCCGGCAAACCACTCCTTTTCTTTTTGAAAAAGAATTGCATAGACGACATGTCGCTCCCATCATTGTTCGAGCACGCAACTTCACACCAATACACTTTAAGCAAGTAGCAACATGAATTTGTTATAAAACGTTAGCTCATCATTTTATTCTTGAAAAAAACATTACATAGACGACAGGTTTATATATTGTCATATTAAACATAACATTTTGCTCCCATTATTGTCCTAACACGCGACCCCCACCTCACACCACACGTTTTAATTAATCAAGCTACAACATGAACTTATTATAAAACGATTACAAACCTGATTTATTGTTTATATATTTATATATATATAGATATAAAATCATTTATAATTTTCGTAGTTGTAATGCCATAAAGGGAGGCCATGCCCATTAGATCCGTAATAACATCGCTTATACGATCATTAATTTTAAAGTATATAAAATTAGTAAAACATGTGCAAGTTAATCCAGATATTTATATTAATCTAAAAAACATTATCTATTAATTAAAAATAATTCAACCGATGATAAAATTATAGCGCTGTTATTTGAAATTGAGGAAGCTCACTCTTGGAAGAAACCTTTGAGGGTCAGCTGAGTTTTACCTAACCATTATATATCAAATTCGTGTATTTTTTCCACAATTGCTGCATCGGGTAGCCTATCGAGGACGAGCACAAGATCCA
>Ga0325414_1007915_pt1 | contig 11244 bp, 13 predicted proteins | sample PopdelMetagenome_8_FD_206183 | JGI IMG/M metagenome (GOLD analysis project Ga0325414, IMG submission 206183) | Populus deltoides microbial communities from Bellville, Georgia, United States - Leaf-PdKOR-R3 | ecosystem: Host-associated > Plants > Phyllosphere > Phylloplane/Leaf | place: USA...
CTTGTTGCTACAAAAGTTAATCCAGCCCATTCGGCCAAGGTCATTATCTTACCATATTTTTCTTCATAAATGAAGAGACAAATCAAGTTTCTGATCTTTATCACTCATGTTAATCCCCATGTTGGTAATGCCGTTCACCATTGAAAGATGTTGGTTGGACCCACCTTCGTTGAATCCATTGCATCTTATGCTTCTTTGCCAGTTCAAGAAACTTTGCTCACCTTCTTGTTGATCATATTGACGATACCTACTGCTCCCATAAAACATCACATTATCAAACCTGGCTGCATTATTGGATCCAAAACGATCGGAAAACTGGTGAGTAGGAGGACACGGGAGGGTGGCTGCATGAGCAGTTCTGTACAATGAAGGGTGCAAGAGCCCTAAATGATGACTAGGAGCAAACATAATTGGGAATGTTGGTGGTGGGAATATTTCAGATGCTCTTTTTGCCTTCCTTGCTGCATTTCTCTCCTTCCTGTGAGCATTCTGGTGGCCTCCTAAGGCTTGAGAACTGTAAAACTTTCTTGAACAGAATAAACAAGGAAACACTCGTGCTGTTGTGTCTTCTCCTGCGTTGATTGGACAGACCTCTTCTTCGGGTTCCATGTCTGCTACCAGGAGAAAAAAGAAATCATCAAAGGTTAACTTTCATCATGAAATTAAAGTCACAAAATGGACTGTAGTGAGACTAAAACGAAAGAGAAACCTTTCTTCTTGTTAAATTTATTTTATTGATCATAAACGTTGAGAGGACACAAGGTAAGACCTTGAAGAAGAATAGCAGATAAAACGCTTGAAAAGAATGGCAGAAGGACGAAATACCCAAATGTGCTGACTTGGTGTTTGATATATACTTTGATCTGATAAAAGTAGAGAGTTCAGAAGCTAAGTTATCAAGAGTTGGAACATGTGAGGAGTCTGTGTAACATTATTATTAAATAGGGTGCTGTCCGGGCTTGGGAACAGAAGAGATGAGAGATGAGCCTGGATTGGGAAGTGGAATCTCTCTCTCTTCCTCTCTGACAATGATCAGTTTCGTGGGCAAAGGAATTTCATCCTGGAAGGAGTTTAACTCTTTGTTTCGTTCGTCCACTTTAAAGTTTCTTGTCACAAGTGAAGGCCAGTGAGAACATAATCCTCTGGTTTATCTTTGGATTAATCAGGTTCCCACAGGTTTCAATGCACAGTTCTCCCACTCGAGCAAGGGCTACACTCTCCGATAAGGAGCATTCGATAAAGCGATTTGTTTTTTATTCTTGTCAAGAAATTGAAATGATCAAGATGGAGAGCCTAATCAGTTTTGGAGAAAGAGGAGAGTCAGATTTGTCAGAGAAGCTGCGCTCGGACGATCAGCATTGTGATCTTCAATGGCAAACGTGGTAGGATCGTGTGACTTAGAAGCTAAAACCAGTGCCCACTTGGTCTGAACCGCAGTAATTGGATGTGTTAAATGCTCTGTCCATGCAAAAGGCTGTTTTTTTCCTCTGCTTTCTATAAATAATAGTTATGGGGCTAAACGCCACTCGTCCTGCATTCTCCACCGCCATTTCCGTGCAATCTGTCACCTTTTTCATCCACTTCTGGCATGCACCGAAGCCTCTTTGTCATGCCCCCGACCAGGGAGAACCCAGAGCTTCGCTTCCAGTACATCGCCTCCTCACACGTGGCAACCATTAAGAACTTCAATTAAGATCATCTTGATTCGGCGGTGATTATTCACACGGTTTCGATACAATATAAAGGGGACGATGGCCAGATTTAAGGCAACATGGGACCCACTCCAATTAGACAAGGACTACAAATAGACATTCATCTGCAGGGAAGCGACATAAAAAAGTCGAGCAAAAGACGCCGCCTATGTTCAGTTTTCGAATTTCTTTTTTTTTTTTTAAAAAAAAAAAAGGTAAGACAACGCCACAAACATAAACCACAAATTCAGAATCCACCTGGGCAGGTGACGCCGAGAGAGAGAGAGAGAGAGAGAGAGAGAGACCCCTAATCATGACCCATCATCCCATGAAACCTAAAGGAATCGAAAACGGTGAAGCTATACACAAACGAACATACAAAGTACAAACTCTAAGAAACGGCACAACTGTTACCGAGTACGAACCAAATGACCGCAATAAATGGAGATAATTACAATTTATCAAGTATGGTCGAAAATTCCTCTGGCGGTTCACGAAACAGGTATATTCTATCTCGGTTAGTACTCAGTAGACACACCACCACCGAGGAATCTTATCATGCTATACAGGTAGATGAGTACACCTCCACCAAGTCCAGATGGATCCAGCTGAGATTCAGGGACAACCAAAACATTTACTGAAGGAGAAAATACTTGATGGTTCCGTTGACGGCTCTGACTCGGGCTCGGGCTCGGGCTTTTTTAGAGGGAGATGCTTGAAGAATGCTTTTACAGCTCCAGCAACACCATCCTCATTCTCCATGTCTTTGGCAAGCTCCACCGCGCGCTCCTTCACCTGACATGTTAAATTCATCGGGTAAATCCCTCGCCTAGAATCCGTTGCAAAAATATATAGTTTCTTCTAGTTCTAAATGACAGTAATCCTACTCTTGCGGCGACTGGAATTGATGTGGAGGGAAAGCTTACGGTTTGCTTTTTTAGCTCAAAATAAATAGAAGTGTTTTTAAAGCCACATGAGTAAATATTAAAGCTTGAGCTCCCTCCCTGATGGCAGCAGAGCCATAAACTGTATCTTTTTGCCAAGATTAGAAAGTTCATAGATGGATCATGTTTTTAATTCCAGATCAAAAGGAGATTGCCCAAGTTCAAACTCTCTTAATGCCCTTGATACATGATGTAGTGAACTTAAGCCCATCAAAAGGAGTTCCCTGGATGAGTAAATAAATATAAGGAGGTCCGCACATGCATTTTTTTCCCCTTCCCAAAATGAACTTGAGCTTATCAAAAAGAGTTCCTTGTCAAGCTTTTCGCAAGATTATGAATTCTGCCTGGCCAGAAAGGAAAAGAGGAATGTCCAGTGATTTGACATTACCTTGGGAGCTAGCATGAAATGTATCGCGTCTACCAACTTGGTAAGTGAGAACTCATCAACAGGTATGGGTGGAGGACCTACTCCTCTCGCATGCACCCGCTCACCCCAGAAGGGTTGGTCACCAAAGAAAGGCACAATGGTTGTAGGGCACTACATTCACGAAAGAAGAAGGATAAAGAAAAGACAGAAAGGACAGGATACAGAAATCTACAATACAAACAAGCCGCAGCTATTACCGCAGCTTTAAGACCAGCAGCTGTTGTTCCAGCACCTCCATGATGAACCTACAGCAAAGTGCAAGCTAACAACAATGGGACAACAAGATTGAAAAAGGAAACACAAAAATTGAAGAACCCAATCAACATCATCATCAACTACTCAAACTTTTCACCTCCCAACTCTTTCGCATTTTATAGATTTTGATGAGTGACAGTTGTTTCTCAAGTATTATATCCAACTGACAAAGCTGAAAAATTAAGCCTTACCACTGCCTTGCATTGCAAGAATAGCCAATCATGAGGACAGTTATCCAGTAGGTATATAAAGTCCTTCGGTTCTGCCACTGAGAGGAACCAAAATTAAGCTAAATAGATAGTGTACGAAAACCTAAAGATGCATATGCTGTGCTCACGGACAGTGCAACAGGAAAAAGAAACAGCTAGTAAACATACTAAACTCTAAAGGGGGGACCGGAAACTTACAGTTGCCCAGGCCACCCCAGCCTTTATTAATGATGCCCCTCTGCCCAGTTTGCTCCAGTGCTTCAACAATTGTTTGGGTCATTTTTTCTGGTTCTTGGACAGGCTGACATGAATAAGAAGAACGTAAGGACAACATCTAAAAAAATAGTGAGTGAACTGAGAAAATAAATTAAGAAAATGTAGGGGAAAAAAGAGCATGTATGATAGCAACTAGTGTAATCCTATTGCAGAGTCGATCTTCTTGGTATCAACTCCGCGCTCAATTATTGGGCACTGACACTTTGATGTGGACCAAATACGCAATTATGATTATATCTCAATCCACACACTAATCCACACATAGTGGAGACATCAGCACGCTAACAAATTATTACATATAAGATCAGTTATGTCCCTGGGAGGAAACAACAGGTTTCAAGTCCTATGAAAACACTATGGAATATTTCTATCACATGAGACACCCAGCAGATTACATCAAATGGTAGTATCTGAACAGAAAAGGTTCCACCGCAGTTGATTCTTTTTGAACTGCAGTTGCTTAAACTTCAACAATAATCCACTTCAAACAAACCAAATATGAACAAATAAGTTCATCTTAGCCAGAAAACACATATGAACTCTTTATGTTCAAGAGCCTCTCTCATGCCCATGTCAGAACAACATCAGATATAAGAATTATGTTCAGATTCCATAATGCGCATGTCAGAACATACATTTACAATTCTTGAGTAATGTTTGGATAGAAAATAGACCTTAAATTTCCTTTAAATAACAAAATCAAAGAAAGAACTAGGAAATGAACTCACAAGACTACCAAATCCAATATAAATAGGTTTCTGACCAGCCTCAAGCCATTTCAAAAGCGGTTCAGGAGGTTCATAATTTGATGCTAGGTCAAGAAAGCAGAAGCCTACCACATCAATTTTAGGCCCCCAATCTGCACTCAAGAAAAAAAATGCAAACTATAAATTAGAATATTTCCATTAAAAGTCATGCCAGCTTGCATACCAGCTTGTTTAATATGAAATCGCACATAATATGAAATAAACCATCCGTAAACAGCATGAATCATGACTGATAAAAACTCATTTGTGATCAGTTATGAATACTAACAAACTCACTCAAACGTGACTTCAAACTTGTTCAGTAAAGGATCGAAGCTTGGATAAGACTAGGTTCTACAGTTTTAGATTTGCAAGGAGGATCAAGAACAAACTATTTATATGCTCCATCTCAGGATCATTTTATAGATCCCTGTAAACATTGATTTATCTTAGTTATATCCATTAAAGCCATTTGAATTAAAAAAAATTCACCACTGCAGAGGGAATCATCCTCAAAACATTCTATGATTTGTTATATTAGGCGACAGCATATGCAAGTCTTCTATTTTAGAGTATATGATTCCAAGCTAGTTAATGAGATGATATGAGTTTTGAGTTCAGCTATTAAATCATAGATTATTTCAAATAGAATTTGGGATAGCTCTTATAAACTCAAGTGGAGATTCATTCAAGCTCAAACTGAAAAAGATTTTACCAAACCCAGTGTGAGCAGTCCAAAGCGTTACTTTGACTTGTTGCAACCCTACGAAGGAAAAAAGGGTACCTTGATGCTTGGCTAATAGCACAAGTTTCTTTTTTTTTTTTCAAAAATTTATAAAAGGCAAAGCATTTAGTGGCCAAAAAAATCATTCCAAGACATAACTTTCAAGCATATCAAGAAAAGACACTAGATGCTCAGAGCAAAGTGAAGAAATTAGAAGCTCGCTGACCACAAACACCCTAATCCAATTACCTAAGAGGATACAATTAGTTATCACAAACAAAACATTTTAAGGTTCAGGTGCTACCAAATAATCATTCTTCTGTCTAAAACAATAACCCTGGTTGTGTAAAATTCATAAAGACACACGAGCAGACATGGTAGAAAACAGTCTAAAGTATACAAAAGGGATATGGGGGAGATATGCAAGCCTCGAGGCACGCGCCATAATTTGGTGGGATAAAGGAGAGGACTCCTTGTGGGAGTTGGTTTAAGTTTCTGATGTTGTTTAGTTCCAACAGAGCTGCATCAAAGTTGTCCAGGGCAATTCTATAATTTTACTGAATTGCTGGAATTTTGATAGGAGCCTGTGTTGTTTTATTTTTCCTGTTCAGATACTTTATTTAGTCCTTAAAAAAGTGGACTTGTTTATGTTTCTTATATTGGAATCCTTATGTTTTCCTACATAGGAATCCAAGTCCCGTCAGGATTAGGAGCCATTCGAGCATTATAAATATGCTTGTAGTATTTTGATTTCTAGTAGAGAATTTTTCTATTGAATAAATTGCAGCTTTTGCTAGGTTATGTGAGAGTGAGGCTTCCAATCTAGAAGTGAATCCTAAACCTTTTAGTGTGAGGGTAGAAGTTTTATTCTCTGTTCTGTTTTTCTATTCCTAAAGCCCTAAAACTTCATATTATGCAACCTAACCTAATAAACATCCAGCTACGAATATCCCCCTATATTTGTCCTGCAACAGGAAAAGCACTCAATATGAAATGTTAGCTATAATTATTTAGTATGGCAGAAGATTAGCAGAAGCAGGTAAAAATGTAATGCCAACTTTCGACATTCTCCCTGTATGCAGCACCTTTGGGTTTAGGGACAAGGTGAGGACTCCATATGTATCCATATGGCACGTCAGAATCAGACCCCTGTGAACCACTGAGATAAGTGACAGGTCGTAGCTTCAACTTTTTTTTCCTTAAATCATTTATCATGTCCCGTATTCCCAGCCAAATCATCGAATCGACTATTTGATATGAAAGCTACAGAAATTGCACGTGGCCAAAAGTAAGTCAGAAATAACCAGATATTTTAAAGAAATCGAAGCTACAAGGAGAGCTAAAAGGGAAAAAAAATCCAGTGGGCTTACTCGATATCCAGCTGATTGCTTGACACGCGACAAGGGATGAGGAAATTCACTAGTTGGCCTGGCAAGAAAAGATAAAAAAAAAAAAAAAATTGCTTAAAATAGTTGAGGATTTACCCATTGAAGAGAATTATATATGTCAACATTGACAAACAGTAAGAATGTTGAAGCTACATCCTACTAATCAAGATTCAATTACCCAGGGAAGACTTACGTCCATGGCATGGTGAAGAATATATGAAGTGGTACTTTTAGGGCCTCTGCCACATGAGTATGCCCTAAAGAAAACATTACAAGGGTAATTTGTAGAATATTGAACATGAAAATATAAATACAGGTTGAATGTATCTATGTAAGAAACAAACAGAGATGTTCCATGCAAAAGAAAAATACACATGCCACATCTGCATAATTTTGTAAGAGCAGACACACACAAGAGAGAGAAATGTAGAGGTGGAAGAGAAAATGATGCAAAACAGCAAAGAACAGCAATATAATGGCCAAAACTTGAAGAAAACTGAGAGAGAGAGAGAGAGAGAGAGGATGCACATCCAAGGAATTTACAAAATATTACCACAGGAGGAACAAGAGCAAGAGGATTGCCCTTTCCTAAAACAAAATTGAGTGAACAGAGAAATATAAGAATCATTTCACAAACCAAAAAAAAAACTCCCATTCCTCAACCCCCACTTCAAAATAAAAGGGGGAACAATGCCAAATGAGGGAGTTAAAAAATAAATGCTTCAATTACCTTGATCTTCGTGTATTAGGGAAGCAATTTTAGACATAACAAGTGAGATGCCAGTTATGAAACCAAAAATTGATAAAGAATGGAAAAAATTCGAGATTGAATAAACAAAGGGAAATGAGGAATTTATCCTAAGGTACAGTGACGCACCATTTACAAAATCATGATCCCATTCAAGGTTGTTAAAATCGCGAACGAGTCAATGTCGGCTTTACGTGCTAAATCATTTATAAAACTCGAAAATGAGTAAAATCAGGTTAAATCAAGTAAAATCGTTAAAATCTGGTAAAATCGCGTAAAATCACATTTTTACCACCAATTTAACGATTTTACACGCAGAAAATAAATTGCAATTGCTATTGGCGGTGTCGACTAACTATTGGCGGTGTCGACTGACTATTAGCATTTGGTGCAGTGCAGTGTACGTGTAGCACGAGAAACAATAAAACAGCGTGTCCTTGTTCATTGTTACTGTTTCCTTGTTATTTTAAATTAATTTTTGCGTAAGCTAGACGGCTCCTGTCATTTTTCATGTCTCTTCTACCTTGTTCTATCATGTTGGGCAACTTACCCCTTCTAACATGTTGTTCGATGAATCTCTGTCAAGTATCAACTCTAAATAATTTGGGGCTGCAGTTTAGTTAAATTAAATTGAGTGTAGATCTTGACAGTAAGAGAGAGTTGTCGATTGCAATTTACTCTACTTCTTTAGAATATAACATTGCTTTATATTTGTTTTAGTTGTTTTTTAAAAAATTAACTTTTTTAAAATTAATTTAATTTTGATATTTTTAGATTTTTTAATGTGTTGATATAAAAAATAAAATTTTAAATATATATTATTTTAAATTTTATAATATTTGATAAAAATCTTATAAATTTGAATTGTTTATTTAGGTTCATACAAAATGAAGAAATCGCAATGAAGTTGGTTTTAGTTTACATGACACACTAGCAAATTGTTTGTTTTAAGTTTGTTAATTATTAGTTAATGAAAAGTTATTTAAATTATATATAAATTTTTATCTAAACCATGTATTTTAAGGTGCTTGAACTATATATGAATTTTTATTTGAAGCATGAATTTTTTTAATGTATTTTAAAATTCCTTACGATTTTACGATCCGTTTTTACGATCCGAGTTTGTTTTGCATTTTCCGTGCCGTGTTAAAATCGCGATTTTAACAACCTTGATCCCATTTAATGGAAGAACAAGTACAATTAGGGTTTATGTTGAACAGTTGATTATAGTCAGGAAGAGTTACAGAGGTGCTGGAAACTCAGCAGAGGATTAAGAAAAAAGGTAATGCATGAACATTACAGCAGATTTCAACTGAAGCACAAAACATTATGAGAGTTTCAGAAGAAGTTTTACCATATGCTGGAGGATTGGCAATGATAGCATCTGCCCTAAAAGGGATTTTGGAATCAATATCAGGATCCTTGCAGGCAGGAAGTAAGGAGTATATAATTTCTTTTATTTGATTTCGTTGAATGGATACCTCAGAAGGCCCTGATGGCAAGAATCCTTTATTTTTTACCATGTCTGCTCATTAAAGCCAAACAAAACATGAAAGTTAGTGAAGGAACTTAAATTCTGAATTTGCAAGCATCCAATAAAAGCATAAACTCTAGTAAATCAGACTCGCAATCAACAGTGTAATCTTTTGGAGAATCAGTCTCAAATATATTTGTAACAGAAACTTGTACACAAAGCAACTTACTGGGGCTAGAAAGCTGTCTTGAAAGAAAAATTAAATGTGGCAGATAAACTCCAAAATTCTCCAGTCAAAACTTTTGCAATAAAAAATTTGTCTATAGCACTCTTTTGAACATACAGAAATAAATACAAAGACAAAAGTATGCATTATCTGTTGCTAGTCAGACCGGATTACTATTATTGTTGAAGTATAACTTAAAACTTTTTGTCCATGCTGAGTAATCCACAGGTAGAATCCTACAAATTTGGCAAAAGATCATCCGAACTTCACTTTGTTATAATAAACCAACAGTGCATTTTGCACAAAAAGAAGGGTTCATAGGCTGCAGCATGGACAATGAAAACCATTTCCTGGAATTCTTTCAATGACTTAAGAGATATAGAACTATTCCAAAAGACTAAAACATAAATACTGAGGGGGGAAAAGAGCCCAATAACTTAAAAGAAGTGGCATTTCTAAATACATACAACCAGCAAGAACTTTAGGATCTCCACCCAAAGGAAAAAACTCCAACCCAGCTGTCAAGACAAATTCTCTAAAATTTGAATGAGTTGCCAGTCTAACACGATGGCCATAATCCTGCACAAAAAGCCCTTGTAAATGAACCAATATTTGCAAATGATTAAGTCTTGAAAACAAAATAGCTGATAATAATCTGACCTTATATTGACTAACGCTTTCATTGTAAACAATACAGTGAACAAAATGGAACTTTAGATTTTCTTTGTTCACAAAACATAGCAAGAAGCAAGCTTTTTCTTTGTTCACACAATCAGCATTGTAGATAAATAAAACCATTAGAAAGATAAGCCAAAAATGATGGGGATGATCAAATGCAGCAAAAGAATGACTAATGGCTAAGTCAACCCAACCTTCATATTTTTTTTAAAGCTTCTGTGGAATAAATAGCAAACATATTACACATGCTTAAATTTGACGATTAAAGCTTCAAACAACTGTTCATGAATAGGGCTCCCATTGAAAAGCTGATAATAAGAATCATCGACTAACCTGTAGACGTTTACCTATCGCAATAAATGGCTGCACATCTCCTCGCGTGCCAACAATGAGTATTACTATTTGCAGTGGCGGTATATACTGGTCTGTTGCATCAAGAGGCTCGTCATCAGCAACTGTATTACATGCATAATCAGATCCGACCCCAAGAGTTCGGGGTTCGACATCCCCTGGAACCACAACTTCTACAGTTCCATTATCTTTGACAGTTGCCATTCTGTTCAACAATATACGCTGCATATTTAAAAAAAAAATCAAATAAAAACTCTAACCATGGTTCCATCATCTTCAACAACTTAAAACACCACAATTATAGGAAATAAAAACCTAAATCAACTAGGAACAACTAATCACTGTCCCAAAATTAACTAAAATTATTCCACGTCTTGAATAGCCATCGTAATTAGGAATTGGAGACCGAATATTAGCAGAAGGCTAATAATACCTTCTCCTGATCAGGAAGCTTGTCATCGTAGATTTTTGCAGCCTCTTCAGCAAGTATATTTTGATGCCTTTGCCCCTCAGTTTTGGATCTTTCTAACTTAAGCCGACTCGGAGTTGATTCTGATTTGTTGACACCAGGCTTTTCAGCCCTTGAAGTGTTTGGTGTCCCGCCGCCGCTGATTCCTAAACAAAGAAATCTATAAGCCCATAAAACCAAGAAATGAGGCAAACACAATAAGAATCAAACTGTCAACGGAAATTTCTCATCCCTATGCTCAACAATGTTATCAGAATCTACTAATTAGAAACGAACTACAGAATTCTGTTTTTGACAACGGAATTAAATTCAACAACTTGACGAATTACCGTTACTAACTGAAGCAACATCAACTGCCTCTCTGCTCTCCAATTCATTACCATCACCGCTGGTTTCAACACCAATGCTGATTTCCCCTTCGATTCTTACCGAGATTTCGCCGGAACTCGAAGAGGACGAAGAAGAAGACGAACTCCGTTGCTGCGACTCCGCCATCGCAGCAACCGGCTCCGGCGAGCTCTTCTTGTTCTGATCCAGATCTGACGGCAGATTCTAGAGAGAACAAAGAGAGTGTTTAGTGCGTGGGAGAGTGTGCTTGGATTTTGGAGGGATTTTTTTTTCTTTTTCTTTTTCTTTTT
>Ga0325414_1007918_pt1 | contig 11243 bp, 6 predicted proteins | sample PopdelMetagenome_8_FD_206183 | JGI IMG/M metagenome (GOLD analysis project Ga0325414, IMG submission 206183) | Populus deltoides microbial communities from Bellville, Georgia, United States - Leaf-PdKOR-R3 | ecosystem: Host-associated > Plants > Phyllosphere > Phylloplane/Leaf | place: USA...
TACGAGATAGTTGATTTTTATTCAATTTATTTCAATGAATCAACTTGATTTCTTTCAGTTAATTTTATGTTTTCTTGTTTGTAATTCTTTACAGAGTTATAAGATAATATATATATATATATATATATATATATATATATATATATAGAAGTAACTCATATACATGTATTATTTTTCATTTACCTTAAACATGGTTATAAAACCTCAATAACTTGATTTAGAACTGAACAAGTTTGGTTTTAAAAAAAAAATTACTTTGGATTAACTCGCTATCTAATTACTTTAATTCTAACCAACCAAAAATTTATAAATTTCTAACAAATCAATAAATCTTAAGAGGTGTAACTTAACTAGTAAGGTCTTGGATTTCCTCCTTAAAATCAATAGTTCAGGTCCTACAAATCTCAGGACCACTGAAAACTTACATGGTCGTTAACTTCAGGGTCGTGAAATTAATCAAGGTACACGCAAGCTAACTCCAATATCCATGTTAATAAAAAAAAAATCTAGAATTTATTCTTAATTTCAAGTCAAAACCTTTAAGTCTTTGACCATGCAAAACGTTGTACAAAATCAAATTTGTTTTTTAGTTTTCTTTTCTTTTCTTTTCTTTTTTATAATATTGGGGTTACGTATCCCAATATTGATTGCCAAATTAACACACTAATTACATGTAATCTAGGAGTTCTTGTGCTTTCAATTTGACTTGGTTTCATTCCCACTTTTTTTTAAGTAGAATAGGAAAATGGTTTGACTTTGATTTTTAATTTTTTTATTGTTTTACATTATTTATCTATTATTATCTTTGAATCCCTTATATTTAAATAATATATTCTCAAATAAGCCTTAAATATTATAATTTCATACTTTCCATCATTTTTATCTTCATATTCAACATATTTTTTAGCAACAGCCTCTAAAATTTTATTTCTTGTAAAACTTAATAACTTTATGTTAGAATAAGAGACGCATAAAAAAAACTTTTTTTTTTTGGCAAATATTCATGTTTTTCAACAGTTATAAAGTATTAAAAAATAATGAAAATTATATATTTGAGTTTTATTATTTTTTAATATAAGTTTATAGTTTTGTTGATTAAATGATTATAAATTTATATTTTATTATCTTATTTTATTTGATAAAAATTAAATATAATATAATGATGAATATATATAAATTTTATTGAAGGAGATCTATTAAAAAATAATATCTTAGAATATAACATAACAATCTAAGTTTTTAGATTTACATAGTTTTTGTTTTACTCGAAGCATGATAATTCATTTCCAACATCTCAGCTTATTGTCAACTTTAAAAAGGCTTTGATCGTTTGAGGTTTTTCTTGAACCTCGTCAACACTCCAAACAAAATTAATATAATACAAAACAACAATTGAAATACAGTTCTTTCTATAAGATTAAATCAAACTGGAGTGTCTTGCAAGCTCAAAGAAGCTTGCATCGGTCCAGACTTAATTAGGCAAGAGCCAAGTAACAAGACAGTCAAAGGGAACAAAGATTTCTGTTGATTCTTCATTTGAAATTTTGTTCCAAGAAATTGAATAAATCAATTCTAGAATAGATTAGCCTCTTTACCCGTGATTCTCCGTGAGGTTAGATTTTTTTTTTTTTTTTTTTGAATAAAAAACAATGTTCAAGTGCTAAAAATATGTAAAAAAATATAAAAAATTGTTAATGATAAATATGTAAAAATGATAATTAGAGCTACGTCAACCCAGTTTTACATCCTGTCAAACTTACGGTTTAAAAAGAATTACAAATCTATTTAAATAAAATGTATTAATTTTTTTAAACTCCTGACTCAAATCATTAAATTTGAAGCACCTAATGTAAAAAATCATGAAGTCCAATTCAAAAAAATATATATATTAAAGGATAAAATTGAAAAAAAATAAATAGCTCATAAGGATTTTAAAAAAAATATATAGAATCAAGATCTTTATAACTATTATTATTAATAAATAATATCATCAGCATCAATATTACTATCATTATTATTGTTGTTGTTGTTATTGTTGTTGAAAAAATAAAAACCATGAACTTGATTTAAATGATCAAATTGCAAGCTATAAGGACTTTGATAAAAGAGCTATAAGAACTTTGATTTAAAGGATTAAAAAATTAAAAGTAAAAGGACTGAATTGAAATATTTTATATATACAAATTAAGAACAAGTTGTTAGATTAAAAACAAACAAAACTTCAACAAAAGAAAAAATGACTAAAAATAATAATCAAAACTCAAATGTTTGAATTTCAAATAACAAAAAAAATAAGGACCATAATGTATTTACAGGGATAAGAGAAAAAAATAAACAAAGAAAAAAAATAGTTATTAGAGTTACATCGACTAAATTTGGAGAACATGTGTCTCTTATAATGGAAGAGGAGTTGACAATGAATAATCTGAGACAATGAATGATCATTTTTTACAACTAGAAATCATCACACGTAATGCCAAAGCGTGCAACAATTCCAACACATGTTAGTAGCTTTTAAATAAAAAATTATTATTTTTAATAGTAAATTACATAACTATCCTCAATCAAACTCATAATTAACAAAAAAAAATAGTGCTAAAATACTAAAATACTTCTAAAAATAATGAATTAAATGTTTTGCGTCTAAGGTTACATATTGTATAAAAAAAAAGAATACCTAAATACCTTTACCTGACATCACTTAATTTTGTTTGCTACTCGTGGTATTTTGGTTCTTTTATTGTTTATAAAAATATTGATAGGACAAAAATGCCTCCAAATAAATCAGTAATAACTAATAAACCCCGTATATCAAAATAATCTTAATCCAAAAACATTCATTTTGTAATGGGAAGAACAAAATGATCACCACTCTACACTGATGAATAGAAAAATATAAGGGAAATTACAATAAATTTCCTATGCTTTTTAGTATATTTATTATTTGTTATTGCCAAACAATATATATGTTAGTGACGAGATCAAAAGAGATAATAATTTTAACCAAACTCAATGGTCATACAACCCAAATGGATAGGAATTCTTTTTACCCATTCGGGTTTAGATAATACTCGAAGTAAAAAAATCATATTCGGATATAGATATTTCCTTGCTTGACCCGAAATCTTACCCGAAACCCAACTTGCGCTGCATAAAAAACCCTTAAAGTTCGAAAAAATTACATTTTAAAAAAATTATTCCCTATCCACTCCATCCGCCTCCACTCTGCTCTCTTCCTCTCACTCTCTTCTCCAATCTGCACTTCCCCGGCCAGCAGCAGACGTTGACAACAACACTAGCAGGCATTAGCCCCAACTAAATCTGTCATCTCAGCAAACAACAACACTCTAGAGATTTTTCTCTCCAAAGAGCTGAGACTTCACTCACAGTGGCTGTGATGCTGTGAAGGCCTTTTTTACTTCAAATCTAAAGTTGTGTTTGGGCTAAACCTTCTACCCGATGGATATCCGACACCTGATCTGGTTTGGGTAAAAATTTTAAGATCAAGTTCAAGTATGAATAATGAAAAACCCCATATAATTATTGTCATCCCAGTCACGAGACAGTAAAGCATTAAGTAGGAATTAAATGGTGGGCTCATGTCCTCTGTGGAATGGGTATCCGGGCAGCCCATAAATGATGCATTGTTTGGTCGGAGGATTATGTGACGAGATGGTAGCGACGGTGACTGTGATCTTAAAGTGGTGGGATGACGATGGATGTGACAGTAATAGTAGTGGTGGACCAGTAGTTGTTGTGACAGTGATGGTGTAACAATGTCAGTAAAATAGTGGTGGTAATTAAACATGATAGTGAGGATGGCTTGTTAAACTCGATCTAACAAGTTCACTCAGTCTAAGATATCTCGAAAATATATGATTCAAACTCTAATTCTAATTGGATTTTTTAATAAAATTAGAAAAAAAATTGATGAAGTGAAACGCAGCTAACTAGATAAAGAGAGAGTTTGGCTGCGTGGTAGCTTTCATGTTTAGTTGTCACCGTAAACATCAATTGTTTGGTAAATGTGAAATCATTATTTACTGTTAATGAGACCTACCAAAATATACGGGCGCATCTGTGTTTTTTTGAAAGCAGCTCCAAGCTGCTTTACCCGTGTCTGCGTGGTAACCAGTGAAGTTTTTGTTAGGGAGTGAAAGAGAAGTAAGAGTTCTCTCATGTTCTTCAAACCAGAATCCACTATGGATAATGATATTTTTAATATTAATATCAGGGTTTGAACCAATGAAAAGGTCCAAAGTACAATAAATAGTATTCTTAACAAAATATAAGTATTCTTAACAATGATCATATTGAAAACAACAAGAGATTGTGATTTTATTTTATAATATATTAGCAGTAATTAAATTTATAATATTTAAATTATTAATTATTAATTTTTTTTGTTATTTTATAACCTTAATTTGAAAAGTATTTTTTAATCAAACACATTAAATTACTTTTTGTTCAACCTCAATTTCAACCACAGTTTTAATCAAACATATATTTTTTCAAACCAACCTCAACTAAAAGTACTTTTTATAAAACAACTTTTTTCAAACCATAACTACAACCGCTGTCACAATACCAAACACACTTAAAACCTGTGCCAAGCATCAACATCAAAAAAATATTTAAAAAAAAACAAAATAATATTGTTTTAATAACAATAATTTACTCTATGACTCGTAAATTAACTTCAAGTATTTTTCTAGAACAACCCTATCTGGATTTGACAATTATAATGATGAAAACGATAAATTAATAATATTGTTTTAAAATTTAGATTAGTTCGACAAGTTGATTTAAAATTCTATCCATCTAGAACCAAGACTAATTAGTGTTGAAAAAATAAAAAACAATTCTAAAAAATTAACCTAGTTGACTCTTTATTTTTTAAAAAAATATATTAAAATAATATCATTTTAAATTTTTATTAAAAAAATATAATAAACCCGGTTGATCACCGAGTCAATTTAAAAAACATGAATAGCAATGATGTCCTCTTCAAGCCTGGTAAAGCGAATGGAGGTTTCTTCCGGTATTATGGAAAAGTCCATGAAAGTTTCATTTGAAAGGCCCGTCTAAAACTTGAGTTGGGTTGTACCCATTGAACTATAATTTATTCTGCCACCGTATTTTTGGGCTTCTAATGGACTCGCAAAATCTCTAGTTTTTGTGGATGATTATGCTTTTTAAATTGTTCCTTTAGTTTTTTTTATGATTTTAATGTGTTAATGTAAGAAAATTTTAAAAATTATAAAAATATTATTTTAATATATTTTTGATTAAAAACAAATTATAGGTCTATTTATTTTAATTGTCGAATTCAAACTCAAAGTCAATTGAAAAAGGTATAGAATAATGAGATCATCAAATCAAGTCGAATAACTTATTTTTATTAAAATAATATTATTTTATTTTTAATTTTTTAATTATTGATGTTGACATTATCAACTCAACCATATTATTAAAATCTCAATCGAATCAACTAAGTTTTACAAATTAAATGCAACTTAAAACATGATTCTAGTCGGTGCAGGCTTTAAATTGCAGGTTTTCCAATTTAATTCACCTTGTTATATCTATTTAACAACCATGCTATGTATTGCAAAATAAATTGAACTTTTTGAAAATAACTTTAAAAATCAACTGATTGGTTAAAGAAAATTTTGATTGACTTTGCTAATCCTTTGCTTCCAAACTTTCTATTTTTCCTTTTATTTTATGATTTGACCCTTTGGAAGAGGAAGCTTTATCACCTTTAAATTTCTCAAAATCTTACATTTACACGAATCCTCTGTAATTTTTTTATTGATGATATTCTAAAATTTAATATACTTAGGAATGAGGTTTTAGAGTGTTTTGACAACGGGTAATCACACATTCATGTTAATATACCCTTTTCTGGAGTTTATTAAGTTAAAGGTTTGTGGTAGAAGGTTTGACACCTGCAAAATAGTCCTTCTTATTAGGTTTAGGGACCCTCCAATTATAAAATTAATGACTTTTAATAAAGGATTGCAATAAATAAGATAATGAACTTTAGATTCTAATATGAGAGTGTTTATTCTTGTTTTTATATGACAAATATTTTGATAATTAAAGTATAAATATTTAGAAAATATAAATTGTGAACCCTTCACCTTGATGATTCAGAGGATATAAATAGTCCTTAAACCTTTTTATGTTGCTTGAATGAAATGGTTAGAGTGTCATTTACTCTTGATAACTTTAATAAGAGATAAATATCTCTTACACAATATTAATGTTGATGGAAATATGGTGGGCTCTTGGAAGACTTTTATACGTGTTGAGAGATGATTATTCTGAACTTTTAATATTTCATATTAGAAGTTATAAGAATAAATAAGCAAGGCCTCTTGAACCAACATGGGGCCTATAACAATCATCAATTCCATACCCACTTTGACTTGAGTGTTATTAATTTCAAGGATGATGAGTTTGGTAGCTTGCAAGATCTAAATATACTTGGGCTTAGCGTATAGCTGGACCCAAGTATTTTGGTTTTGACAACTCGTCATTGCTATATGTATATGGGCTTAACGCGTAGGTGGACCTAAGAATATTGGATCTAGCTCCTCGCTAAACACTTATGTATTTGGGCTCAGCGCGTAGCTGAACCCAACAATGTTAGATCTGCACCTCATCAAACCCAGATGATGTAGTTGGGCTTAGCACGTAGCTAAATCTAAAAATATTATGTATGATAATTTGTTAAACACACATGTACTTGGGCTTAGCGCATAGTTAAACCAAAGGATATTGGGTTTAGAAATTAACCAGACTCATATGTATTTGGGCTCAACACGTGGTTAAGCCCTAGGATATTGAGTCTGATAGTTTGATAAAGCCACGTCTATTTGGGTTTAGCACATAGTTGAACCCAAAAACATTGGGTATGACAGCTCACTAGACTCATATATATATGGGCTCAACACAGAGCAAAACACAAAGATATTGAGTCTCAAAACAAACCAGACCCATACAATCTAGGCTTGACAGTTTGCCTAGCCTTAGGATGTTGGGTTATCATCCTACATTTCCTTTTAAACCTAGGCTTAGACAAGAAATAACATATATAAAAAATACTATGATCCATCACTAAAGGAAAAGAGAGTATTTAATAAATTTCTGACATATTTAGACAGTTAAATCATAGCAATAAATTTTAATATCATAATATAGTTTTTTTTTTTTAGAAAATAGCATGGATAAAACAAGATTATAGAAAATGGCATTGTTAGGAAAAAAATAATACGTAGTCAGGTACAATGTTGTTTTAAATAAAACATTAGTCCTATTTTATGAAGAAAAAAACTGAACGATGTTAATTTTTTTAAAAAAACTTTGTAATATAAACTGAGAAAGAAACAACGTAGTTGGGAACAATGTTTTTTTTAAACAAAACACCAATACATTAATAATATTAGCATTAGTCATTTCATATACCTTAGTTTCTGTGCGATAACAAAGAAACAGACTAGAAAATAAATAAGGTTGTCACAATTTGTTTTTGCATTTTGAATTGTGTTTGAGCATTAGTATAGGTATTGCCTATACCTTTTGGGTGGCTCGTACAATGTCATCCAACCTTCTAAAACCGCCTTCGAAAGTGATATCATTATTACTACTATTATTGTTATTATTATTATCATTACTACTATTATTAGTATTTTTATCATTATCATCATTCTTCTTCTTCTCCCTACTACTACTACTACTACTACTACTACTATTATTATTATTACTACTACTACTACTACTACTACTACTACTATTATTGTTACCACTACTATAATCATTATAGCAAACTATTACTACTACTATTATTATCATCACTATCATCATTATTGATTATCATTATTATTATTATTGGTATTATTTTTATTATTATTACCATTATTATCACAATTTTCACTATCATTACTATTATTACCAAAATTATTATCATTATCACCACTCTGCTGCTATTTATTTTGATCAACGTGGATGTCCGGGTTAGCTTGCACGTACCTCGACTAATCTCATGAGCCTTGAAGTTAACCATTATGTAAACCTCCAGCGGCTCTGAAGGAACTCAAACTCGTGACCATTGGGGAGCAAACCCAAGGCCTGACCATTTGAGCTACCCCTCAGGATTATTATTATTATTATTATTATTATTATTATTAGCAGTAGTATCATCATTATTATTACTATCATTAATAATATTATTATTACTATTATCGTCATCATTATTATTATCATTACTAATTTAATTATTATTGTTGTTACTATACCACCACTACCACCACTACTACCACAACCACCACCACAACTAGTACTATTGTTGCTGCTGCTATTAATGATGTTGCTGCTATTAAAAAAATAAAAATTATGAACTTGATTTGAATGATAGAATTGAAAACTACAAAATTTTTGATAAAAGTGTCAATGAAAACAATAAGAAATCAAAAGAACTACCACCACCATAACTATTATTACTGTTGTTACTGCTATTGAAAAAACAAAAATCATGAACTTGATTTGAATTGAAAACTACAAAAACTTTAACAAATATGCCAATGAAAATAATAAAAAAACAAAAGAAGAAAGACTAGATTGAAATCATTATCATTGAAAAAAATATAATAAACTTGATTTGAATGACAAAAATTGAAAGTTATAAAAACTTTAACAAGAGGGTAAAGGAAAAAAAAGAAATTAAAAGTAGAATGACCAAATTGAAAAAACATTATATATACAGATTAAAAACTAAGGGTTAAATTAAAAACAATAAAATTTTAACAAAAGGAAAAACAAAAAAAATACAAAAATCAAAACTAAAATGACTTAATATGAAATACTAATAATAATAAGAACCATATTGTATTTATCGGGATTGGAGAGAAAAATGAAAGGGAAAAAAAGGATCACCAAAAATAAACCAGTTATATTTGAACGATATGCGTCACTCATAATTAAATGAGAGACGACAAGGAATAAAATGATATGATGGAAGAACAATTTTTACCACCGCAATCGTCGCTCAAAGTATATGACAGCTTCCATGTGCTAGCAACTTTTTCAAATTAAAAAAATATTATTTTAATGTTAAATTATATCATTATTCTTAACTAAACCAGCAACTAACAAAAAAAAAATTAAAGTTAAAAGACTATAATACCTCTAATTCCAATAAACTAAATTTCTTATAACTGAAAATATACATGTAATTATTGATTTTTTTTACACTTACACGTAACTATTGAATTTTTTTATTTTTGGATTTTATTGCTTATTTTGCTGTTCATTTTTTATTATTTTAATGTTCATTAAAATATTGAATAACTGAAAATACCTTAAATAAATTAATAATAACTAATATATTGTTTAAAAATATCAAAATATCTCTGGTTCAAAGGGCAATAGATTTTTTTAACCAAAACTAGAGACTCTAATATTCTAGTAAATATTTTATTCTAGTAACTAGTGAAGTGTGTATATAATTACATGAAAATTACCTTTTTAACAATAAAAACAAACTCTGTCCTTGGAGCCAAACCGGCACCGAGGGGGAGAGCCGGACCCCAAGACTGCAAAAGTTGGAAGGCAAAAGTGGCAACGGAGTGTTTTTATGGAAATGGTTATCCGGCAGAGCAATCGCCAAGCAAGAAAACAACAAGTGAGTTGTGCCATGACTACTAGCATTTTCTTATTCACTGCCTTAGCTGTCCTTTTAATTTATTTTCTTTGACTGCAAAACCTAGGCAAAATCATGCATTGCAGTGGCACACTTCTCAACGAGCTTCAATCCCCATCACAGTGGAACCACCACCCTCATTTGCATGTTTTGTAGAGCCAATTGATAGATGCTGACGAGAAAAAAACATGAGCAGGGAGGGCATTTATTCCTTCTCGAATTCCAAGCATGGAGTACAAGATGAAACACATGGTAGATGTAGTGTCTTTATGTGCTTAAGTGGTTTACTTTACCATGTAGCTTCGCAGTTTTACATTCGAGTGAAAAAGTCGTATTCTTTTATTGGATGATTTTTGTTATGAATCCACTGTCATAAGTAAACCAGCTTACAAATCCGCGGGTAAAATTAATATAATAGAGGAATGCATTAATGTTAGTACTATAGGATATTGATTTAAATTGAAATAAACAAACTATTTAAATTAAAAAATACATAAAAAGGGAGGGTGACTAGAAATTTTGAAGGAAAAAAAAACCAACTATGCCAAGAGTTGTCGGATCTAGCAATTCAGGCTCGGGCGTCCAACCAACTATCTTAGTTAGGGTTGAGCCCAACTATGAGTTGTCCGCTCCTTTTTATTTTAAAAAACATTAAGCACATGAGATAAAGTTGTGTGTTTCGGCATGCAATGCGTCATTTATTGTCTAATTTCAGACAACGAAACCTGTCAAAAAATTAGGTTTTGGAGTTTTGATAAAAAATCATTTTCAACCGGTTATTCATCTTAAAACATTTAAAAATCTCAATAAACTCTTATTAACCTTAAAATAGAAAATAAATCGGTTTAAAATCGTAAAAGCAACCTAAATCATAAGTCTAAGTTATCTTTTCCAAGCAACATGAAATGCAAAAATTACCACAATAAAACTTTTTTTTTATCGAGTGACATATTTTGACACTTAGCTTTACCATTTTGGTTATCAAAATTATAATAACCAATAATTTTTTTCTCTATTAGTGTTTTTAACCGGTTTTTTTTAAAAAAAATTCAAGAATTAAAAATAAAATAGTGTCGAGTTTAGGAATGACCATGTATTTTTTTAATGATATATATTTCAATCATTTTTCTTTTAATTTTTTTTTGATATAATTTCAAACTTAAATCTTATTTAGGCTATAAAATGATTAAATTAAAAAAAATTAAAAAAAAAAACGAGCTTCACTGTCCAGATCTTTTGGTTATGTAGGCAATATATTATCATCGGCCAATTCAGTGGCATGTAGATTGGAGCTTGGTTTAAGTTGGATTTTATTTTGAACCATTTTTTTTAAAACTAGGATGTTGTTGTTATATATATAAGGGTTGATTAGCCAACCTACGACTAAAGCCTTTAGCTGGGTTTATAACCATGGATGAATAAAAGTGCATCTTTTATATTGATATAATCATGATGTATTCAAAAACATTATGTGAATATATATTAAACTAAGATTTAGAAAAGAAATTATATATTTTCAACTATCATACCAACCATT
>Ga0325414_1007920_pt1 | contig 11240 bp, 5 predicted proteins | sample PopdelMetagenome_8_FD_206183 | JGI IMG/M metagenome (GOLD analysis project Ga0325414, IMG submission 206183) | Populus deltoides microbial communities from Bellville, Georgia, United States - Leaf-PdKOR-R3 | ecosystem: Host-associated > Plants > Phyllosphere > Phylloplane/Leaf | place: USA...
TCTATTTGATCTGCTCTCACATACCCACCACCACTTTCACTCTTTTGATCCTTCATCTCTCTTTCTTTCTTCTACTTCTAATATCAGATAGACCACAAGAAATCTTCGATGAGTTATTGAGGAGTGTGCAAACTGGGTCAGAGACAACACGTAACTACTGCCTGTGAACCAGCGTGGGTTTTGGTTTGTTATATATCGAGTGTGGTGGTGTCGTTTTACTTTGTTTCTTATATATCTCAATCTTTAAGCTATACTTGTTCTCGTGACGATGATGATATGCCCGTATGGAGCTGTAGCTAGAGTTCGGTTAAAACTTATTTATTTTTAAATTGTTTTAATGTATTGGTATTAAAAATAAATTTAAAAAAATAAAAAAGAAAATTATTTTAATATATTTTTAAATAAAAAATACTTTAAAAAACAATCACTATCATAATGTTGTTGTTATTGTGATTATGACAAACTAGTGAGTAACCAAAGACTAAACTAGCAATACCACTCTATCTTTACGCACCGTTTGTTTTTGCGGTGTAAAAGTATTTTTGAAAAATTTTAATACTTTAAAATATTTTTTTTATGTTTTTAAATCGTTTTGATGTGTTGATATCAAAAATAAATTTTTAAAAATAAAAAAAACATTATTTCGATGCATTTTCGAGCAAAAATCACTTTAAAAAACAACCGCTACCATAATGCCAAACAGACTGTTACTAGTGCCCTAGGTCCGATTCTCACTCTAAGAGCATGTTTGAAATTATGGTTGAGATTGTTTTTCAAAGTATTTCTTACTTTAAAATACATTAAAATAATATTTATTATATTTTATAAAATTTATTTTTTGACATTAACACATCAAAACTAACTAAAAACATAAAAAAAAATTAATTTAAAACTAAATATTTTTTTTTTTCAAAAACACAATCTAATCACAATCCCAAACACTTTTTAACTGTCTACTGCAATTGCGATAATCCAATTCATTAAAGTAACTAATGAAAACATTGTTTAAGAGCTAGTTTATCAAACCAAGCATAAAGTTTTGTTCGGTAAATAGTTTAAATTATTTTTTAAAATGTTTTTCATTAAAAAAATAAAATAAAATTTTGATTTATTAATATTAAAAAAAATATTATTTTAATTGAAAAGAACTTATATAAAAATATCACATATTATATTATAAATATACGCTGAAATCTTTAAGTTTCTTCTGACATAATATGTAATAGGAAAACCCTAAGATGCCTTTGCTATAAGTTCAATTCAATGTCATTGTCCTAAATTGATGACATGATGGTACATATGTTTTACATCATATGAGATGGCATGCTCGCATGCTGCCACGGACTTATAAAATAAATGTACTTGATAGTGTTATAATTGTGAACTAGTGTTAGATAAGTAATAAAAATTAAAGGTATGATGGAGCCAATATTTCATGATGGAAAAAAAAGCTGTGTTGGTGATTAAAAACTTAGAGACTGAACAAAATGATTTGTAGCAATCCACAATATTTTGTGAGGAAAGATACAAAGCTTTTGCCACATGATTTAGCTTTTTTGTTAATAAAAAGCAAAAAAAAAAAAATTATGAAACTAAATTCTCTACCAACTCAATATTAAAAAAAAAACCAACAAAGACAATTTTGGAAGGAAAAAAACCCATGAGGAAAAACGTTGTAGCAATTGACATGTTTTGTGAGGAAAACTACAGTGCTTTCTCCAATAAAATCGATAAAGATAATTTTAGAAAAAATCATAAAAAAACCATTTAGAGAAATAATGTAGCAATTTACAGTGTTTTGTGAGAAAAGATACAACGCTTTCCCCATATGATTTAGTTTTATTGTAATTATAATTCTTAACTAACTCAATATTCAAAAAAAATAAAAATTGACAGATAATTTTGGAAAAAAATCATATAGGAAAACACTGCAACAATTCACAGTGTTTTAAAGAAAAAAAATTACAAAGCTAAATTCTCAATAAGCTCAATATTAAAAAAAATAAAATCGACAAAGATAATTTTAGAAAAACAAATAACAAAAAAAAAACAGGAAAAAAAACCATGTTGGAAACACTGTAGCAATTCACAGTGTTTTGTGATGAAAGCTACAGTACTTCCCTACATGATTTAGCCTTATTTGTAATGACTTGTAATTGTAATTCTCAACCAGCTCAATATTAAAAAAAATAAAATTGACAAAGATAATTTTGAAAAAATTATAAGGAAAAAAAACCATGTTGAGAGACACTCTAGCAATCCACAGTGTTTTGTGAGGAAAGCTACAATGCATTCCCCACATGATTAAGCTTTATTACAAAGTTAAATTCTAACCAGCTCAATATTAAAAAAATAAAATCGACAAAGATAATTTTGGGAAAAAATATTACAAAAAAAACACACAAAAGAAACTTGAAAAAAACCATGTGTGAAAAAACACTATGAAAATTCATAGTAATTTGCGAGGAAAGTTACAGTGTTTTTCTCACATATTGTAATTGTAAGTTTTTAACCACCTCAATATTAAAAAATAAAATCGAAAAAGATAATTTCGGAGAAAATCATCAAAAAACAAAGACAAAAACAAAAAACAACCATGTAGAGAAACACTGCAGGAATCAACAATGTTTTGAAGAAAAAAAAATTACAAAACTAAATTCTCAATCGACTCAATATTAAAAAAGTAAAATAAAAAATATAATTTTAAAAAATAAAAAAAATAAAATAGAAAAATCATGTGGGAAAACACCGTAGCAATCTACAGTATTTTAAAGGAAAAAAGTTACAAAGCAAAATTTTTAACCAGCTCAATATTAAAAAAATAAAATCGACAAAGATAATTTTGGAAAAAAAACGAAAAAAAATGGGGAAAGTTGAAAAAAAAAGGAAAGTAATTTTGAAAAAAAAAAGGATAAAAGGGGAAAGTTGGAAAAAAAAAGAAAAAGTGAAAATAAAAGATGAAAAAAAAAAAAAAGAGAAACGTACTATGGATTACTATTGTAATCCAAAGTGCATTGGGTGTGGGTGAACAGTGAATTCCCTACACTCTTTAACTTATTACTTAATATATTCTTATAAGTATGTACTCAATTGAACATGGAGATACTTGGTAGGTTACCCTTATTATATTATAAATAAAGTTAAAAGGTGTGTAAAAATCATAGTTTTCTCACATCCAGAATTATAATAGTAATCTAGTGTTGGTTTTTTTTTTTTTTTTGCATTTTGACCTCTATTTTATTTTTACTTTGGTTATTGATTATTTTATTTAGTCCTTATATGATATATTTATGGGGGCTCAGAGATGATAATTTATTTTAATTTGCTTTTTATATGATTATTCCAATATAAACAAATATCCTATCATCAGGTTGGTATCAGAAAAATATTTCAACATCGCGATATGATCAATTTTTTTAAAAAAATTTTAGTTAAATAAAAAATAATTTTTTAAAAAATTAGGTTAATAAATTTTGTGGAGTCAATGACCAGGTTTGTGAGTTTGACGAAAGAACCCTGGTTGCCCTAGTTTGCAGGTTTAGCAGGGTATTTGTTTTTCTTTTTAATTGAACTCGATTATGTGATTGTCTATATTTCTTTTTATCATATAGTTAAAAAAAAACATGTTCTAAAATTTTAGAAAGTCTATGGGCTTATTGAAGGGTATGACGAGTTGAACTTTTTTTTTTTATATAAATTCATTTTTTTCGATTTCATCCTTTGATATTGGACTAATTGAGAATTGAACTTCATAATTTATTTCATTTTATTTTTTTTATGAGGTTATCATAGTCTTAAAAAAAAAAGTCTTAGTAATAGTTTAACGCTTGATTTTGCGATTGTCTATTTTTGTTATCATATATTTAAATAAACAATGGTTTAGAAAAAATAACAAGTTATTAATCCCAATAGAGTCCATTACTCGGTTTATGGGTTTCATGTGTTGACACAGGTTACCCAATTCACAGGTTTCATGGGTTTACCCATCAAACTTGTTATGTTTTTTTTAGTTTTTGGTCCTTTATTTTTTCTATTTTTTTTATTTCACTCTTATTCAATATTGGATTGGTTGAGAAATGAAATTCATGGTTTATTTTTTTCTACTTTCTATAGAGTTATCACAATCTTAAATAAATATTTTTTTTGGTTGATGCTTGATTTTGAAAGCATCTAGTGTTATCATAAAATTAAACAAAAATAATTTACAAAAAAATAAAATTATTAAACTTATTGAAGTCCATAACTCAGGTGCAGGGTGACCAAGGTCAATCCAATCTAGCATTGTCTCAATATAAAAAAAATTGTTGTCTTAAAGTTTTTTTAAAAGCTATGCCATGTTTTTACCGGTCATCCAAGTTGTTTTTGGACCCATTAAATTGAGTAATTCACTTTGAATCAGCTCCCATGCGGTTTAATTTGAAACTCGAGATAGATAAGGAGTTGGGTTGGCAAGTTTCAAGATCAAACTGTTTCATTGGATTTAATGATACTGCCAAAAAAATCTTCATACTCTTAATATTTCTATTAAGTTTAGAAGAAGAATAATTCGACCCGCAGCAAAGGGCAAACGAATATGCTAGTAATACATTAAAAGAACCAGGGGTTTTTACTTTCTACTTATGATGCAACTCTTTTTTTTTTTTAATGTTTTCATACATCTTTTTAGAATTTCATCCTCAATTTTTTTTCCTTTGATTTGATCACTGTTGAGCCTAATTCCATGAGATAAAGCTTTAAAATATTGTAGAAAGATAAAATTAAAAATGAGAGAATCACAATCTAAAACATGGTGAAAATGCATAACCAATAAAAGTTTTTAGAAATTTGATTTTCCTCTAAAGGTTTATCGCTTAACCCTAATCTAAGCATAAAAAAGGAAGGATCTTTATGTCAATAAGTTCTCATTCTCAAGAGGAGTTCAATGAATGTAGTTTTTATCTCTACACATAGCGGGTGAGGCATATTTGGTTTGGTTTTGATTTTTAGGATTCGATTTATTTTTATTTTTTGGAGTGATTTTAGAGTGTTTTGGGTTTATTGCATGGTTTATATAGGTTTTTATGGTTTTTTCGGGTGATAATGGGTTGAAAAATGGATTTTTAGTATAAACCCCTCCCCCTAATTGTTTTACTACCATAGTGGTGATCGGATTCTAGGTAACCTAGAAGGTGACCTATCACTCATTTTTTTAAAAGAAGCAGATGATTTTTCATCCGTTATAAGGTAAAAATAAAAAAACTAGGCACATGATAGGGCTGGTATGTCCATGTGCATGTGTATTTTTTTTAAGGGCTAGGCATGCTAGGCCACTTAAGGCATGCCTAACCTTTTTTTACTTTGAATATTTTTGTCTATTTTCATCCTTTAACATTAGGTTTTTATTGATTTTTTTTTCAAATTTATCCTTCAATATTTGGTTGATTTTGAATTGGTGTTTATAATTTGTTTTGGTTTGTTTTTTTATGAGATTTTGTAGTCTGAAACAAACATACTGAAGAAATATAAGTTAACGATATCTTTATCTACCTTTTTAGAGATTTCTTCAGTGATTTTGTTAGTGTATATGCCTTATAGTCAATTGGTTGGCTACACATGATACTAACTTTGTTTATGTAAAGCATATATATTAATAATAAATTATTTCTCTTTAATATTTCTTTATGTTTGATTAATAAATCTAGAGTGCAGATAATTTTCTTTAGATAAAAATGCTATGCAAGGAAATTATAAAGTGGTTATAATAACCTTAGATGTGAGGGATACCTGAAACTAGTATATGAGTTCTTGTCAGACGACATGTACACTAAACTAGCCCGCATGATAATTTCATATGGAGAGATCACTTGTGTCTATAGAAAGACTCATATGATAGTTATGTAAGTGATCCTTAAAATTAAGATTACTAAGTTATCTTATATAAAAAATAGTATGGCTTGATTCTAACTACACATTAGCTTAATCAAAGGTAACAACAAGTTGATATTAACATAAATTATATAAAGGCATTTGATTGATTAAGAGAGGATTTATCACCCTAGATGAATTAGAAAAAAAATGATCCACATATTCTCGAATAGTAATGATTATGAAATCCTTGCATAAGGTAGAATGATATTTGAAAAGAGTTTCAAATCTCGTTCAAGTAATCAATGACTATGAAGTTGAGAACAAATATGATTTGAAAGAACAAATACACTCCATGCTCAAATATCCAAATAAAAAACTTCTTGATGAAGAGATAATAATTATACTAAAACTTGGTCATAAAAAAGTTAAGTCAAACCACTTATGAATTTTCTAATATTTAGGGGTCATAAAACATTGCTAAAGGGTGTTCTTAAATATAAATAAATCAATTACTTAATTTATAATAAATTAAATAATTTAATTTATTAAATTTTATTTTATTTAGGATTGTTAGTTATATTGAGGTCAACATTTTAGGGAACCTCATGGTTCACACACATTAAGAATCATTGATAAATAATTAAGATAAGATGATTAATCAAACGAGACTTGATTGTAAATAAATTTTAGAAATTAAGGACTATAATATAATTTATATAGGAGATTATAATTTTAGATCTAGAAAAATCAAGTACGGACTTCATTGCATAAATCTTTAAAATTATCATAAAATAATATATGTAATATTATTTAGAGGGCAAATTGATATTTTTTTTATTCATAGAGTTGTCAGTTTTTTCCTATAAAAACAATGTTATGTCTCATATTTTTTTTGTTCAGAACATGCAGTACAAAAACAACTAGAATAAAAAGTTAGCACTTAAGACATAACAACCTCTATCCTAAAAGAGTTTTCTGATTTTTTTTTTATCTTGTAGTTCATATGGATTATTGTTAGAAATTAAACAATTAAATGACTTATGGTTTGCAATAACTCATCTATGAAAAGTTATATAAGATACTACAATATAACTTCTTTGTTTGCATTAGCTTTTTAAAGCTATGGAAATGCAACTTTATGATGCAACATTATAATAATCAAAGTGCTATCCAAAACTACTCACAATTATGTTTTTCATGAGCATACTAAATACATAGAGAATGATTGTCAATTGTCCAAGAACATATTATACATTGTACTATTTGTTATCCTTTATTGCATTAATTTATCATCCTTATAGATATTTTCACAAAATCCTTATCCATTGATACCTTTCAATATTTAGTTTCCAAGCTCAAGGTCGTGTCATGTAAAATCCCGAAACAAAAATATTAAAATTATATTATATATATGATAAATAAAAGTAATAATTAAGAAATTACATAGGAAAATATGAAGGACATAAGGAATGTGACTCGAATTGTAAAGAAAAGGAAAGAATGGGGGCTAATGTATAATTAGAAAGAATGGGGGCTATAAATACCCCATTCATTCTTTTTTCATGGATAGCTGGAAACTAAAGAAAAAGAGTGAGAAGAGTGCAGATTTTCTTCTTCAAAAGAAAGGGAAAACACCAAATCACCTAAGACTATACAAACCTAGAACCTTCAAGTAGAGAGAACAACCAATAACAAGGACTCTAACAAGGATAAAACATGTGCAAAATTGAAGAAAAAGAGGGAGAAGGGGCAGACTACAAGCTTAAGAAGAGGGCCCAAAATCTTCAATTTACATAAGCTGAAATTCTGAAATTTCTAAAGATATGGACACTAGACTTGATTGTATAAAACAAGTTACCAATTAATTAGGAATTATGCATAAATTTTAGATTTTATAAATTAGGGTTCTTGAAGGAAGATTTGAGGGAAATGCAGAAATTGATAGAATAAGGTTAGTAAGCTAACATAAGATGCTCTGAACTTGAAAAAAAACACACAAAATTGTTAAAGAAAAAAAAATCATTGACTCAAAACTCAAGTGGCCAGCCATGTGAGGATAGAAAGGGGGAGGAAAGAGATTCTGAAATTTAGGGTTGATGAGCATTTATGACATGTGTAGAATGTGGACAATGAGTGAGTGTGGTAAGAAAAAAATCAGCTAGAAAAAAAAAAGGATCCTTAGTTCCCTTAGACTAAGATCGGCCAAGAGCCAAATAAAGGCAAAAAAGAAGAATTCTGGTGTGTTATGTATTTTTTTAGGCATGAATCAATTATAGTAGAAAGCTCACTTAGGAATCACCGAGGAATTCTAAACATATTCGCACTCCGTTCTAGGGGATATTTAGGCCTCAGAATGAGAAAATTTAGGAAACACCTCTCATAGAAATTATGACCTGAGATGTTAGCTTTCCAACGAATCCAACCTTGCTCAATTTAGAGCTTTAGAGCTCCAGATATAGGTGACTATATGAGGAAATTAAGGTCAAACTGCCGCCCCTATTGGCAGATTCGATGAGAATTAATAAAACGAGAGGATTTAGCCACGATAGGGGCAGAAAACCGTTTTCTTTCCCACCAAAATTCTTGTAACATCGAACCTTAACACTGGTAGGGAATAAACCACATTTGAAAAATGAAGTTGATGATGTGCGTAATGATTTAAAATAATGAAATGTAAAGAGTAAATGTTATTGTTGTTGTCTAGCTCTTTGCGAAATGAAAACCGGCTATGAACTAATATGTTGTACTTGTGAATTCAATAGGAACCACAGGGAAAGTACAACAACAACAAGGGAACACAAATCGAGCATCGGTGGCAGGTAGGTGTCCCACACCTATAGGAGTTATTAGTCTCGACAACGACCTCCTCAGAACTTGGGGGCGGATAAGGAAATGGGTAAATCAGAAGAAGATTAATGTGTAATAATCAAAACCATAAGTAGGTTGCGGAAGGATAGGATTTATGTGCAGTAAAAAAAGCATTAAATGTGATTCTTTTTTTGCGGATCAACTATGATTATGCCCTATCGAGTGGGTACTTGTATGCGTAGATACATGTAGTAGTGATCCTTTATTATTTTATTGTATTTTATTTATTTATTATAATTATCCTCTTATTTTGATGCTGCAGGTCCTAGGTGTCTAATTCTTTTGCATGAATTAAGAAATTAGCATTTCCAATTCTTTTTATATGAATTAGGGATTTCATGTTCTTAATTTCTTTTGTATAACTTAGGGGTAACATCTTTATTTCTTCTGTACGAACTTGGAATGAAACAAATATTGTTGTATTTGCTTTAGATAATTATGCGACTGGAACAATGTTAGTATTCCCTTATATTAATCTTATAGACCTTCAGGATTTTATGCTTGTAATATTAATATTATTAATCAAGTTTATTACTATTAATTTGTGTTGTAAATTATATGTTTGAAATGAATCCGTGGATTTTAATAGAACGTGACTAATAATAATTGTGGTCACGATGCGACATAGATATGCGATGATTATAGAATGGACATGAGATATGTGCAAAATGAATTGTCGATAACTTGGGACCTCCCAGTATAGGGGAGATTTTGCTAAAATCTTAGTAGAAATTTCATTACAGTGTAAAATAAATAATAATAATAATAAAACTTTACCCATAAAATTCAGTAATTTTAATTGCCTTGTCCAATTCTGGAATTGAGAATGTTACATGTCAACCTTACTACCTTAAGTTCAAGGGGGAATATTAGATAATATTAGTTATACTTAGGTTTTTTTTATATATATATATAATAAGTTATATTTAGTTTCATATTATAATTTTATATTAGTGGAAGGTCATTATGATGGTATTTTTAAATTTATAATGCGTCTCAGATTTGGTAGCTATATATATGAGTCTTATACAATTGTTTTCAAAGTAATACAAACAAACTCTCTTTCATTCTTTTATTTTGTTAGTTATAAGCAAATGCTTCCTATATGCTCTGCAGTAAGATGTGTCACGACTCTTATATGTAAGGTTAATAATGAGCATTCTTAAATGGTAGTGTGAAATGGTAATAGAATGCATTGAAAAAGAAAAGAATGTGGTGAAAATCACATAAAAAAGAGAGAGAAGTGTGATAAGTTCATAGGGGAGCTAGCGTGCATGAAGTGAAAGCAAGAAGTTGTGCACACTTACTCCTGCTGCTAGCAGTTGTACCTCCTTTACTTGGAAGGATTGGGTTTGCATGAATTCCTTTCTAATATGGGCGCATGCTTGCTTTCTTTGCTTTTATTGGCATAAGATGACTTAAGTTCATATTAATATTTTGAAGGTCTCCAAAAATCCATGATATTATAGATTACAGTCAAGATTTTGTAATGGATATATAAACAATCAAATACTTTATATGTTATTTTAATATACCCTATAGCTAATTTGTTGGTTACACGTGACATTATTATTTATTATTAATAAAGACTTAATATATCTTTAATATTTATATAATATCATATTAATGAATCTAATATTTGATTTATGAATCTAGAGTAAATATAAAGTTCATGAGACAAAAATGCTTCGCAAAAAAAATTATAAAGTTGTTATAATTATGAGATTCCTATTGAATCAAAGAATTGTTTCTCAAATGTTTCTATAGTCGATACTCTTTTAAATACTGGACATTGATTAGAGTCATAGAGACTGATACATATTATGTTCTTTCCTTTATGAAAAGAAGCAGTTGTTTTCATAAGTTGAGATATAAGAGATACCTAGAACTAATATGTAGGTGCTTGTCATAAAACATGAATACTAAAATAACTCGCATGAGAATTTCATATGGAGAAATTACTTATGTCTATGGAAAGGATCACATGACGGTTATGTAAGTGATTCTTAAACTTGAGATCACTAAGTTATCTTATATAGAGAATATTATGCTTTGATCCTATTACATGTTATCTTATTTGAGGTAACAAAATGACATACATTGAGTATAACATGAATTATATAAAGATACTTGAGATCAAGAGAGCATTCATCACCCTAGGTAAATTAGAAAAAATATTTCATTTATTCTCAAATAGTATTGTTAAGAAATCTTAGGCCAAGGTGAAATGAGATTGGTTTCAAATCTTATTCAAACAATCAATAACTAATATGTAGAAAACAAACATGATTTAATATGTCAGACATACTTCATACTATAATGTTAAATTTGAATATTATTGATAAAAAAATATTAATTATACTAAGAAACCAGTCATTGAAATGTTAAGTCAAACCATTAATGACTTTTCTAATATTTGAAGCATCATGACACGTTGTTAGACGATACACCCGATCTTCAAATATAAATTAATCAATTGTTGAATTGATAATAAATTAAATTATTTAATTCTATTTAATTAGAAT
>Ga0325414_1007921_pt1 | contig 11239 bp, 4 predicted proteins | sample PopdelMetagenome_8_FD_206183 | JGI IMG/M metagenome (GOLD analysis project Ga0325414, IMG submission 206183) | Populus deltoides microbial communities from Bellville, Georgia, United States - Leaf-PdKOR-R3 | ecosystem: Host-associated > Plants > Phyllosphere > Phylloplane/Leaf | place: USA...
ATGGACGGAGGAGTATAATTGTCCATGGAAGTTCTAATCCTTTATAACAATTATTTTCAAAAGTTCTGACAGGCAAGGTCTAATTTCACATAACAGTCCTCGAGCTTGATCGGTTGATCATTTCGAGGGCCAATTAAATGACTTTTAGGTGTATATCACTATTATTTATTTATTTATTGACTGGTTGTTGATATATTGGTCGTTAAGATTATACCAGCTTGTCCAAAATCTTACATCCATTAAAATAATTATCTAGTAGTTAATTAATGATACCAGTAAACGATGTGCAAAGGACTAAGAAATGCTTAGCCTACTAAATTGATTTTTTTTATAATATTTTATGAGGCTTTTGATTTATTAATGTAAAAATAAAATAAAAAAACATGATAAATATTTATTGTAATATATTTTAAAATAAAAAACTATTTTAAAAAATATTCTCCATCACAATCTCAAACTTTCAAGTGTCCTGAATTTATAATAATAATAATAATAAAAAAAAACATGGGATTGCACTCCAAAATATGCAATATCATTCCTAACCAAATATATATATATATATATATATATATATATATATATATATATATATATATATATATATATATATATATAAACTTTCTCCTAACACTCTCACTTTCAGACTTCAAATCAGCAAAATCTTTAATAAATTTCCAGTACATCATAACAAGCCCATCAAAGAGGCACAAAAATAATAAAGACAAATAAACAAAATATATAAAAACCTAAGTGGAACAACTGCTCAAATCAGTTGCTCACTTTTTTTTCTTTTAAGACGTTCACGAATTCTTTTGTATCCACTATTACGTAAGTCCTACGTACGGCATTCCAATGGAGCAGCACCACTGCTAAGTGAAGGCGGCGCTGTAGAACTTCTCTTGCATTGCCAACGCTTTGCACCATAAATATGTTTTTAAAACGTAAGTTGCATCCTGCGAGGAGCCATGTGAAATTCAAGTCTTTCACAGAGAGTTGTATCTCATGCAAGAACATGCATTACTTTTTTCGTTTACAGAGCTAATATTAATAAACTAGTTATAGTTTTCATCCAACCAACACACAGAAGCCTCCTTACATTAATAGCTCACTTCAGATGGCGATGGTGGCCTCCGTCCATGCTCAACTGTCCCTTCATCGTCCTTGAGTTATTGCTAAGTTCACATAAACAAAAAGGGTGGTCTAGAGGGGTGAAGGCTTTTCTATTCTCCACCATACATAAGCATGTGGGTAGGGTCTAGAAGTTTGAAGCAACTGTCTCTTCACGTCTTACAAAAGCTTTGTTTAGTAGGGTTTCTATCCACCAAGGTCTCCAGTCAAGTGGGATGAAGATGAGTTGAAGAATAATATAGAATTCAATACTTCTCTGCATGATGATTGCTAATTTAGCTGGCGTCTATCCTCTACTTTTCAACTCTTCGTTTATTCCTCTTACATCGTGTTTCAAGAATTCGTTAGTGCGTGATTCATGTAGATCGAAGAAACTAATTAAGGACCCAATGCACGGAGCAACCATTTACACGCAAGAAAAGCCATCGGAGACATTTGAATGGAAGGAATAATTAATGGACCGTTTAAATCTATCTAGAAGCACCATCACATAAAATAGCACAATCTGTCTAGAAGTAGGGACAATGACTTCAAATTGGCATGTTATCTTTCTCACTTGAGTCGTGGAGAAAAAAAATATAGTCGTTTTCTAATATCTTGATCAATTACTCAAAGATTACTTTCTTCTATACTAAAAGAAATTTGATTAATTGGTCTACCATATAAAAACCCACTATTATTAAACCCAATTGACCATAATTTATGATCTTCAAAGCTAGTTTAAAAACGTCATCTAAGTCTTTATTTGGCATCATTTTCTATGTCGGAGTCAGATCTTCAATCAATTTTGATTATCTGCGTCATTGATTCTTTGCTCCATGATATTAACTCCACTTTATATGTTTTTGCAACTGCTTTTTTTTACTAAATTTTACATGTTTTCAAATATAAAAAAACCTCCTAAGAGTCTTGGCCTTGAAATATTGTTTTTATTACAACTTGGTTTACGTTGAGGTTCAATATTGGCTCTTTTTTCTTGTTTTCCTCGATAATAATCAGGGTCTAAGCCCATCCAAGTACAAATTCGAACGTGGCCAGCGAGGTAAAGCCACCTTTACAAATTACAATATCTAGCAAGGAAGCGATCCCCTTGGTCAAGAAATCAAGTCCTGTCTGTCCGTGTTGTGTCCATAATTAAGTGATGAACAGCTAGCCAGTCAGCAACCACACACAGCGGTGTTTTGAAGTTTTTGAATTTTAATTTTTTTATTTTTATGTGCGGTACGTTGTGTTGATAATAAAAATAAATTTAAAAAAATAAAAAATAATAATTTTAATATATTTTTAAATAAAAATATTTTAAGCATGGAAAATTAGGTTAGAAAACGCAGATGTATTTCTGTTTTCTACAAAGTCTCCCCCTCATGCTCTCACTGACATTTGAACCATTGATTTTCAAGTTGAAATTCTAAACTCAATCAATTGCGTGTTCTATTATTACAGATGACTTCTTTTACTTTTATTTTTGTTATATGATCGTTCTATAGTACAATAATTGAGTGTCTACTTAGGTAACGAATAATTTGAATATTCTTTTTCTTCTTTTGCTAAATTAAAATTAAAAACACTTTTTTGACGTAAAAAGAAATGATACACTCTTTGTAAAATAAAAATAAAAAAAAAACCTTGGAAGGCGAGAGTACAAGAACTCACCCTCAAGTACGTACCTCATTACAACACGGTAAAAGATGAAAAAGGTTCATAACACTTATTAACTAGCTGAAGCTGGAAATTAATAGTATATGGTTACGGAGGTAGCTAGAGACACGGTTAAATGGAACAATAAGTAACATCCTGGGTAAATAAATTTGCAGCCTAGGCACCATGAGCCTTTGCTTTCTGGAAATGCAAGCTGAGCTCACACTGTTTGGCTATTTGAGACAGTGAATTGTAGGAGGAACCACCTTTACTACTCAAAGCCTTCTCTCCACTGTGCTTAAGTTCGTTGACCCTTTTCCTTATTCCAAATCCTTCTTCATCCTCCATGATCTTCCTTACCATCATCTCTATCTCCGCCCTTACCACAACGCGTTCCGATGCCAAAGTCTTTGGTTGAACAGCCACACCAAGCTCCTCCGTAAGAATTGTAGCATTCATTCTCTGCTCTGCATATAACGGCCACGCAATCATAGGCACCCCATTGGTTATACTCTCCAAGGTTGAGTTCCAACCACAATGTGACAAAAATCCACCCACAGATGGATGTGCCAGGATCTCAACTTGTGGCGCCCACAATGGGACAACTAGTCCCACCTCGCGGGTTCTGGCCAAAAACCCTTCCGGTAAAAAGCTTGGGATTCCTTCAGATCCATCATCTAGGTTAAAAAATGCCCCGGCTGCGTCATTATCTATTGGTGGACGTACCACCCAAACAAATCTTTGTTTGCTCAACTCCAACCCCCAAGCCAGCTCTGTCATTTGCTCGGTTGACAAGGTACCACCACTCCCGAATGAGACATAAATCACAGATTCGTTGGGTTGGTTGTCAAGCCAATTCAATACTTGGTTTCTTGGAACCGAAGGTCCAACCGGTCTAGCTAGTGGACCAATTGGATAGACGGGTGCTTTCGCGACCCGTCCTAACATTTGAAAATCTCTCAAGGCTCCAAGAGTAGTAGGCTCCAAATCCTCCCATGTGTTCATCAAAATCCCATCAGCCATTGGCATCTCAATCCCAATACGTTTGTATTCGATGTACATTTGATCATTCCTATCCAAGTATGCCCCAAGAGTGTCTTCGAACCGAACCGACTTGCAACCTGGAATTCTTAGTGGCTGTTTTTGAATAACATGTTTGTCTTCCAGATTTCTATCTATGGTTGGGACATATATTGTGATTGCAAAAAACCATGCATTAGAAGTGTCGAAAACATATTTTAACATATTGAACTCTTCAGCAACAGCAAATGCCTCGGTGCCAAATAAGTCGACAATCAAAGCTGTTGGTGGAGACTTCAACGCCAAGATTGCAGAACGGAGGCTTGGTAAGGTCTCACGCATCATTACTGCCAGTTTTGTTACAACTGTTGCTGCAGGATCGATTAGGCCAGAGATATCAACTAAAGGAAGTGTGGTAATGTTGATATTAGGGTATGGTTCTTTTAGAAGTGATTGTGTGGTGGAGGCATCAGTTGCCACGACAAGTAAGGTCACATGGAAGCCATGGTAGGTCACAAGACGCTTACCAAGCTCAAGGACAGGGATGAGATGTCCCATGCCGGGGCTGGCTAGTAAGGCTGCATGAGGTTTTGTGTTTTGCATGGTTGGAGGTTTTGAATAGCTACTACTGTATAGAGACTGATATTGGCACCCAGATGGGTTTGAAGTGGTTGATTTGTTTTCCCGTTGTTGCATAATAAGCCTGCTACGATATTTATAAGCAAGTTCATCAATGCATATTTAAATCCATATTGACATAGGCCAAAATTTTTTATGCTTTTGCTAGGTTAATTGGAACGCTACTTGAGATATATATTCGTCATTGATTGCCGATTGCAGTTAGAAAAGTGGCTCAAATTTCTTAGCACATGACATGATTTTGATTGGAAATCACCTTGGCAAGTCGATCCTGACTTTTTTTATAAAAAAAAATTACTTTAACATAAGGTTACCTCATCATACAGGTGCATGTACGGGCAACATTCATATATATATATATATATATATATATATAGGAATACAATGAGAAATTTAAATCTTGATTAAAAGCATTACGAGAATTGTGTAATATGTATCAAAAAAAGAGAGAGAAACATCCAGAATGACTAAGATTATTTCCTTGGTTTATTTCCTACCGATATTTAATTTTGAGCTGACCTCAATCTCATCCGCTATTATGGCGGGGAGATGATAATTTATTATATTTGGATATATCCTATTAATTAACTAGAATAAAAGTAAAATTATGTTCCTTGAAATGATTAAATATTACACACAAGCTAATTATCTTTCGTTCTATAATAATATAATATGGTTCATGCATGTGACGGGTTGAAAGTTCAAATCTTTCCCGTACTTTTTAAAATATTTTTTATTTTTAAATAATATTTTTTTAGCTTTTTAAAATTTCTTTTTAATATCATGATATATAAATAATTTTAAAAAATAAAATAATTTTTTAAAGAAACGCTTTAGACCACAGAAACTCGAGCCACCCTAATTTATTCTCGAATCATAGCACTTGACATTAACGACTTGCCTAGGTACAGCCCTCCATCGGACCCAATAATAGTGGTGTAAATAATTAAATTTTGAACGGATTCATCGATGTCGCCAACTTGTATAGCCATTAATTTTGCCCCACGTAATTAATTCGGGCGGCTATGATATTAACAGCATCCCATTTGTGATGATTTAACCCTATCCGAATTCAACCACACTAGTGATCTGCCATTTTTAATTATAATTTTAAATTTTTAATATATATATAGAGTTAAAAATATTTTTGAAAAATATATACACCGCACAAATGATATAAAAATAGGGGAAGCATTCAGAATAAATAATAGAAAGTGAAAAAATAGAATTGCCCTAACAGCTAGGCTGCTTCGTAACTCGTGCAACCTTTGCTCGTGTTTTTAAATACGTATGCATGTGATCAATGAAAAAATAATTGTTGTTGAAAATGAATCGCGCGCGCTGCGCCATCTTTATATCATGATATTCATCATAGCCATCTATCTAACTTTGCCGACCCAAACAAGGTTTTGTTGTCTGATTGGGTACCAACGTCAAACCTATATATTTATTTAGTTTTTTTTTTTTTATAATCATTGAGAGTATATTGAGAAGGCTATAAAATAAATAGTTAAAAAAAATACAAGCCATATAGAAAAAAAAACTCAGATCTACCACAGCAAATAACAAGTTATTTAACTATTTGATAGCACAAGTTATGGAGTTACATAAAAAATACATTTAATTTGCACTTGAAGAGAGCTATCATCTCCTTGTGAAACAAACGAAGAGGAAAAGGACAAGAACAGAGCAACAACCATAGGATGCAGCTTTGCCTCCACACAAACAGAACTGCCAAGCTGAAAACCAAGCGAAAACTCCATAAAACCCAAAAAAAAAAAAATATCTCGAATGATCCATAAATGAAAAAAAAAAACCTGTAAAGAGGGATTGTTGAGATATGACAATGATTTTTAGATAAATATCAAAAACTATCTCAACCTAATAGTTTAAGCTGTTAGGTAAGGTCTTAGGATGTGATTTATATTATTTTCTAACACACCCCCTCAAGTGAAAACACTTTGAGCTTTTGCACAGACCCATAATACCATGTGCTTAATTTTTATCAAATAAATAGGGATGATAAGATTTAAACTCGAGACCGCTTAATCATCAAGGCTCTGATACCATATCAAAAAATCATCTCAACCCAATAACTTAAACTGTTAAGTGAGATCTCAGAATATGATTTATATTATTCTCTAACAATAAACAAAAAAATTTACGTTTAGAAATCCTTGTTTGTTAATTTTATTTTATCTTTTATCTTATAATATAGTTACATATTTTATACATGTATAAGAGAATATGGATGCAGAATTTTATACATGAACAAGAGTTTGGAGGATAAATACTTTACGTGTATACAGTTTTCCATTATTGTTAATTATGAGAGCTTAATTTTCAACCACTACAAATCCGTCCCTCGTCATAAGATTGAAACGCTATCAATTAATTATGAGCAGGTTTATTAGCACAACATTAACTCTAAAATTGACGTGATCGATCATCATATGCAGACATGTTTGCTCTTGTGACCATCATAAAATTCTTATTAAATTATAATAGTTAAAGGTAATATCAATTACTAAGACAAGAGATGTTAAAAAATTATATGTTTTAATCTTTAATAATTGGTATCAGAGTTTTTCAACCATTAGTATTACTAATAGTTACGTTGATTTAGGACAACTCTCAAATCAAAAAAGATTTGCGCAGACAATCGACGTTGATCTTGCAAAGTTTGTCTCCTCTCGTGTTATTCGCTTAAATCTGGGTCCTCGCTCCTCATGTCATGGCATTACTTGTTTGAATCTATTTGCACGCTTACTTTCTGCTCTTTCTCCTTTATATTATTCTTCAACTCATCTTCATCCCACTTAGCTGGAGACCTTGGTGGATAGAAACCCTACTAAACAAAGCTTTTGTAAGACGTGAAGAGACAGTTGCTCCAAACTTCTGGACCCTACCCACATGCTTATGTATGGTGGAGAATAGAAAAGCCTTCACCCCTCTAGAATTAGCAATATATATATATATATATATATATATATTGAAAGGAGCTGATATAATTAATTAGAACATAAATTTGTTCTGCCATCACAAGAAAACCTAACATGACATCACACAAAAAAGAAAGCCGAAAAACAATAAGCTGTCTAAACTGGAGGAAAACCAAGCTCCAGGAAAGCTATGAACAACGGAGCCTGCTACGAAGAATGCAAGAACAGGACAAAGAGCAGACGAAGCTCGGATCACCTCTGCTAAAAAGTTGATTTATAAAAAATATTTTTAATTGAGATTGGTTTAGTATTTATATATATTTGGTTAAAATTATGATTGAAATTGAGATTGAATAAAAAGTAATTTAATATATTTTGTTAAGAATATTTTTTAAATTGAGATTATAAAATAACTAAAAAAAGATATATATATTAATATTGATGGTTTTTAATTTAAATATTATAGATTTAATTATTGTTATTATATCATGAAATAAATAATACTTTATATAAAATATTTTTTATTGTTCCATTAAACTATCTACAATTTCATCATGTACGAACCTGATCCGACAAGAATTATAATTTTCATGGTTTTTTGAGCGTACAACAAAATCAATAAAAATATCACTAGGAACAAAATTGAGATTACAATCAAATTCTACAAATGTTACATCATCATGCGATTTCCTTTTAATTTATATGGTGTTATTGAATAATATTAAACACTAGTTTTTTGAATAAAACACAATTAAAAATAAAAAAAATTAAATTATTTTACTGCTCACATGAACAATAAAAATAAATACTCTACACTGTTCACTTTTGTGCATAGAATAGCATATAAAAAAATTCAACCTGCTGTTGAACTTGCAAAAAACAGTAAAAAGTTATTTTTTTCATAACCAAGGTACTGTCTCAAATAAATAGTGGGGATATAATTTATATGTTACTTCCAATCGGTAACCAAGGTACTGTCATTTTCATATTTTCTTAAAATAGTCCCTTAAAAGAAAAGAATTATTCAACCACGACTCTTCAACTCCATTCATACCATTATTATTTAAGAATATTGCACATCGTCAATCGAGCTGTATTTGTTGAGCTCTTATGTATTTGAAGCGTATGGTACTGGTGGCCGGCCTTTAGCCTTCCCTTTCTTTCTTTCTTTTCTTTTTTTTTTTATTTTTTTTTTGAGAGAAGGAGAAGTTGTGATGATCACAATATTTTCAGAATATTGATTTATAGATTCAGCTGTCGGTTTGACAGTTCAGCCACCGGTTCTTTATGACATTTTATGAAAAAAAATCTAAATCCTTAACACGAAGATAACCGAAGTAGTGTACATAAATCTAATGAGTTGTTAAATTACATATATTTAAATTCAATAATGTATTAAACTTAAAAAAATTTAAATTTAAATAATCATGAAACTCAACATACTTGAATTCGATCACGTTCTAAATCTAAATAAGCATTGATTTAGTGAGTCGTCCGAACCAATATAATAAACATAAATCTATCAACTCACTCTTCAAACTAAGCAGTTTGGTTTGCCTCATTAATGGTCCAATGGGGTAGACCCGAACCTTAGCAATCCAGCCCTAGAGTTGTTCATCCCTCAAAGCCTCTAGTGCTGTGGGTTGCAAATCCTCTCTTATGTTCAACAAAATCCCATTGCAGTTCACCATCTCAACCTGCATGCGTAAGTACTCAAGATACTGTTGATTAATGATCTCCAAGATACTTTCGGAGTCATGGCTGATTGAAGAACTTGAGATTCTGCTGCCAAACATCAGATCAACAACAAAAATGGTTATTTCAAAGTTGTGGTGTGCATTTCATCCTCCAATTGTTTTTTTTTTTTTTTTTTTGAAAATGGGGATCGAAGCACCAATTGTTTGATTTTCTCATTATTTTTCAAACTTTGTCCAAGCAATTTTTTAACATCTTAATTATTAATATATATTTCTTGTATCATTGTCACTTTATTTTTAAATCTTGCCGTTTAACATTTTTTCTCTAAAAACTCCATATCATACACATCAAATGCAACTAATTAAATTTAATTATTATTATTTCGATACCGTGGATAAAAGAACCAAGAAGCTACTCCCTGTAAAATTAGCTTGGCTTTTTGGTGCTAATAAATGTAAAGGCCGTACTAATTAATAGGGGAAATTAATGTGTTATGAGTTATTAATTAAACACATCAAGTATAATTATTTACTTTATTTCTAGCACAATTCTTTTTCTTTATCTCGTGGTTAAAGAGATATACTCAATTTCTTTTTCTTTTAGTTTCAACCTTCAAACAAACACTAAAATAAATTCATTTTATCTAAATATACCAAATCGATCCATGTGAGTAGTTCCCATTTTTTAAATTGTTCAAAACAATTAGTTTATATATATAAGTTGATAAGAAAATGTCTTCCATAAAAAATAAAAAATAAAACTGTAACTTTATAATCAAGAAACTATTTCAATCACGAATATTATATTATTTGATGGGATCTCATTAATAAATTTTTTATTTCTATAATATGCTTCTCAAGTAAAATTTTTTGATATTAGAACTTGTACAAACTTATATTATTTTATATAAAAATTATAATTTTAATTAGAAAAAATAAAAATATGTGAGTAATATCTCATTAATAATTTTATATTATATCTCTATTCAATATTGACCGTTTTTATCATAAAAGCCACAAGCTAGCCCCAACATTATGCCACCGCAAAAATTAGATGAGATGCCCTGTACTGTTTTGTGAGCCAGATTAAAAAACATTATCATAAACAAATCAATTTTATTTGTTTATCACAAAAACATGCCACGTTTCTCCGTGCGTGCTTGAGAGAAACAAAACAGGAGACTTGGACTGCATCATGTCCCATGATCTGCAATTACAGATTTCCTGTTGAAAAGGTCTCCCTTGAGCGAGGAAGAAGGCGGAGAATAATGGATTCAGAAACGGCGCCGTTTTCTTGAAATGGCCATTTTCAACTTGGCCCTGAACTTCTAACATTTAACAATTAGGTCCCTGATTCCATTAATTAAACAATTCCAAGTTCAATTAAGTCCCCAAACTTTCAATTTATGTTGTCTTGGCCCAAATTTTAATTTATTTCTCATTTTTCATTTTTTCATTTCATACTTTTTGATACTTTATATATATATATATATAAAATAAGAAGAGTAAAAAGTTTGGGTTATGACAAAAATAATTAACATTTTAATAATTTTGATGTTAATGTATTAAATATATAAGAATAACACAACACTTATGCATTGTTATAGGAGAACTCTTTCCAAAATGTCAACACGGAGAACACCTTACCTGGCATTTTGCTTTGCCCAGAAAGATTGATTTTATATAACTCGATTAACTTGAAGAGTCTAAAGAAAATTTAATCAACCCAGTAAAAACTCAAATTGACTTTATAAAGATTAAAAAACACAATGATTTTTTTTTAAAATATTAAAATAGTAAAATATTGGATCAACTTAAATCAACCAAATTTAAAAGGTCAAATACATGTCCCGGATCACAAACTCTACTTGGTTTAATAACTTAATTTTTCTTATTTAACTATAAAATAATAAAAATATATACTCGCAAGAAAATCATCAAATAATTTTAAATAAAATTATGACAGGTTATAAAAAAACACTTGTTAATATTATAAAAAAAAATATAATCTTATCCGAAAAGAAGTGATATTTAATAAATTAATACCTCAAACATATTCTGAATTGATTTAAAAATTAAATGAAACAATATATATAATATATTTTTACTTAATTAATTTTTTTAATAAATTAAAATTGAAAAAAAAAAAAAAAAAAAAAAATACCAGTAAAGCGG